>Ga0222718_10004274_pt1 | contig 11938 bp, 13 predicted proteins | sample C33_27DmetaG_FD_165045 | JGI IMG/M metagenome (GOLD analysis project Ga0222718, IMG submission 165045) | Estuarine water microbial communities from San Francisco Bay, California, United States - C33_27D | ecosystem: Environmental > Aquatic > Marine > Unclassified | place: USA: California... | reverse complement strand
CTTCTATTTTACTTTCGTATATTCTTATATTTTGCTTTGCATCACATTCTTGTAAAAAAGCAATAAATTGTATAAAAATAGAATACCAAAATCTAGCATCAGTACTTTTATTCTCACACCGATATTTTAAAAAATCAAAATCAATTTGGTCAACTAAATTATCTAGTAAAGATACATTACTATGAAATAGTGTTGCACAATCTTCAACTAATTCTTTAATGTGAATTTGACATAGATGAAATTGTTCTGTTTCAATATCTTCACGTATACGATCCCAAAATGCTTTATTCATTTGTGTTTTTATCTGTTCTTGTAATTTTTGTTCACTTTTTTCCCAGCTAGAAATATGTTCTAATACACCTTTCATAACACGTAGTCCACGACTTCCATCAATTTCTTCAACCCGATCTTTACATTTTTCTTTTTCAATAATAATACGTTCACGTGTAATTTTATTAAGTTCTTTTTTAGCATCCCCTTTTTCGATTTTTTCATTTTCTTTTAATTGATCTTCAAGATTCATTAATTCTACATAATGAACAATACAATCTTGCACTAACATACATTTATCAATATCTCTCCATTCTTTTACTTTTTTCTCCCAAATAATTAATATTTCTCTAAGTCGTTCTTTTTCTTTTTTAAATAGAGAATATTTGTTTTGTAACATACTACAATATAAGCATTTATCAAAGAAACGATTGCGTAATTTACATAATTCTTGACCAAGTTCTTCAATCTCTTTTGTTCTTTTGTTTTCAAAAATAATCGGATGAAAATGTGAAAATACTAGTAAATTAACCATTTTAATCATAGATTTAATATTAGCCTTTGAAATATCGAGTGCCTTGCAAAAAATAGTAGATCGTCTCTTTGTTTCTTTCGTATAGCACCATTTCATAAAATTTTCATAACTTTTATTTTCTAATTTGCTTTCATTAAAATAATCTTTATAAACCTTATTAAAATACTTAATTTTATAATTACGTTGAAAATTTAAAAAAGATACTTCCATAAAAATGTGTGATTTATACATATATTTTTATATGATTTTTATTATGTTTCAGAAACGACATCAATTGTCGTATTTTGTTCCGCATTTCTTTCATCCAAATCAAGTTCTAATATTTTTTCTTCGTTTTCATGATAAAAGATAAAAAACAATACAGAATCTAATCTAGGATTTTCTACCCGTTCTCTAAAATACGCTAGATATTGTTGAGGAAATTTTTTATCATGAAAAGGAATATAATAACAATCTATATTCGTTTCGTCTTTAAATTCAACAAAAAATACACCACGACCATTAGACTTTCTTTCAGTAATTTGTATTTGTATTACTTCATTTACTTTTTCATTTAAAAAATGTTGAATTGCTCTTTCCAAATCAAACGGCATATTTACTTAATTATATATATGGTAATTCATTATTCTTTTAGTGATTTTTGAATTTTTTTTATTTTATCTTGATAATCCATAATTTTAAATTTTAAGCGTTTGGGTAAGTCTTTAATATTTTTCATCTTCTCACAAAAAAAGATATCAATTGCAAATAATTCTAGATTAGTAGCGTTACAGGCCTTGTCTAATGTTTCTATATAACAAGTAATATTATCTTCCAAAAAAGAAGATTTAGGTTCAGTTTTAGAGTCTTCTATATTATGTTGAATTTGTTTAATCATTTCACGAAGTTCTTTAATTGTAATTAAACTATTACAAAAAAGCAACGCTATAAATTGAGAATATCCTTTTTTAAATTGTTTTTTTTTATTTTCTTCACAAAATTCATCATAATTTTCTGTTGTTACACCATTTCCAGTGGCATAACCATTTTCATTACCTACATTTTTAAACTCAATTAATTGTTTATTAAAGGCATCACATTTATTATGTAAAATCTCATCTACTTGATATCCATTTTCTTGTAATAATTGAATAAATCTAACATACATATCACAAAATATAGGTTGCATTGTTGCCTTTGAAAAACAATTTTCAATAATAAAGTTTAATAAATCAGTATGTTTCTCTAGTAATTCTAAGATTCGTTTCGACAATTTGTCAAAATTTTTAGGGGATAATTTGTTAAAATCACTGTTAATATCATTTTTAATTGTATCATCTTTTGTTAATTTATCACGACCTAAAATATCGGGTTTCTTTAATCTTCTAAATGGAATACGTCGTTTATCATAAGGAAATTTACGTTCTTTATTTTTTTGAATAAAATCTTGTAATGATTGTCTTATAGAGTCAACACGACTTTTTATTGACTCTTCAATATAATTAGGATCAATACAAGATTCTCGTAATTCTATTAAACTAAGATAAGACACCATTGTGTAAATCTATATACATAACCATAGTTTTCTTTTAAGTATCTTGTTTTTATGATTGAAATCAATAAAAAAAAATATAAATTAGATTTATATAGGTAGAATGATTGAATTATACTTAGCTGTGCTACTTTTTGGCGTGGGGTCATATATTAATATGAATAAACCAATTACACCATCTAAAAATAACAAAACAGTGACTAAAGTAAGAAAGACAAATACAAACACAAACGAACGTTTTACCAACCTTTCACCTGCACCATATCATAAAGCCAATGAAACAGTAAAAGAAGAAGTACCGGTTAATGTAATTCCTAAAATGCATCCGGGTCCATCAAGAAAAGAAATAGAACAAGGTATTTGTAATACTGATGTAGTATCTTCATTAACAGGCAAAACTTTAAAAAAGAATTCATTCTTAACAAACTCGGATGGTTTTAAAATGACACCTTATTTTCGCGGTTCAGTAAAACAAAATATTCATGATATTTCACAAACACGTTTGGCTACCCATACTGGTAGAGATCCTATGTTAAATAAGAAAAAAAGAGAAATTGCTCCTATGTTCAAACCAACCCCTAGTTTAACAAATGTTCATGGTATGAAAAATTGGACTCACAAAGTGAAAGACCGTTATATTGAAAGTAATAATAGAACCAATGAATTACCATTTGAACAATTTATTGTTGGTCCAGGATTAGGCGTTGAAGGTGGTGTAGATGGTTGCGGTGGATTTCATGATCCTACTATTAATGAAGTTATGCGTAATGCAATTCCTACCATTGATGATTTACGCGTAGGAAACAGAAAACAAACAACATATACACCGCCTGCTGTTGCTGGAAAATCGCCCGATACTAAACGTGGATTTTCTGGAAAGGTGTCTAAAAACAGAACAGAAAGGGAAATGAATATTGAATCCCATCGTGAATTAGGTGCCAGAGCTTCTAAAGATAGACAATCGATGCCACAAAACTTTGATGTTAGAGATAAATGTAAGAAAAATTCACGTCTAACTTTTCTTGCTGCAGGTCCTACTACTAGACAAAAACCAACTAAAATTGCAACTACACAAAAATCAAGACGTAATTTATTACGCAACACAGGTTTACGTAATGTTGGATTTGGTGATTTAAAAACTATTGCATCTTTCTTAGATGAAGCCAGAGAAACTAAAAAACAAAATATGATTGGAAATCCAAGACCAGAAGGTAACATGGATGTTTCCATTCCTTCTAAAATGACGGCATATGATCCAAATGATATTGCTAGAACAACAAAGAAGGAACAATTAATTGATAACAAATATTTACCCTTAATGTCTACATTTGCTTTAAAAAATAAGATTTATGATTATGATACAAAACCTAAGATTACAATCCGCAATACAACCCCTAATGTTAACCCAAATAGAAATATGGATGGACATGATAAACCAACAAATCAATTAACAGACAAAGCCAAAACAACTGTTAGGGAACAAACTGAAAACAATACTTATAAATCAAACGCACACTATTCATTTGATAATGGTTATATGACAAATCCCGCTGAAGCACCCTATACTAATAAACAGTTCTTGAGTGATTATTATTACTCAGGAACAGCAGGCAGTCGCGAAGCAGCACAAACATTATATATGTCTGCATACAATGCTTCTTTGAATACTAATAAAGAAAGAATTGCGCGTGGAAGAAAACCAATGGGTAGCAATGTAAAATTATCACGCGGTGGCGATACAGTTAAAATTCTTCATAAGAAGCAATCACATGGGGTTGATGCCAGTCGAAAAGTCGATACACATGTATTTGCAAAACCACCCATGTATAGTGATAAAACAATGACCAAACAACGTGTTATCTTATCTAATAAAGAAGTTCGCGATAGAATTCAACCAGATATTTTAGAAGCATTCAATAAAAATCCTTATTCACAACCTTTAAATTCAAGCACCGCAATGACTTGTAAAAATGCATGCGATATGAAAGTTGTAAAAGAAGATATGACTTCTTCCCAAAAACATATTGGTATTGAAGATTGTTGCGAAGAATCTGTATTATTAAACGGAAAATCAAAGGATATTAAGTGCAACTACATAAGCAATTCAAAAGATATAGACTATTTAAAATCTAAAACTTGTAATCCACAACAAATCATTCGCGGATGTTAAACACATCGTTTGTCTTTTATATTTTTTTTATTTTGAATTATTAATAAAAATATTAATGGAAGATTATAATTTAGCTGTTCTCGTAGATGCCAAAACAGAATACACAAATCAATTAATTAACTTATGTAAAAAACAAATGTATACTTCTATTCAGCAATTATTTAAAACATCAAAAAAAGAATGCGAAGACAATAGCAATCCGGTTGACACGTTATCTATGTTTCAAACAAAATTAGCTGAAATTCCCGCATGGGATACTGAGAAAATTAAAATCGAATATGATCAACTCGTGATTTCTTCAAATTGCGACTGGTTAGATGAATTATTAACTGCTGTATTTATGAGTCATAGTCGTATTTTATCTTCAGTTCATTCAAATCCAACTAATCCACAAGTCTCATTAGATATTCCTAATTTTCAAGATTTTATGCATCAATGCTACATTGATATTGCTAGATGTTTCTGGAAATCACCTTATCTTTTTGATGATACAGTTTCTTCTTACGATTATCAGAGAAATCGTAGAGATTGTGAATTAATGATTGAAAAAACAATTGGTGAATCTTTACGAAGACAATTACCCGTAAAACATCTACTCAAAAAGTATCTAGGAAATGATATTAAAGAAATGAAACAAACTAGTATTGAAAATGATACGAACCAAGAAGAACAAGAAAACTTAAGAAATATGGTTAAAAAAGAAATTAGAAGAAATACTTCAAACTCAAATGAAGAAATTAAAGAAGCAGAAGTGAAATCAGAAACTAAATGTGAAAATACGGTTGAAACACAAACAGAAGAACCCGTTGTCACTAATGATAATATTATACTTGATATCACAGAAGAACCAAGTCTTACGTGTAAAAATAAGGAAGAAAATTTAAATGAAAAAGCACAAGATACTACAGAACTTGAAAATATAGTTCTTTCACAAGAAATGGATTTGCCTTTCGATATTGAATTAGAAGATTTAACGGAAAGTCTTCAAGATCAAGGTGCTGTATATGGTTTATTAGAAACAGATGAACTTGATACAGATATAAAAAAGGAAGTAAATGATGAATTACAAAGTTTAATTGAAAAACAAGATCAAAATATTAAAAAGGTAAAGTTAACTGAAGAACCAACTGAAAAAGATGTAAAAGTAACAAAAATGAATAATCCAGAGTATAACTTTTTTAAAGATGCAACACCACACTATGTTGAATAAGTAATCTACTTATAATAGGTAAGTTCGTTTTACTATTATTTTTTCTATTTAAAAAATATTACAATGTTAGCTCTATTACAAAACAATTTTGTAATTTCTGGATTCGTTTCTCTTATCTTAACAATTTTTATTGTTTCACAAGATAGAAATAGAGAAGAAAAACATGGAATGTTATTCTATTTAAGATGTTTTGCCTTAAATTTTGTATTAGTCCTGGTTGTTCTTTATTTTAAAACAGGTGATTTATCTCTTCCTTCCGTTAATCAATCAGGTGGATCATTACCATTAAATCCATCATCAAGCACAATCGTAAATTCTACATCGGTATCACAACCCGTTAAAGTAGGTGGGGTTAATTTAAATTCAACTGATCCTGGAAGTGAATTAGGATTACATCGGGTTAATCTAGGAAATACACCTTTTTAATTCAAATGATATAGTGTTTGACTTTTAAAAAATGATAAATTCTCTTTTGTAACATTCATAGTAAATTCAATAAATATATCTTTATGAATTTGCTCTCTAGGTATTGCATTATGGCAAGAATGTGCTATTTTACAATATAAATCAAAACTGTCTTCTTCAAATAATACATTTGTTTTTTCATCTGTATTACACCATTCTAATAATAATTCCATTATATCGGATTCTTCATCGATATATTCATAAATAGTTGTAGCTAATCTAACTAAATCAAATGAAGGATTGGGTTGAATATCTTCAGGTTTCCATTGATTATTACTAGGAATACTATATTGTCCGTGAGCATCCCCATTTTCTTCAAAAACATCTGGAAATAAAATTACATCACCTATTTTATATGTTGCTCTAGCAAAATCAATGATTTTTACTACCCTTCCAAATGTAGGAACACGATACGCGGTATTATCGATAACATAATAAAAATATTCTTTATCTGTTTTTGAAAACATAATATTATCACAGTGTAAATCATTATGAATCATATTAAATCTATCTTGAACGAAACTCAATGCAAATATAATTTGAAATAAAATTGATTTCCATTCTTGGAGAGAGAAATTATCATTCTCTTCAATCCATTCTTCTAGGGTATATTCTAGTTTTTCAAAAAAACCTACTTGTGTAGGATAATTTTTAATTTTACACCAATATGATACATCAGTAATTTCTTTATTTACTAGATTACTACCATCTTCTATTTCCGATATTGTTGAATCAGTTAACTCCGTATCTAAATCGACTACTTCTAATTCTAAATCAATTTCTCTTTTTAAACTTAAGTTATCAGTTAAAATTCGACTGTGTTTTTTAAAATTATACTCAATGTTACCATTTTCATATTGACTTTGAAAAAAATCAATTTCTTCAAGGTCATTCCATTCTTGTGAATAATCATATTGAAACCATTTTAAAATAGAAGAATAAGTTCCATAAAAAATAGGAAAATTAGGACATTTATCTTTTTCAACTAGTAATGATAAAATATAATTAGCAAAAACTTCGGTGTATGCTGTATTATTGTATTTGTTTATTTGTTTAATAGCGTGATCATTCATTGTGCCATCTTCATCATGAAACTCCCCCATTGCATATTGTACGGGTTCAAGAATAGGAATTAACTTAATAAATAAAGGTGTTTGTTTAATTATATTTGTTTTTGTATTTAATACATCACATTTCATAATAGTTTTAATATATTGATCTGAATATTCTAAGGAATCTTCATTTTTTTCTTCTTCGTCCTCTTCTTCCTCTTCTTCTTCCTCTTCTTCTTCCTCTTCTTCATTTTTATATATTTTTATAACCGTATTCAAATTAGGTAATCTTGTTGTTGAGATTTTATCGGATTTTTTTAGGAGTGATAGGATTGGAAAATACGTTTGTACTTGTTCGCATCCTAGTTTATTTAGTTCATTTTCTAGTAAAGATAATTGTATTTCGCTTGTATGATATAAATTGTAATCCGTCATTTTAAGGTAAGCAATGGTTTTTTTTTATTAATCTTTTCGCGTCTTATTAAGATAAAATTATTATTCTTAAATGGTATACAATTCATTAATATGAATTTAGAGTTAAAAAAATTTGATATGTCAGAAATAACATCTGATAAAGTAGTTGTATTAATTGGTAAGCGTAATACAGGAAAAAGTTTTTTAGTAAAGGATTTACTCTATTATCATAGAAAAGTGCCTATTGGAACTGTTATTTCAGCAACAGAAGCAGCTAACCCTTTCTACGCTAATATTTTACCATCTCTCTTTATTCATGATTATTATACACCTGAAATAATTTCAAATGTATGTAAAAGACAAAAAATTATTGTTAATAAAATGAGAACTGAAATGTCTAAATATAGTGAATCAAAAATAAATCCTTATGCATTCCTTATATTAGATGATTGTTTATTTGATAATAGTTGGGTAAAAGATAATAATATTCGTAGTCTATTCATGAATGGTAGACATTTTAAAATATTATTCATTATAACAATGCAATATGCTTTAGGTATTCCACCTAATTTAAGAACAAATATAGATTATGTATTTATTCTTAGGGAAAATTATGTTAGTAATAGAAAGAGACTATATGAACATTATGCGGGTATGTTTCCCACATTTGAAATGTTCTGTCAAGTTATGGATCAATGTACAGAAAATTATGAATGCCTAGTAATTAATAATTCGGCAAAGAGTAATCGCCTAGAAGATCAAGTCTTTTGGTATAAAGCCGCACCTCATGCCGAATTCAAAATTGGAGCACCAGAATTTTGGCAACATCATAATCGTCATTATTCAGCAACAGCTATTACAAATGGAAGCGATGAAATTAAACCAAAAATACGTGGTCCATCTATTTATGTTAAGAAATCAACTTAAAAACATCGTCACCTTTAAATAAAGTAAATGGCATTATACTAGATTCACGGGAACATTTCTCATATCATATTTAATTTCATCTTTTTGAAATAAATCTTTATATTCTGTGCTAACTTCCATTAGACCAATTTCATCGTATACAGATCTAGGAACAAATCTATATTCAATACGTTTTGAATTATCTTTTGCAGTATCGTCTAATTGTGTAAAACCAACTACAGTATACACAATACCTATAATAAAAAATACCAATGCTAAAAATTTCATTCTATTCTTATAATACCCTTTGAAAAAATAATTTTAAATAATATGTTAATGTTTTTAATATTATATATTTTCATTAACCTTATGTTTTAAAACTTCATAACATTTACGTTTCATAACTTTAGTAAATTTTTCATCTTCTTTTAATTGTGCCTTTACTTCTTTCTCACATTGTTTTCCAGTAGTAGGATCACGTGTAGTCATTAAAAATGCATTTTTTTTATCTTTTTCAAATGTATCAATAAACTCATCACACTTAGAACAATGAAAATCTTTAAAATTTACACAAGATATATCTGTAATTGTAGTATTATCTAACCAATTCTTTTGCTTTGGTTGTTTATAATAACAACCAATAGCATCACCCGCATTATTCTTTTTAACATAACATTTATCACACATGTTTTGTGCCATTTTTAAATAATCTCCTTTTATTGTAATTTGTCCTACGGGTTCTAAATTATCATTAACATTATCTAACAATTCTGTAGTATAATCTCCACTAAATAAAATAGCGTTCTTTTGAAACATATCATAATGAGTACGTAAGAAACTTTCATTTCCTAAATCAGATGTTGCTGTAACTGGACGAAATCTATATCTAATTTCTTCTTCACCATTCTTTGATTGATTCATAATAACGTATTGTTGCGCTAAAAATCCAAAGTATAAAACTAGTAATAGGACTCCTAATAATTTGAACATCTTATTCTAAAATAAATAGATACTTTTTTATAAGATATTCTCTCTTAATAAAGTATAAAAATGAATCATTCAGGTCCTTATATTGGTTTTTTTATGGTTCATAGCGTATTTTTGAATTATGCAATATTTGGAGGATTTTTGTCGTCTTCTAAATACGGTCTTTTATTACATTCTTCTATATATCCAATTACTATGATACATTGGAAAACAAATAATGAACAATGTTTTGTAACTGAAATTGAACAAAAATTAGTAAAAAATACAAGATATGAAAGTTGGGTAATTAAATATCCTTTATTTACTCAACGATACGTCAGTTTATTTGGTATTCATACAGAGAAAGAAACTATGGATAAATTAACAAAAATAGTTTTTACACTTTCATGGGGGTTCACGCTGTTTAAATTGTTTTCTCTGTTTCGGAAAGAGACGAAGTCGCCTCTTCAGTTGTTGCTTGAACAGAACTTACCTCTTCTACAGAAGTTCCAGTTGCTTCCGTTGTTGTTGCCTCTTTAAATTTGGCTTTCATCCATGGGTCTTCTTCTTGTAACTGTTCTTGTAATTCACTTTCATTTGTTTCACCTTGTTCTAATGCAGATGCTTCTTCTTCCTCTTTCCTTTTCCTTTCGGCTTCAATTTTCTTTCTCATAGCGTCTTGTTTTGCTTCACGTTTCTGCTCTTCAAAGAATAAATCTTTACGAATTTCATTCTCTTTATATTCTTTCATAAGTGTGTTTAATTCTTGTTCAAGATATTCTTCATTTTCAATACGATCAGCACATGGATCCCATGGTAACCAATAACCAACAGAACCTACAAATACATGAAAGGATCTATCTTTTCCTTGTAAAATCTTAGCTCTTTTAGCTGCTTCTTCGTAGGTAGAAAATACACCTCTTACTTTAACTCCGCGAACATTTGTTTGAAAATTGCATTGTTTATCAAATTGCTTAGTTAAATCATCATTAAATTTATACTTAAAATCTTCAAATTTTTCATTAAATTGTTCATATGTGTATTTCATTTGATATCTTAATTCACTGCGAAGTTCATTACGAATTTTATTTTTGAGAGTATCACTTGCTTTTTCTGTAATTTCATCTATTTTTTTTTCCAATTCACCACAACGTTGTGTCATAAATTTTTGAAACATAAATACTTCTTTTTGCTTTAATGTATTTTCTGGTGAAACGAATGATAAACAAACATAATTTTGTCCAGCAATAGGTCCATCAACTTCAAGAAAATCTTCACGTGTGTCAGTCATATTATTTGATGTTATATGATATTTCTATAAGATAATGTTTAAGTTATTTTAACGAAAGAATACAAATATTAAAATTATTTTTACCTTATTAAAATTTATTCTATTATAGTATAAGAATATGGAATTTAACAAAGATACCCTTAAAAAAATTATAAAATATGTATTAATGACTGTCGTGGTAACATTTGCTGCATTATCTGTTCCTAAACAAAGAATGAGTTTAAATGATGCATCTTTAATTGGTATTGTAGCAGGATCCGTATTTGTTGTATTAGATTTAGTTATGCCTTCCATCTGTTTGAAAAGACATTAAATTTATAGCTCTTCAAAAATATCATCATTATTCGTAAATTCAGTATTACCTTTTTTACTTTTTTTTTCAAAGAATATCTTCTTTTTTGTATCTTTATCAATAAATGGTCTTACAATTTTATAAGCCAATTTAAAAAATACAGGAATATTTGTTACAATTAATTTTTCTAGTGTATCTTCATATTCTTGTTGTAATATTATTATCATTTTTTTAAAAAATGTTGTATCGATTTGTTTCATTGTAAGTCCTTTTAAATCTAAATGCGTAATGATTGTATTTTTATTAAAAGTTTCTTTGGATTCTTTAAGACATTTATTTAAAATATTTCTAGCATAAGTAAAAAAATCATCATAATATAATCCCTTTTTAAACCTACTACCCTCAATCGTATAGATAATAGATTGATGTTGCTGACTTTGTTTGTAATAAATTACAGATTCAAAATATTTTTTAATATCAATATCAGAAATATCACTAGTCATACTTTGAACACTCGTCATAGTTTATATTACGACAATATATTAATAAAAAAAACTATCCGCTTAATATATTATACAGAAGGTATAAACTCCCATCGTAAATAATCACAAATCTTCTTCCATATTTGATCTTGTTGATGTAATTTTTCACGACTTTTTAATAACATAAAGCATGGTAAAAACTCATCCATTTCTAATAATTGCATAAATTTATGAAGAACATATGAATAGGATAAAAAATTCTTTCTATCTTTAGGACAAAATTTATGAAAAGGCATTTGAATCTCTTTAAACATTCTTCTTAATTCTTCTTCTATTTCACGACTAATTGTAGGA
>Ga0222718_10004273_pt1 | contig 11939 bp, 13 predicted proteins | sample C33_27DmetaG_FD_165045 | JGI IMG/M metagenome (GOLD analysis project Ga0222718, IMG submission 165045) | Estuarine water microbial communities from San Francisco Bay, California, United States - C33_27D | ecosystem: Environmental > Aquatic > Marine > Unclassified | place: USA: California... | reverse complement strand
CATTTATTTTAAAACCAGTACTGATTAAACTACCTAAATGTAAGAAACCAGAAATTTCTAATCCAATGTAATGATTTGGAGAAGAATTTGTTTTAAATAATTCAGTTAATTCCTCACGTGTTACAACCTCTTCAGTTGGAGGCTTTTCAATTAAATCTACTTTTTCAATTATATCCAAATCAAAACAACTTTTAAAATCTAAGCCTATAAAATTATCTATCATGTTATTAAATACCCTGACGACCATTATTACAAATCAGAGAAAAGATGATTAAGAAAGAAAAAGAAAATCAAAAACAAAATCAAACTGATAGCACTGAACATATCCACAAAAATCAAAAATGGATTAAGAAAGCACGAATAAATGCGCAAAAGAAACTAACACCTGAAATGTTCAAGGTTTATTGTGATTATAGTGATGAATTACTCCTAAATTCCCATTCTCTTGCGGGTAGAAAGAAGATTCTAGTCCAATTTGTTTACATTGTTAGAAATTTCAAAATTAAAGATTTGAAAACAATCACAGCTGAAGAGATTAAACAAATTGTGATTGAAATCATGGTAAATCATAGCGATAATGGTAAAGAAACATGGTATTCACAAGATTTGAAAAAAATGTTGAGACAAATGATAAGATTTGCAAAAACAGGTTCTCACTTGCTACCAGAAGAGGGAGAACTACCAGAACTAAAGCAAATCAAATGTAAGAAAATAGATGACAAACTTTCCCGCTCTGATATGCCAACAAAGGAAGATTGTGATAAAATCCTCAAAGCTTGTGCTACTAACCTCATGGATAGAGCCATGTTTCACGTTCAAATGGAAGCGGGAAGTAGAGTTGGAGAATTATTATCATTATGTTTGAGACATATTGAATTTGATGAATACGGAGCTTTGATAGCTGTTGATGGTAAAACAGGAGCTAGGAAAATTAGAATTGTTGAATCCGTTCCAGATTTAATTAAATGGATTAATGTCCACCCTTTCAGAGAGGATAGAAACCACCCTCTTTTCATTACTACAATCAACAACAAGTATTATGGACAAGGATTAAGCTATGTAGCTTTCAAAAGACGTTTGGAGAATGTAGTAGCTAAAACAGACATTGACAAAAGAATACATTCACATTTGTTTAGACATGCAGAAATAACAAAGAGAGCTGGACAATTAACAGAAGCTCAAGCTAGAATTAGGTATGGTTGGGGTAAATCATCTAACATGCCATCACGATATACCCATCTAAATGACAAAGATGTTGATGATAAAATGCTTCAAATCATGGGGGTAAAGAAGAAAGAAGTAGAAGAGGAAACTTCAATCATTGAATGTCAGTACTGTCATGTAAAATATTCTAAAGATACTCTATACTGTGAAACTTGTGCTAAACCATTAGATGTTGTAGAAGCTGAAAGAATGAAACAACAACAAAAAGAGGAAACAGAGATTATGATTAGTGAACTCCTAAGAAAGGAGAAATCAAGGGAATCCAATAAAAAATACTACAGTAAGCGGGGAGAAGAATTAGAAAATCAAGTGCAATCACAAAAAGAAGAGATACAATCACTGAAAGATTTGATTTCAAAGATAGGTAAAGCGTAATAACAATTGTAATTATATTGCAAAACTATCTAACATTCTATATGACTCCACTACCTCCACTCGTTCCACTGTCTACCTGAAGTAGACAAAATATTACTTCCCTAACTAATCAATTATCAAGTGCGCTCTTATCATCTAACTAAATGTTTCATGAAAATGGAGTTAAACTCCAATCATTACGACTAAAACAATGAGAATCAATGGAGTGTTTCATCTTAGCATTTTTTGTTCCTAACCATGCCTAAATGAGAAAAAATGGAATAATATTACCAAATTTGTGCCTAAAACGGGAAAATAATGAGAATGTTTTGAGAATATTTTATCAGGTAAATTCTATTTTCTGAACCTAATCATGTCTAGTTTAGTTAATTGTCATATATGGTATGATTTTGTTTTGCAAAGTATATTCACGTAGTAAGGAATTGAATTATTTTTGGGTAGGTTCACAGAGAAAAAATGAACAATATTTGGAAGTTTATAGATACAAATGAAATTATCTTGGAATTATGTTGGAGTTATCTTGGACTATGTTGGACACTGAAGAATTATAATAAAATTAAAGCTTATGTTGTAATGTCAAATTAATTACAAATCATTTGAAGAGAAATGTCCAAAATGTAAACACTGCAATCTCCCACAAGGAAGTAAGATCATCGTATATGCAACAGATGTTCATACAAAATATTATTTTTGTAGAAAAAAAGTTAGTTGTGTCTAATACAATATGTTGAATATCTTCTACACTAAGTAAAACTATCATTTGCTAGTCGTAAAATGTTAGTAAAACTATCATTTTGTTTCCTACATGCGGAACTTTTTTGCTTAAAAATCTATTTGTGTTGTGTTACAAAACTGCGATACAAGCTTTAAAGAATTATAATTCTGTACCACTACACATTGGAGCATTGTAAAAAATGTTCAACTAAAATTTGAAACAAATTCTGTTGAAAGTTTATAGATACTAGTAACCTACTAACGTCAGATAACAATTATGACATTACTTCTATTAACAAACAAAAAAGTAAAGAGATCAATGAGATCCGTAATCGAAATAAATAATTTAGAAAAAGAAAATGTGAGTCTTCTTCGCGGGATTCCTCACATCTTCAACAATCCTCGCAAAAGGAGTTGTCTAACATGATTAGTAAAGAAGATCAAAATAAAGTTTTATCAAGTAAAATTGAAAAATGCTGTGAAGAACATGAATCAATTGTAATCTGTACTTATGCTTCTGGAGTTACTTGGCTCTTATGTAATCTACATGATCAAGATGAATCTTTTCAGAATTTCAGAACTAGTAGAACGAGGTTATCTCCATGAATGCATCAGATGAATTAAGAAAGGAGATTCAATCCTATTTGCAGCAATATGGGCTCAAAATCTTCTCGCTCAGAGATAAAGCTCCTGAAGCTAAAGGTTGGCAAGAAATAGATGAATTTGTGCTTGAAAACAAGCCTTTTGGGGTTCATTTCACTGAAGAATCTACAGTAATTGTAGTCGATGTTGATGATATGAGATTGTTATCTCACTTCAAACATTTCTTTGATAGAACATATTGTGTTCAAACAGGTAGAGGATTTCATATCTATATTGCAGTTAATGCAAAAGGCAAAGAACCAATTCATCATTTCATAAATGACAAAAAGCAAAAGATAGACATTCTTTCATCTGGTGGTTATGTTGTTGGGGAAACATCTGAGCATTATGATAAAGATGAATCAGGAGTTTACTTCAAAACAGGAAAAGAATACAAGCTTCTATCTAAAGACAGGGAGATTAAACCAATTGATTACAACAAAGAGATTAAACCAATCTTAGAGAAATTAGGATTCAATCTAAAGAAAACACCAATCAGGAAAAGAAATGTTAAGGCATTAGAAAACGGTGTAGAGACAGGTAATAGAAATAATGAATTGTTTGCATTAGCATGTAACAATCTAAAGTCTGGAGTATCTCCTGAAACAGTATATGATAACATATGTTACATCAATCAAAAAAGTAAGCAACCATTATCAGAAGATGAACTTGAACAATTATTCCAATCAGCTGTTTCAATAGTAAAAGGACAGATGGAAGAGAGTAACACAGTTCACAAGATAGATGACAAAACAACACACCGCTTAACAGATAAAGAACCAGAAAAGCTCCGTCCTCTAACTTTAAACTCTGATGATGAAAAATTTATCTTAACATACATCTACACTGATGAAGAAGTTGCAGAACGTAAAGACAAAACTATACCTCTTGCTTATTTTATCACTAATGGAAAATTGGGTAGACGTTTAGTTTCATATGAGAATAAAGAATTACAAGATAGATACATTTCAAATATTTACAAATCATATCCCGATTTACTTGGAAGAATTAAACTTGAAGATATTTTGAGTTATACACGCTCAGAAACTGAGGATAATCCTAAGAAACTCTTTGAAGACATGCTCAAGTTGGAAAGAAAATACTTTGATAATGAATTTGATTATGATTACTATTATGAGGCATGTTGGAAGGCTCATACTTACTTTTACACACTCTTCCCACTAACTCCCTACAATGATTATACAGGAATGAAGAATACAGGAAAAACAAAACGATTGACGTTAAACTCTATGATGTGTTTCAATGCTTGGAGCTCTGGGGATACTTCAGTAGCTGCATTATTCAGAACCATAGAGGGAACAGGAGCTACAATGATTTTAGATGAAACAGAAATGCTAGGAGATACTAAATCTGATAATCAAGAATTACAAAGTATTCTAAGAAATGGATTTCAAAAAACAGGTAGAGTAACAAGAACAGAAAAAGATACTCTGGGTAATTTTATTCCAAGATCATATGAGGTATTTTCTCCTAAATGTTTTGCTCACATCAATCCCCTTGCTAATGTTTTACAAGACAGATGCATCACAACAAGATGTGTAAGATCATATAACAAAATTATTGCTAACAGTGAACCTGATGAAACTGATACTCTAATCTATTCTTGTAGAAATAGACTATACTTTGCATGGTTAGATCATGCCATTGAAGTTAGAAATTTGATACCAGAAGCTATGGAATTATTCCAAGAAGTATCTGGAAGAGAGTTGAAGTTATGGCTTCCAATTGTCACAATGGCATTATTCTTTGAAAAACATGGTGTTGAAAATCTTGTTCATAAAATAATGTCAAAGTTGAGGGTAAACTCTGAAGAGAAAAAGGAAAATGACTTGGAAGAAAATGATCAGTTGAAGATTCTCACTTGCATTATGGAATTACCTCCTGATGATTCTCCACAACAATCAAGTGTTCTATACGGAAAGATAAACCAAAAACTATCTGAAAAATATAGTATAGACAAGCCTCTTTCTGGAAAAGAATTATCACAATCCTTGAAACATTTAGGCTTCACATGGGGTAGAAAAAATAGCTACAACTGTTGGCTTAATGTTTTTGATCCTAGAAAAATTGAAGAGGCTAAGGTAAGATGTGGAATGATTTCCCCAACTCAAACTACTCTTGGAGATAGTGGAAGTAGTGGAGGGAGTGTAGCCTGATGAGTACATACTGCAAAGGACTTTGTTGTAGAGAAGATATTCCTGTTAAAGCTAAATTTTCAGGTAATCACTATCGTCAAGGGGTAAAATATTGCAGAACTTGTAGCAGATGGATAAGAATTGATTCAATTCAATGTCCATGTTGTAAGAATATGACATCATCAAAGTGTAGAAACAATTGGAGAAAGAAAAGACGTGAAAAACTTGCTTCTCATGTTATTAAATACCCTAAAGTAGCTATTGTAGCTGTATGACATATCACACTACAATTTACTTATCGGAAGATCATAAGAAATGGATTGATGAAATGTCTCTTAATGTTTCAAAGTATGTTAGATCATTAATTGATAGAGATATGCAAAGATGGAAACAAATCACTGAAGATATCTTAATACCAATTGTAAAAACTGAAAAACAATTAGAAGAAAAACAGAAAACAGGTTTAGATGAAATGTTTCATGATTAGATTTCTATCTTAGAAGCTGGTAAATTTGGAAAGAATTTTCTTGTTCCTTCATTAAGTAACTTAACAACCTATCCCAACATAGAAACAACCACAAGAAAAATTGTAAACTTAGAGTTTTCAAACAATATCAAAAAATAGAAAAAGCCAGCATAATAATTGCAGAAGTGTTTCATCATTGTACTAACAAAAACATCTGGTACAAACATGGAATATTTAAAAAAATTTTTACAAATTTATTAACCTTAGATTTTGAATTAATTCAATGGATTTTGCTAATGTTGATTTGAATTACATTGGAGATGATTATTCTAGATTAATTTTAAAATCTACTGTTTTACCCAAACCTGCAATAGAGATTAGTAAAGAAACTAACATCCCACTTGGTACAGTGTATAGAAGATTAGAAATTCTCAAAAATTGTGGATTTTTAAAAATTTCTGGAAAAATTGAAAACGGTGTAAAGATGAAACTTTATCACAATAAACGTCTGAAATACCATGTCTCAAACCCAAGAATTTTTTATCTTTTAGATATTATTTATAAAAATCCAGGATTATCGTATAGAGATATACAAAAAATATCTGGATTTCCTTTTGGTACTCTTTCAAATTCCCTGAAAAATTTAGAAAAAGATTCTAAAATTATAGTAAAACGTTCCAAGAGGCGAACAAATTATTTTTCACAAAACATACCAATTGAAGAACACATTATTTTAATTAATTTTAGAAAAGAAACCTGTAGTCGAATAATGAAATGTCTTATTGAAAATAAAAAATGTACATTTTCAGAGATTAGGGAATTTGTACAAAAATCACCATCAACTGTTTCACTTACTTTGACAAATTTGATTGAAAGAAACATTATACGTAGAGTTAGAGGAATACATCCTTATTTTGAATTTGAAGATTCAAAAATTGTTTTCACTGCTTTGACAAGAATAGAACCAAATACTGTAGACAAAATGACAGACAGATTTGCAGATACTTTCTCTTATTTCTAGTCTGATCTAAAAATCCCTATCATGAAAAAGGACAACATTGTAAAAATTAATCCATGAGTAACATAATCGTGAATGCTATACGCACTTTCAAAAAATGGATAAATCAAATTAATCCATGACGCACTCTCCGATAACGTAATTGCAACAAATGCTCCAAACACCATTAACAGTCTAGTAGTTTTAAATTCACGATATGTAAGAAATGCCAATACGGATAAGAACAAACCAAAAATCAAACTTGCAACGTGAATTGCATAATATCCTCTCTCTGAAGAATCTACATTCTCAAATCCTATTGAAATTGAAATTAAAAGTACGGCAACTGCAATCACTAGAAAAATATTTGTTTTATCTTTAATTGAAAGTGTTGGTTTTTGCAATATGTATTTTTAAAGTTGTTTTATTTTAAATTCTTTGGAACAATGGTAAAACGATCTTATCATTAATTAGAGTTAGATGTGGCAATTGTTTATGAGTATGCTTGAAAAAACCCATAGAACATTTTCAAAGTACACTCTTTTTTTTACATCTGTTGCATTTCTGATAATTTTTACTAGTGCTAAAGATTCCTATGCAGAAGAATTTGTGATCAGTATTCCATTTGGAGCCTTTAATCCTGAACTAAACACGCCTACAGAGGTTTGGTATAACCCACCAATACTTTCAGTTCAGGTTGGGGACACTGTTACTTGGATTAATGATGATAGGGAAGGACATACTGTAACAAGTGGAGATGGTTCTGGTAGATTTGAGTGGATGGATACAAAGGAACTTGGAGAACCAGATGGGATATTTGATAGTCAGCGATTCATGCCAAATGAATCCTGGGCGTATACATTTGATAAAGCAGAAACGTTCAATTATTTTTGCATAATTCACCCATGGATGAGTGGCGCAGTAATTGTAAAGCAAGTAATACCTGATTACCCTCATGATGCAAATGGAAATAAAATAGAAACTTTCCCCCTCATACAATTTACTCCAGACAAATTAATAGAGTTTGATCTCACTTGGGAGCCAAATATTATCAAGACTTTTGAAAAAACGACATTTGTTTTCCAAACTTATGATGGAATAACAAACTCAAATCTAGATAAAATGAAATATGATATGATAATTACACAAAACGGAAAAATAGTATTTGAGGATTCAGGAATAACTCAAGTTGGTGGCGATTATAGAAATTTCATTTTTGAGGATTCAGGTCCAATTGAAATTAGATTTCAAAATATTGTAAGCAGTGGTTCATCGGGTATTGTTAGTACTGCAAGGGAATCAGTTAACCAACCAATTTTTCGTACGGTTGTATTCTCTACAATAGTATATGATAACCCTGAAAAAACTACAACTACTGGAATTATGGTGCAACCTGCACAAAGATTAGATATCTATTACGAACTTTTAGTTGCTATGATACTAGTTCCAGCATTAATGCTACTTGGAATAATAATTTTCATGAAATTCAAAAAGTCAGATAATCATTCACAGGAGATGTCAACTCCCATCTAATATAATGGAATTAAACACTGAATGCCAAATTATTCAACGGATGTTGATTGTTGCAATGGTTTCAGGCACTATTGGGCTTGGAATATTATTCTTTTCATATTCTGGAGAGTCTGCAGACGATATTGTTTTAGGTACAAAAATTGCAGTGTCTGGATTTGGCGACATTAATTTATTTAATCCAGAAAAAGTGAATTTATTTTCCACGAATATTTATCAAGATACACAACTAGGTTTTCAAATTTCAAAACCAAGTAATGATTGGGAAATTCATTCTATTATGGATGATCTAAGTCCTGCTGAATTGATTTCCTTACAAACAAAAGGATTTGTTGATGGAATTTATGTTGAAAAAAACCATAATAAACGATTCATGGTGACCATTTTTGATATTCAAAAAGATGAATTTTCTTTACATGACTTTGTTGATCAACAAATATCTTTAATGAAATCTCAAAAAAATATCAGTATTCCATTTGAACAAGTCTCACCAGAAAATGATTGGGCATTATTTGCAGTAGAGTTTTCTGATAACGCAATACCTTATGGTGAACAGATTTTGTTTTTTAAAGACAATAGACTATACATGTTGCAATATTCTGGAGATTCTCCACAAACCCTTGACTCTGATCAGAAAAATGATTTTAAATTTATCATGGATTCTTTTGAGGTAATCTAAATGAAAACACTCCATCATGTTTCAATAATTTTTTTAATACTTAGTATGGGATTTTCTACAACTTTGGCATTTGGACATGGTCTAGGTGGAGAAACTCATCCACCAGTAAGTTTGGATGGACGAGATGTAACTCTATCCATTGATATTTCTCCATCAGTATTTGACAAAAATGATCCTGAAAGATACATTACAGTAAACTTGAGTGAATCAAAAAATCAGTCCATAGTAGAGCATGTTACATTTGCATTGGAGATGACAAAAGATGGAGAGAAAATATTTAGACAATTATTCCATGATGATTTTGGAAATTTAATTATCAAAGTAGTCAATGATGGTTCAGATAAAATTAAGATCAATGGTGATAAATCGCCTGCAATAGATGCTTGGATGAAGACTGCAACAGAGCCTGTGATAATGACGGGTCCTATTTTTAATTCTGGTGGTCTTTATGAGTATAAAGTAGAAATTCTTACTGCTGATTCTGATTTTAATTTTCTAGATAAACGACTAGAATTAGTAGGTGCAATTAGTCTTGCAGAACATAATACGTATGATGTATTGGATTCTGAGCGAAATACCAACCAAGTGAATATTATGTCTTATTTTGACACAATCAACGACTTTGAATTTAATTCAGGCTCAATTTCTTTTTCTATGCCGTTTGATTGGAATCAGGATTTTGAACAGATAAGTGTAGTACATCAAGAAGTGATAATTTCACAAGGATTCTCAGAATTTCTTCATACTAAATATGAAGCAAAAGTAAATGGTATTCAATTAGGAGACGTTGATGTTACCATTGATGATTATTCCTCGGATGGAAGAACTGTACATATTGTTCTGACTCAAAAAGAATTAAAACAAATTCGAGAGCAAGCAATGCAAGAATCTACATCACAAATGTATTTTGAACTGGGTCCAAGCAACGATGCTGGCTTACCTCTAGAAGCTGTAACTCCTGATATGAAATACAGAGTTTGGTTATCATGGGAACCTAAAGTAATTAGAGCTGGAGAAAATGTGACATTCTTTTTGAAAACTGATGAATTATTTACAGATAAATCAAATAAAAATATTGAATATAATGTAAAAATTTCATCAGATGAAAATCAAATTTACAAAGAACATTTTGCAGGTTCTGTGAATACTGAATCTCCTGATTCATTTCAATACAACTTTTCCTCCGATAATATTGGAACTGTAAAATTGGATATGTTTGATATTGAAGGAAACTCATTATCCCATGTTAATTTCTTGGTAGTTGTCAATCCTCAAGATATTGCAAAATTTCCAATTAAATTAGAAAGTATTTCTGAATTAAATCCTGATGGTGGAAAATATGCAGTAGATCTTACATGGCTCCCAAATACATTGGAACTTGGCAAATCTGAGTTTATAATGTCATTTTACCATAAAGATACTGGACTGACAGTAGGAGATGTAACATATGATTTTGTTTTAATACAAAATGGAACTGAGATTCATCGTAACTCTGGGGTTGCAAATGGAGGGGAGACTTTTGAAAACTTTGTGTTTGTAGAAAAAGAGGTAGGTGATGTTACCATAAGAATTGAAAAGATTGCAGGGACTGATGAATATGTCGAAATTACTGTAAATGTGGTTCCTGAATTTGATTTACTTGTCATGTTAGTGCTAGTTGTTGCTTTTGTTATTGTAGTTATTGTAAGTAAAACTGAGAAAAAACTGACCGTGTATAACAATAATTTGGGATTCCTCTAAAATGAATACGTGTAAAGGAATATGTCACGAATATAGAGCAACAGGATACAAAGGTAAACACAGGTATGAAAATGGACAGAAATTATGCTCAGTTTGTTCTCAATTTTTGGAATACGCTGGGATTCGTTGTCCCTGCTGTACAGTAATACTTCGAACTACTCCAAGGGGGAACAGGGCTAGAAAAGAAATTCATGAAAAAAGAGAATGTGTTTGGCATTAATTTTATCAAAAATTTTATTTTAAATTATTGAAACCGATTTATTATATTTTCAAAAACATCACTTGATACCCCACCTTTGATAATGTGTTCTCGTCCATCAGAATTAATTATTTTAAAAATTGGGATTTTATGATGAATCTACATTATCTAAAATGGTAGAGCAATGGAGTGAATCAGAATTATTTTTGGAAAATCAGTCTGTTAAGTTAGACACGCCTAAAGTTGTTTAACTAAATTATCCAAATCCTATAAACATTGTTTCTTAGTTATTCAACAACTTGTAGAATTGAATCTTTGAATATAGGTTAAATTCTACTATTGTTATGACTCTTGAAGAAGGATTAGAACTGATCAATAATTACAAGAAAGGATTAGAAAAATTTTTAGAAACATTGCCTGAACAATCTGTTCAATTAGGCTCAGAAATGATTCAGGTACTGACTTTAAACTCTAAAAATCAAATTGCAAATTTAGAAGCAATTGAAAAATCACTATTAAGGCCTTCAAAATCTTAATTTTTTAAATTTCTAAAATCATTATTTACAATTTTTTTTATGTTTTCTTAATTCTTCACTATAGTCAAATTCAGCTCCACATGCTCGACATTTTTCCTTTTTTTTGTTATGGGCTTTTTCTTGGTGTTTTTTCAATCTTTCAGAATCTGGTAATACCGTCCCACACTTTTTACATTTTAAATCATTTTTACTTGATCTAAATAATCCCATTAGTTTACAATGTATTTAATAATATAAAACATAATTTCATCAAATGTTTTTTTGAAATAATTTCAAAAAATAAGATTATTTATTATAATTTTTATTCATCTAAACTTTTTCTAGGTTTTACACTTAGATAGAATGCATGTGCGCTAATTATGAATGCTGCAAGAAATACTTTAGTTGCAAAAACCAAGTTCCATGGACGGTCAGGATCTGGATAAGCTACTAATAATTTATCAATATCTGGTACTACTCCATTTACTACTCCTGCGGTCATTTGTGCATTTAAAACTGTAAAATTGTATAAGACTTCATAAAAAGAAATAATTGCAAATCCAAGTAACATTAACTGAAGTAAGGCCATTCTAGTTCCAACAATTTTATCACCAGCAGTTCGTCTCCAACCAATTCTAGTGCAACAATACCATCCAATTATTGTTGAAAAAAATATCCAAGTTGAAACTCTAGCAAAGTTCT
>Ga0222718_10004271_pt1 | contig 11941 bp, 8 predicted proteins | sample C33_27DmetaG_FD_165045 | JGI IMG/M metagenome (GOLD analysis project Ga0222718, IMG submission 165045) | Estuarine water microbial communities from San Francisco Bay, California, United States - C33_27D | ecosystem: Environmental > Aquatic > Marine > Unclassified | place: USA: California... | reverse complement strand
ATCGTATCCGAGAGATGGAGATAGACCTTGAGTCTTTTAAAACAGAAGTTGATGACAGGAAGGACGCTAGGGCCAAGTTTTCTGGGGACATTACACCTAAGGTGTTTTGCATACTGGCGTTGGTTTTGTACGGCGCTTATGTAATGACTGTGACCATCCTTCCTCATGACCAGAACGATGAGACTATTATTTCTCTGGTTTTGGGGCAGTTATCAGGCATTCTAGGCACCTGTGCGGCCTTTTTCTACGGCGGGTCAAACGGTAAAAAGTAATGAAAAAACTGTTAGAAATGCTCAGGCGGCACGAGGGTGAGGTCAAAACTAATGGCCGTCATGTGGCCTATAAGTGTCCCGAAGGATACTGGACGCTGGGTATTGGGCGTAATATTGACCCAGAAAACGGTATCGGGCTGTCTGACGAAGAAGTAGATTTCCTCTTGTTAAATGACATAAACAGGGTCGTGAAGGAGCTAGAGGGGCAATTTAATTGGTTTTCGTCCCTTAACGAAGCTCGTCGTGATGCTATGATAGATATGTGCTTCAATCTAGGCCTGCCTCGCCTAAAGGGCTTTGTGAAGGCCTTGGCTGCAATGCAAGATAAGAATTATGAGGTTGCATACGTTGAATTTATGGATTCTAGGTGGAGCAGGCAGGTAGGACAACGGGCTAACCGTTTGTGCAATATGATACGAAGCGGAGAGTATCCTAATGAGTTTCTTCAAACTGACGCTTAAGCCCGGTATTGATAAGCAAAATACCGAATACGGCGCAGAAGGTGGTTGGACTAACGGAGACAATGTGCGTTTCCGTTACACGCTGCCCGAGAAAATAGGTGGATGGACCTATTTCACTGAAAGCTCCGACTACCTAGTAGGATACGCGAGCCACCTGTTCTCTTGGGCTTCTTTAGCTGGAACCCCATATATGGCCATTGCTACGGACAGAAAGGTTTATGTCAGCACTGGGAATAGATGGTATGACATCACCCCTTTACGGCTAACCACCGCAGCTGGAGACGTGACCTTTTCTGCGTCTTCAGGTTCTCCCACTATTACTGTTACAGACACTGGTCATGGGGCCGAAGAAGGTGCTTTTGTTACTTTCTCAGGCGCTGTTTCCTTGGGAGGACAGATCACAGCAGATATCCTCAATTCTGAGTGGCAGATTACGACGGTCATTAACTCCAGCTCCTACACCATTACCGCTCCTGTTAACGCTGATGCTAGTGATACAGGCAATGGAGGCGCTTCTGTAATAGGTGCTTATCAAATTAACGTGGGATCAGACGTTACGTTTTTTGATTACGGGTGGGGCACAGGCGCATGGGGAGCAGGTACGTGGGGAACCGCCAGAACTACCTCTGAAGTAGATGCTCTAGCCTCACGCTCTTGGCAGCTGGATAATTATGGTGAAAACCTTGTTTTGCAGCTAGTCAACGGGCCGATCTATCAGTGGAGCCCAACTACTGACGGGGTAGGAGGAAGAGCTTCAGTTATTTCAGGAGCGCCTACAGCAAGCACTTTTGCCTTAATATCAAGCCCAGACAGGCATCTGGTGTGTTTTGGCACTGAGACAACCGTTGGAGACTCTACCACGCAGGACCCAATGTTTGTGCGGTTCTCTGATCAGGAAAATATAGGCACTTTTGCAGAAAGCGCGATAAATACCGCAGGTGGTCAAAGGTTGTCGGACGGTACAGAGATTATCACCGCTATCAGGTCCAGAGGTCAGATACTGATTCTGACCGACACATCTCTGCATGGCATGCAGTACATTGGGCCCCCGTATACGTTTGGTTTTCAGCAACTGGCAGCTAACTGCGGCTGTCAGGGTCCGCATGCTGCGGTTGACGTAAACGGCCTAGCTTTCTGGATGGGTAAAGAGGCCTTTTATGTGTTTGACGGAACGGTGAAGAAGTTGGCCTGCACCGTGCAAGATCACGTATTTAGCAATATAAACCTTGTTCAAAAGACCAAGGTTTTTGCTGCTTTGAACACTGATTTCAACGAAATCACGTGGTTTTATTGTAGTCTTGGAAGTGACTTTATCGATAAATGTGTGAGCTTCAACTACTTAGAAAACGTCTGGTCCATAGGGACCCTGCCAAGAACTACGTGGCAAGATGTGGGTGTCTATGAAAAACCTGTTGCAGCGGAATATTTTCCTGATAGCACAGCAAGCACCATTAACACAATCTATGGCCTTACTGCCGGAAGAACCTTGGTTTACAACCAAGAGGATGGGTACAACCAAGCGGATGGAACTGCTATTTCCGCCTTTATTGAGTCTGGATACTTTGACATCGGTGAGGGCGACAATATGGTCCTGATGCGTCGGTTCATACCAGATTTTAAAGATCAGCAGGGTGACGTAACAGTAAACGTCTATCTGAGGCCCTATCCTCAGGCAGATGCGACGCCCAGCTCTCTCGATCCCTACACGGTCAATCCGACGACGCAAAAGGTGGATACTCGTGCGAGAGGAAGGCAGATATCATTAAAAATGACCAGTAGTGATGTAGACAGTTGGTGGAGGTACGGGACGCTACGTGTTGATGTGCAGCCGGACGGTCTCAGATGAGCAAGATACAAAATGTTAGACTGCCTAATGCTGTCGCCAATGAGTACAGCCCAGAACAGTTTAACCAGCTGGTGCGCTCCCTTGAGCAGGTAATTTTTCAGCTAAACACCACATATACGCCGATAACCACTGAAAACCTAGTCATAGCAAATACGTGGTTTGAATCGAGAGGAGACGAGACCTTGACTGGCCCAATTTCAACATATCCGTCTGGACCCGCAGGTGATGCGTTCGGACGCATGCGGACCAGTCAGCCCGTTACACTTTTTGATAGCCAAAGCCGTTATCAGGACTCTGGTAATTTTGATACTTCAACATCAGGCAGTGGTTCTACCAGTTATAGCGCGGATGCCAGCACTACGTCCTTGACGGTCACCACGACTTCTGGTGATGAGGTCATTCGAGAGACTTTGAGGGTTTTTCCGTATCAGCCGGGTAAAAGTCTGCTGGTAATGAATACGTTTGTGTTTGATGCGGCTAAAACCAACCTACGTCAACGAGTAGGCTACTTCGGGTCCGAAAACGGTGTCTATCTGGAACAGGACGATGACACTGTTTATATGGTCATGAGAAGCGATGTCACGGGCTCTGTAGTCAATACTCGGGTCGCTCAGTCCAGTTGGAACGGGGACACATTTGACGGCAACGGGGCCAGTGGGATTACGCTTGATCTGACCAAATCACAGATTCTGTGGCAGGACTTTGAGTGGCTTGGCGTGGGCTCAGTGCGTTGCGGGTTTGTCATTGATGGTCAGCTAATTGTGGCTCATACCTTTCACAATGCGAATGTTAATGATGCGGTATACATGACAACGGCTATCTTGCCCATTCGTTATGAGATAACCGCTACAGACACCGTGGCTTCTGGCTCTACGCTTAAGCAAATATGCTCGACGGTAATCTCTGAGGGCGGTTATCAGGAAAAGGCCATAAAACAAGTGGCTAGAATGACGACAGATACTTCTGTCGGAACCAGTTTTGAGCCGCTGGTGACCATAAGACTGGCCTCTGACAGGCTAGATTCGGTGATCTTGCCTGCGGGCATTCCTGTTCTTCCCAGTGGAACCAATCCAGACAACTATGAGATTGCGATTATCAAGAACGCCACGTTAACTGGGGCGTCCTACAATACAACAGATTTTGCCAATTTTGACTATGATGTTACTGCCTCCGCTCTTACTGGAGGCACTATCGTTCACGTTGAATACATAAGTGGCACAAATCAGAGCGCCTCAGGTATTGGGACCACTTTTGACTACAATTTTGCATTGCAGCTAGGCAGGACTATTGCGGGCACAAGCGATACACTGACGCTTGCCGCTCGAGTATTTGCGGGCACAAACGACATCATAGGCTCCTTTGAAGTTTATGATCTGACATAGGTGAGGCATGGCTAACCGATATTTACATGATGTCCTGATCCCTAGTGCGGCGACTGAGACAACAATTTACACAGTACCAGACGCAACTACAGCAATAATGCGGTCTCTGCGTGTAACGAATGCCAATACCTCCAATGCCTCTATTACGGTAACTCAGTACAATTCAGGCAGTGGAACAACTCATTATCTGTTAAAAAACAAGGCCTTAGCCTCAAATACAACTGTAGACGTATTTAATGGGGTGCCTTGTGTTGTTGAAGAAGGCGATATCGTGAAAGTCACGTCAACCGTGGCCACAGTACACTTTTATCTGTCGTACCTTGAGGTGGACAGGAATTGAGAAACAATTGATAATGTAACAACTTCGCATCTCCCGATGCGCGACCCCCTGTGGGTCTTTTTCACTATTGACAGGTGCAATACATGGCAGAAGCGATGTCGGGAGCAGCGATGGGACTCCCTCAAGAACAAAATCCAGTCGATCAGCTGACACCAGAAAATCTGGCTGCTTTCGAGCAACTGCGCCAGCAAGTCTCGCCCCAAGAATTTAACAAGGACCTTCTTGATACAGCTTCAGAAGCTGATCCTCAGGCCGTTGCTGAATTTAAAGCGGAACTACGTGGTCTTGAGCTTCCTCCAGAAGCCATGGACGCGCTTAATCAGATGGTCGATGAAATCTTAGCGTCCCCACAAGACTATCCGCAAATCAGAGAAAAGTATCTGGCACAGGATATCCCTGAGGACCTGCTTCCTCCTGTATTTGATCCAGAATTCTTTGCTGCCCTGAACATGGCAGTTGATGAGATACGAGCTTCTTCTCCTGCTCCACAACCTGAGCCACAGAACTTTGCGCGTGGCGGAATTGCTGAACTTAAGCCTATTGCAGCGGCCATGGCTCAACAGGGTCGTTATGGCGATACGATGCTGGCCCATATTTCACCACGTGAGGCTATGGTTTTGCGTCGTATGGGCGGTAGCGGCACAGTCAATCCTGTAACTGGCTTGCCTGAGTTCTTCCTTAAAAAGCTCTTCAAGGGTGTTGGCAAAGTCTTCAAAAAGATTGGTAGCGCGGTCAAGAAGTTTGCCAGCTCTACTGTCGGTCGGATTGTCACCTCTATTGCTCTAGGCTTCTTTTTGGGTCCAGCAGCTGCATCTTTTCTTGGGGTTACGTCCTCAGTAGGTGTAGCAGCAGTGTCAGGCTTTGTGGGTGGTGCAGGTTCAACCTTGGCAGCAGGCGGTAATCTGAAGGATGCTCTCAAAGTCGGTGCAATCGGTGGTCTGACCGCAGGTGCAATCGGTGGCGTAGCAGGCGGTGCAGAAGCCTTTCAGGCTGGGAGCTATCAAGGCGCAACTACAATCAGCGGTCAGGTAGAGAAAGCGCGTGACTTCTTCACTGGCGCAGGCGATTCAGCACTTCCTGACGTAGGCGAGTCCGCAACTGAAGCAGTCAGAGGCGACGTAGTAGGGGGCACCGAGGGTGTTTCTAAGGTCTACGCTCCTGAAATGGTCGATGCCGCTGGCATAACACGGACTCCTATGCAGCAGGCTGGAGCACAGTCTTTCCCTGCCCAGCCCAACAACTTAGCAGGCATTACGCGGACTCAACTGCCTCCTTCTCAGGCTCAGGTGATGCCGGGCGATCCTTTTGCTGCTCCCGGCGGTGCAACTATCCGACAAGCAGGCGAAAGAACTGCTGCACAACAGGCCGCAGTAGACAGAGCCACAGCAGCCAGAGCGGCTGCTCCGACGGCTCAAGGCGTGGCCAGTCTACCTGCTGAAGGTGGGGTTGTCCCGACCCAAGGGCCGATGGCAGATTTGTTAACACCGACAGCCAAAGATTTCAGGTTCTATGAGGCTGGTAGAGGGGCCGCAGGCGAAGTAAAGCCTAGCTTTCTGAGCCGAATTACAGAACCAGTTAAGGATTTCCTAAGTCCAAAAGCCAGAGCAGCAGTGGGACAGGAAAGGGCTTTGACGCAGGCCGCAGACAAGTTTTACGGAGGCTCTCGTGCTGCCTTAGATGAAGCAATTCGGTCTAATGCGGTCCCTGACGTGGTGACTGACTTTATATCCCAAAACTCAGGCGGAATGCTTTACAAGTACGGCCCCTTGGCTGCTGCTGGGCTTGGCGTGATGAGCCTTCTTGATAAAGAGGAAGAGGGCAGTGTTCCAGCAGGATGGGAAGACTTTGCAGCTGGAGTAAGCCCCGGAGCTCGACTCCTAGCAGAACAACCAAGCCGTTATGGTCTCCAGTTTGGTGGAGTGAGGACCGTTACTCCGGGCGCTGGTTACAGCCAGTATGGCTACTATTCTCCACTGAGAAAGGCAGCAAAAGGCAGCTCGCCGCAAGGGGAGACCAAGTTTCCTCGTAAAAACGGCCATATATCAGGGCCCGGAACCGGCACCTCAGACGATATTCCAGCGATGCTGAGTGACGGAGAGTTTGTATTCACAGCAAAAGCAGTGAGAAACATGGGCAACGGATCAAGAAGATTAGGTGCGAAAAAAATGTATGCGCTAATGAAGCAACTGGAGGGTCGTAAGAATGGCTGAGATTTCAACCACCACGCAAATAATGCGTGAGGCCCCCGAGATCGAGGCCTATAAGCTCGGTCTTTTGCAAGAAGGTCAACGTCTTTATAACCAGCCTCTGGTGATGCCCGCTGTAGTTGCAGCAGGGCTTTCTCCGACTGAGCAGCAAGCAATTGATTTTGCCAAGCAGGGTGTCGGTGCTTTTGAGCCTTACATTCAGGCGGGAGCTCAGGGTGTTACTCAGGGTATGGACCTGACTCAACGCGGTGCTCTTGCAGCAGGCGCTATTGATACTGCACCCCAGTTTCAGGCAGCACAGGACGTAGCAGGGCAAGGCGTAGGTGCCTTACTCGGTTCAGCACAGGCTTACGATCCTGCTTCCGCCCAAGCGTTTATGAATCCCTATCAAGAGCAGGTCACTCAAAACGCTTTGCGTGAAATGCGTAGGCAGGCAAACATTGCTGAAAATCAAGCTGCCGCTCAAGCGGCAGCATCAGGTGCTTTTGGTGGCACTCGTGAAGGAGTGCAGCGCGCCGAGACGGAACGTGGTGTTCAAGACGTGATGATGCAACGAATCATGCAGGATTACGCCCAGAACTATTTACAGGCTCAACAGGCTGCTCAGGGTGCATTTGAAGCGCAACAGGGACGCCAACTGGCCGCTGGTCAAGCACTGGGTCAGGCAGGGCAAGGAATTGGTGCCCTGACCGCGCAGCAGGCAGGAATCGATCTTTCCAAGGCCTCTACTCTGGGTCAACTGGGCGGTCAAATGGGCTCGCTTGGCACTCAATATGGTGCCCTTGGCCAAGCTACTCAACAGCTAGGTGCGGAAGACACAAGGCTACTTGCTGGTCTGGGTGGTCTGGAGCGTCAGGTAGAGCAGTCTCAACTGGATGCTATTCGCGCTACTCAGCTGCAAGAAGCCATGGCTCCTTATCAGCAGCTGGGCTTTGTTTCAGATATTTATCGGGGAGCACCAACCACGCAGATGTCATTGACCTCTGCAAGTGCTCCCAGCGCAAGTCCTCTTCAGTCCGCTGTCGGTCTGGGTGTAGCAGGTCTCTCCGCTGCATCAGGCGCGCAAAATCTTGGATTACTCTAGGAGCTTCCATGGCTAAAAAAGATAAAATGCAGATGGTAGACGACGATCAAATCGAAAACGTCGGCATCATGTCTGGGTTCATGGACGATATCGACGAGATAATGTCCGAGATTGAAGACGAGATGAAGGACAAAGAAGGGGATTCTAGCGACATGGCCGGAATCATGAGCCGTCGACCTGATTCTCCTGAAATCCTGATGAATAACTTGCGGGGAGACTATCGTTCGGTAGACGCCCGCCGTGAGGAGCTCGCTGATCTTGTTGGATACAATAACGCAGCGGAGACCCCTGATGATGTCTTGGCCCTGTTACAGCCAGTATTGGCGCAACAGGGGATAGGTTCCCTTGAAGGCATGCAGCCAACAATGCCCCCAGAGGCGGCAATGATGCCGCCTGCTTCTATGCCACCGGGTGCTCCACTGCCCGGTGGCGTAGCTTCTTTGCCCATGGACCAAGGGCCAATGCCTCCTATGCCAATGGCTAAAGGTGGGGAAGTGAAATACTTCCAAGATGGCGGTGAGGCTGCGGACGCCTCATATGCTGCATATCCTCCTGAAATTGTAGCTGAGGCTAAGAGGCGTGTGATGGAGCTTCTTGCGCCTGACGTGCAAGAAGACCTTCCTAATTTAATGGAAAGAACACGTGAATTGACTCCTGAATATGCCGAGTTGTTGGGCACAGGAGACAAAGAGACTGCTCGTGGTCAAATGATGTTTGACATTGCTCAAGCAGCACTGAATTTTGCTGGAAACGTAGGACCTAGCGGCCAGCCCTTAACGGGCTCTTTTGCTTCTCGTCTGGCTGGAGCAGCCAGTCAGTTGCCTTCTCAGATAGGAGCCCGCGCAGCGGAAGCCAGAAAAGGTGAAGTGCAGGCGAGACTTTCTGCGTTGCAGCAGGCTCAATCTGAAAGAAGCTACGCTCAAGAGCTTGGCGCAGAGAGAAGACAAGCTCGTGCTGATCTTCTGGCTGAGATTGCAAAACAGGAAAATGTGCGCCCAATGACAACACAAGAAATGGATGATTTTGGCATTCCGCAGGACCAAAGAGACCTGCCTTGGGTGATCAACGAGAAGACAAACGAGCCAGAAATTGCCGGAGGAAGACCCCCCGCTCCTTTAGTGGACATGGGAGAAAACACTCTGGAGAGAGTGGGTATTACTGGTGCAGTTGAGCGATTACAAGGCGACTTTAATGCAGCAGAAGATGCGGTTAAAGATATTCAAACAATCGATGAAACCATTAGCTTCCTTGAAAACACCCCTGAAGATAAACTTGATACGGGATTTGGAGCCGAGCTTAAACAAGGTATTAATCGAGCCAGAAGCCTGTTCCAAAACGATCCTACATTGTTTGAGAGAATTAGTAATAACGAGCTCCTAGATTCTATGCTGGGTAAGGAGGTATTTGGTGCTATTTCTGATCTGGGAGTAGGTGCAAGAGGCTTAGATACTCCAGCAGAAAGAGAGTTCCTAAGAGATGTCATAGCGGGTCGGAGAACACTTAACAAAGACACTCTGCTTAGAATGGCAGCAATTAGACGTAAAGCAGCCGTTAAAAACATTAATAAGTGGAACGGTGTACTTGAAAGTGGTCGAGCTGATGCGTTTCTTGAGGCGACTAGAGGAATGATCCCTTCTAATCAAATAACTGTTCCTACAGTTCCAAACGTAGCAGATTTCAAAGACGGGCCGGGCAGCGACGTATCTGCTAGGGTAGACGAGCTTCTCGGAAGAGGGTGATACATGGCCAACGGAACAGAAACCACAGAACAGCAAACAACATCTCAGCCCGTCACCGCCGATGAAGTAGGTGGTTGGCTGCTAGAACATTCCTCATATAAAGACAGCAGTAACGAACAAGAGCAAGCTGACTTTAATCTCATGGTGGAGGAATATGACCGCTTACGTGCGGTAGAAAGTGCTGCGGATGTACCGAGTCTGGAGCCTGTTCAGGCCGATCCAACGCAGGAGCTCGGTTTTGTAGGAGGCATTCAAGAAGCGTTTACGGGTTCTGCTAGACAGACGCCTGAAGTAGAGGCGCTCCCTAGAATGAATGAGATGCCGGAGCTACAGTTTGCCTTTTCAATGCCTCTGTTCAAAACGGCTTTTGGCACAGTCATGGGTGATCAAAAGGAAATGGCTGATGTAATCAGCACTAATTTCCCTGAGGTCTCGGTTCGTTATGATTCAGCAGAAAACCCTATCCTGCGTTCCGCAGTAAATGATAGAGAGTACATTATCGCGCCCGGTTTTGAGGCCAGCGATATCCCACGCTTTTTAAGCGGAGCCGCTCTGTTTTCTGTGCTTAGGGGCAGAGGCTATGCAGGATCAGCAGCAGCGGGCGGTGCTACACAGGCAACTTACGAAGGCCTGCAAGAAATGGCTGGAGGCGAGTTCGACTTGCCTGACGTTGCAGCAGCAACCGCAGCGGGACCTGTCTTTTTAGCCTTTACAAACGCACTGAAAGCAGGTTACGCCACCACACTAGGGCGTCTTTTTAACAAAAAAGTCCCTCCTGCCAACGCTGTCGATGTCCCAGTGTATACAGATGAAGAGCTGGTAGATTTAGCCAGAAGAGCGGCGGAGGGAAGCAAGACTGCCCAACAAGAGCTTGCTCGATTAGGTACTCCAGATGAAAAAGTTCTGGAGGCTGCCCGTAGGCTGGGCATAGAGGAGCATTTGCAACCTGACCACCTAAGCACGGATCAGGTCTTTCGTGAAATATCTCAGGCGGCTAAATCTGGTGCCGGAGGCCAAAGAGCCGCTCAAGAAGTAGAAGGACTTCAGACTGTGGGGCAACGTGCTCTTGATTTAATTAATGAGCTTGGGGGATCAACGGACCTGAGTCGAATTAGCGGACAAGTCTTTCGCAACTTGAGAAACCTCATAAACAACAAACTCCAGCCTCTCGAAAATAAGTTATGGGATAGCCTAAGGAGTAAGATCGGAGAAGCAAACCGATTTAGCCCAAGCAATACTCTTGCATACCTTGAGGAGCGAATAGCTAAAGTAGGGGGCAACCCTGACGACTTATTTCCCTTGGAAAAAGCTGTGTATGACAAACTTCGGCCCAGAGACATCATGGGTAAAGAAGGAGGGAAAAAAGTTGTTGTCGGACAGCAAAACCCGACTTATACGTTGATAGATGATTGGCGAAAGCAGGTAGGGGCGGCGACAAAAGGAAGAGGAGCATACGGCGACAAGACTGATCAGGGCGTAGCCAAAGAATTATATAAAGTCATGTCACGAGATTCGGAAGCAATAGCACTTGAGTCTGGCGCTGAAGCCGCGTTCAAGGCCGCAAAAGATGCTACTAAATTGTTGATTGCTACAGAAGACGACGTGATGTCGCTTTTCAGTAAGGACTTAGGAAACTCATTGGTTCCTCGAATTAAGTCCGCTATTGAGGCTATGGGAAGAGGAGACTCCAGTAAGTTTATTAGTCTCATGAATAAGCTGCCGGAAAACCTGCGTCGAAGAGTCGCTGTCTCCTCTGTAGTGAATAGCTTTGGAAATGCTTTTAAATACGGTGAATTAAATTTCAATAGCTACTCAAAGTGGTATGAAGGCCTGTTGAGAAACAGGGAGGCCAAGGCTGTTTTAGATAGAACACTTGGGCCAGAGGCGAGAAAGACTTTTCGTGACCTGTATACAATCTCTAAGAACATAAAACTTTCGTTAGATGAAAAGATAAGAACAGGCAGACCTCGAGGCGCGCTTGAGGGGCTAACTGAGGCCGACAGTTTTCTTAACAAGCTATGGGAAACAGCCAAGCGTTCTGCTGTAGGTTTACCTGTTGAAGCAGGAGCCACTTACGCAGGTATTCCAAACGGATATGCTCTTTCCATGGCAATAGCTTCTGCTGCTACAAGATCGATGACAAAAAAGGAATCCACCAAGGCGCTGGACACTTTGATGGGAAGCCCTGTTTTTCTTAACGCGATCAAAAAGGCGGGAACCGCTCAAGAAGTTCAAGCAGCAGACGCCCTAGCAAACAGTGCTCCATTCAAGCGTTTCTTGAAGGCAGTTAATCTTCCTGCGACTGAGGCTCAGACATTTATAATGTCCGCTTTCCAAGCCGCTCGAGAGAGTGCTCAAGAAGCGTTTCAAGATGAGGCACCTGCTGTTGAAGAGGAAATGGTGGTGCCGGTTACAAGCGTCAAGCGACCTGCCCCTCCGACTCGTGGACTGCCAACTGGTGAAGCGCCAATGCCTGCTCCTGCTGGGCCCCAGATGGCACAAGCCCCCAGTCCCACGGACCAAGGGCCATCTCAAAGCAGGCAGATGTTAGCCGACCTTTTTCCATTCGATCCCACCCTCAGGGTCGGGTAGCAACTTATTGACTACCGC
>Ga0222718_10004269_pt1 | contig 11944 bp, 15 predicted proteins | sample C33_27DmetaG_FD_165045 | JGI IMG/M metagenome (GOLD analysis project Ga0222718, IMG submission 165045) | Estuarine water microbial communities from San Francisco Bay, California, United States - C33_27D | ecosystem: Environmental > Aquatic > Marine > Unclassified | place: USA: California... | reverse complement strand
TACAGATAGCCCCGCAGCGGGAGTTATTGTAAGTTGGGGCGGCACAGGTGGAGTTAGTAATGCTTTTGTTCTAATAGGCAGTGGTTCATACGGATACACATCAGGACAACCCGCAATTACTTGTAGTCGAACTTCATCAACAGCAGTAACAAGTGATATTCTTTTAACCAACGCAGCAGCGTGTAATGGTACATTTGTAATCGAATATACTAAAATGGCACTTAACGGTTCTGGCTGGTCTGCATAATGGCAGCAACTGATCTAAGGGTCGGAGAATACGGCGGTAGTACCAGTACAGTAGATTCTGGTACTTCCGTCAATCCTCTATCAAGGCAACCTTCTACATTTGATTATTCTCAAAATAATCAATTTAAAATTTACTTGCCCATATTTCCCACAACAGAATGGTTTGTAGTGCGAGCTAATATTCCTGGTGTTAGTATGTCTCAGGCATCACAATATACTCCATTCGTTGATGTTGCTGTAGTTGGTGATAAACTACAATATGACAATTTTAATATGTCATTTGTTGTAGATGAGTCACTAGAAAACTATATGGAAATGTATAACTGGGTAAAGAATATTGGATTTCCATTTAGTGGTGCAGATCAATTTAACAAACTAGAACGACCTGATAACATTGATAGATCAAGAAATTCTAGAATTAGTATTAAAAGAATGAAATCTGATACTACGGATACAGGTGCTACGGCCGAAGTATCTGCGAGTGATAGAAACTTATATACTGATATTCAAATGTCTATTTTGACAAGTAAAAATAATCCAGTTGCTAATGTGGTTATGTATGATGCTTTTCCTTTATCTTTAAGCAACATTGAATATAGTCAACAAGAAACTGATATTGTATATGCAACTTGCGAAGTTTCTTTTGCTTTTAGTTGGTTTGATGTAACACCATCTAAATCTTAAAGATAAATAGAATTAGAAGCAGTTAAGTTTTCATAAAAATAGGTTAGGGATCTTCTCACTATTCGTGGAAGCATATTTAAGTTAAAGGTTGACAACCTCTGACTGCTTCACCTTTACATTATGGATATATTATGAACATTGAAGAACTTTATGTAGAAGTAGAACGTGATTTAAAAATAGATGATACGGAATTAGACCTAGAGTCTATTCGCACACCGCAAATACACAACAAGTATTTAAAGTATTTTACTCAACAATCTTTGCAGTATAAGAAATTGAATGATGACTATAAAGTAATGTATCGTATGAAGTGGGAGTATTATACTGGTAAAGCTAATCCAGAAATTTACAGAGACAAACCTTTTGATCTAAAAGTTTTGAAGGCTGATGTTGGCATTTATTTAGATTCAGATGGCGAGTTGCAACAACTTAGCCAAAAAATTGCATATACAAAACAAATAGTAGAATATCTAGAAAGAATACTGAAGGAGATTAATAATCGAAACTGGACAATAAGAAATACTATAGAATGGAAAAAGTTTCTTCATGGTGATTGATTGTGTCCACTTTTATTGAAAAATTCAATGAAGCATATATTCGTGTTAAATGCGATCCAGACATTGCTCGGGAATTGTCGGAATTCTTTTGCTTCGACGTTCCTAACGCGAAGTTTATGCCGTCTGTTAGAAACAAAATGTGGGACGGTAGAATCAGGTTATTTTCTCCTGGTAATGGTAAAATCTATTATGGACTATTACCGTATGTCGAAAAATTTCTCAAAGAAAACGAATATGAATATCAACTTTCAGACGACTTTGAAGAAAGAACTTTAATAAAATCTATTACGGAAAAGTTTGTAAGATCCTTAGAAAAAGGTAAAATACGGGCCCGCGATTATCAAATCGATGCAGTTCATAATATCATTACTAACCATCGTGGTCTTATACTTTCTCCTACAGGTAGTGGAAAATCTTTTATAATTTATGCTCTTGTTAGATATTACGTTCAAAAACTTTATGATAAGAAAGTTTTAATTATTGTTCCTACCACAGGTCTAGTCGAACAGATGTATAATGACTTCGCCGACTATAAATGGTTTCCTGACGAACACTGCCATAAACTGTATGCGGGTAAAGAGAAGTATACAAAAAAAGAAGTTGTTATCTCCACATGGCAATCAATCTATAAACTAGACAAAAGATATTTTGAACAGTTTGGCTGTGTTATTGTTGATGAGGCCCATCTAGCAAAAGCTAAATCTATTACGAGTATTATGACCAAGTTGCATAATTGCAAATATCGTGTTGGTCTTACAGGCACACTTGATGGCACAGATGTTCATCGTCTTGTACTAGAAGGATTGTTTTCTGTACATGAACAAGTTACCACCACTTCCGAACTGATAGAAAAGAAACAACTATCACCTTTGCATATTCGAGTATTGGTACTAGAACATAATAAGTTTGATAGAAGATTGATGAAAGATAAGACCTATCAGCAAGAGATGGAGTTTCTATCTACGAACATGAAACGTAATCAGTTTATTCGCAGTTTGGTGTGTGCTACAGAAGGTAACATACTTGTTTTGGCTCAGTACATTGAGAAACAACTGGTACCTTTATGTAATATGATTGTTGACCATTGTGGAGAAAAAAGAACAGTTCATCTTATCTATGGTGCAACACCCACAGATGATAGAGAAAAGGTAAGACATTTGGTAGAGAATGATGATAATGCAGTAATTGTCGCATCTTATGGAACATTCTCTACCGGTGTAAACATTAAGAAGATACACGCCATTATCTTTGCATCACCATACAAAAGTCAAGTAAAGATATTGCAAAGTTTGGGTCGTGGTTTAAGAATGTCTGAAGATAAAGATCATTTGGAACTCTTTGACATAGCCGACGACCTCCGTTATAATAATAAAGATAACTATACTCTAAAACACCTACAAGAGAGAATACGAATATATAGCGAACAGTCATTTGATTATGACATTGTTCCAGTCAAATTAGATAAGAATAAATAGTATGATGGACACTAATTACAAAGTTTTAAAACTGACAAATGGAGATGATCTTATCTGTAAAGTTTTAGGTGAAGATGATAATAGTGTGATTGTAGAATGTCCGATGCAAGTATTAAAAACTAAGTATCGTAACAATGGCAATGATATAGTAGAACATACAGGCTTACAAAGATGGATTAGTTTTACTAACGACATAGAATACATTATAGATAAAGAGAAGATTATCGGATTAGCCAATTTATCTCCTGAAGTTATGGTATACTATAAAATGGTATCTCGTAAAACAATAGAAGAAAGTGAAATGGATGCAATGGAATCTTATGGTAAAACTGATGAGGAAGTTCTAGAAAAGATAAACAGTAATATGGATAAATTAGTTTCTATAATGGAAGGTGATGATGAAGTGGAAGATGAATATAATGAAGAAGATACATTACAAAGTAATAAAGATAGAATACTCCATTAATAATGGATTCTATTTTCCTCAGCAGGGTACTCAGCTAGGGTATCATATAAATTACAATCTGTCAATGGTAAAACAAAAATAAAGTTATCCTTGACAATAACCTATAAAACTGTTATTATTATAGATGTCGGAACAAAAAAGGCATTTATTAATGAAGAAGGTAATATATCTTGCGGGACCAATCGCAGGACTAAACAAAAAAGAAGGAACAGCTTGGAGAGATGCTGTATCAAATGATCTCCGTGAAGCATCTAACGGAAACATTATTGGTATCTCACCTCTACGATGTGAACCAGTGCAACCGGGTATGAAGTATGATGAACCTGGTGCAGTTGATAAGTTGTGGAGTGACCCACGATCAATCAACGCAAAGAACTGGCTTGATACAATGTCCAGTGATTTGGTGTTGGCATACCTTCCAAAAGTATATAACGATAGACGACCTTCTATTGGAACACTAATAGAGATCGGTTGGACTATTGGTCTAAATAAACCTTTGATAGTTGTTTCAGATGATAACCAGTTGTTAGATCATCCCCTAATCAAATGCAATGCTGCTTGGCGTCTAAACAAATTAGAAGATGCTGTTGAAGTAATCATTGGATTGTTTGGGGATTATGTGTCATAGGAGGACACAAGATGGCCCGTGAGAAAAAGAAACCAATCCATTATGTTAATAATAAAGAGTTTCTAGAAGCAATCATACAGAGAAAAGAACTAATCAAAGAGGCAGAAGAAGCAGGTGCTCCTACTCCTCAGATCAGTAACTATCTCGGTGAATGTATTCTAAAGATTGCTAATCACTTATCATATCGTCCAAACTTTATCAACTACACCTATCGTGAAGAAATGATTAGTGACGGTATTGAAAACTGTTTACAATATATAGATAAGTTTGATCCAGAAAAATCAAAGAACCCCTTTGCTTACTTTACTCAGATTATCTACTATGCTTTTATTAGACGTATTACAAAAGAAAAGAAACAACAATCTATTAAAGAAAAAATGTTAAAAGAGACTAACATCGAACACCGTATCTCTGTTCAGGCACATGATGATGAACGAGATTACCAACAAGCATTTATGGATATGCTAGATAAATATACCTTTAATAATGATAACTAAGTATGAAAGTAGCGATAATTACAGATACACACTATGGCGGTAAAAATGATAATGTTTCCTTTGCACAGTTCCAACGAAAGTTCTACGAAGAGACTTTTTTCCCAATACTTAATCGGGAAGGAGTTGACACGATATTTCATTTGGGCGATGTGTTTGATCGCAGGAAGTATGCTAATTATGCTTCTCTAAAAGCAGCGAAAGAAATGTTTTTTGAACCAGCTCGTGAATTTGATATTCATATGGTGGTTGGTAACCATGACTGTTACTTTAAAAATAACAATGATGTAAACTCCATATCATTGACTTGTGCGGAGTATGATAACATTAGTTTGTATGAAGATGTTCCACAAGTTGCTAATGTTGGTGGTGCAGATATTTTATTTATTCCGTGGATTGCTCCAGCACACTATGCAGAAGCCGTAGATGTTATCAGTTCTGCTTCTGCTGATGTTGCTATGGGTCATTTAGAAGTAAATGGCAATGAGATAATGCCGGGCCTTGTATGCGATCACGGACTAGATAGAAATATTTTCAAGAGATATGAAAGAGTATTTTCTGGTCACTATCACGGGCAACAAGATGACGGCCACATTCGTTATCTGGGTGCACCTTATGAGATAACTTGGAATGATTACAATTCAGCTAAAGGGTTTCATATCTATGATACAGACACCCGCGAGTTTAAATTTTATCAGAATCCTAATCATCTATTTAAAAAAATATTTTACGATGATACGAAAGAGGATATGTCCAATTTTGATTTGTCTGAATATGAAAACACTTATGTAAAAATATTTGTTGTTCAAAAAAATGATTTCTATTCCTTTGACAGATTCTTAGAAAGATGTTATAATGAAGGTAACTTTCTAGAATTAAAGATTGTTGAGGATTTTAGTGACCTTGATCCAAACTCTATTGCAGATGAAGAACTTGATGAGATTGAAGATACAATGAGTTTGTTAGAAAAGTATGTTGATGAAATTGAAAGTAAGGTACTAGATAAAAATAAACTGAATAAACTCTTAAAGGGTTTATACATTGAGGCACAGGAAATAGAATGAATACATTTTACTTACATAAAGATCCCGTTATTGCAGCCGAAATGCATTGCGACAAGCACGCTGTTAAAATGCCAGTCGAGTCAGGCCAAATGTTGTCTACGGTACACAGATATCTTGACGGTAAACAAACCTTTAGATTGTCTGCTAAAGGTAAGAATATGAAACACTGGGAAATGGCAGATGCAAATAAAGAAGCCAAACTGTACAAGGTTGCACACCTCAATCATCCAAGTACAGTGTGGACTCGTCAGTCATCAGAAAACTATCTATGGCACTATGAACTATTTAAGGCCTTGCTTGGCGAATACACATATCGTTATGGCAAAGTACATAAGAGTGCTGAACTGTTAGATATGTTGTCAATTTTACCAAAGAACATACCAGAGGGTGAGTTTACATTACCACCACAGTGTATGCCAGACCAATACAAATGTGAAGATCCAGTTTTGGCTTATCGCAAATATTACATTGGTGAAAAATCAGGATTTGCTAAGTGGAAAGCAAGAGAAGTACCAACATGGTTTAGAGATGCTATTATTTAGAAAAGTAACATATAAAAACTTTCTCAGCACTGGAGATAGACCAACCGAAATATCATTAGATAAACATAACACAACATTGGTTATTGGAGATAACGGTTCGGGTAAATCAACAATGCTCGATGCTTTGTGTTTTGGTTTGTTTGGTAAGGCGTTTCGTAATATCAAAAAAGATCAACTGGTCAATTCGGTAAATGAACGAGAGTGTCGGGTAGAAGTATTTTTTGATATTGGTCAAAGTAAATTTAGAGTTGTTCGTACAATTAAACCCAATCGGTTTGAAATTTACAAAAACGGTAAGATGTTGAATCAAGATGCCAGTGCTCGCGATTATCAGAAACATCTAGAGAACAATATTCTCAAGTTGAACTATCAATCATTTACACAGGTTGTTATTCTTGGTTCATCTTCTTTTGTTCCTTTTATGCAGCTAACATCTAAGAATCGCCGTGATGTTGTTGAAGAAATTTTAGACATCAAGATATTCTCTATGATGAATATGATCTTGAAAGCTAGAATGAAAAACTTAAAAGATGAACAAAAGGATATTGCACATCAATATGAAATGACCAAAACTCATATTGATATGACAACAAACCATATAGAAATTACAAAAGCTAAAAGTCAAGATAGTAAAACAGCTTTAGAAATAAAGATCAAAGAGAACGAAGATGAAATGAATTCTTTAAATGTTCAAATTGCTGAACTTAAAGATAAGATTGCAGAATGGACTAATAACGTTTTGCCTCAACAAGAAAAGTTAAACAAAGATTTATCCGAACTAACTAATATAAAATATAAGTTAGAACATAAAAAAAGTAAAGTTTCGGAAGAAATTGTATTCTTTAATGAGAATGACAACTGTCCTACTTGCGAACAACATATTGACGAGAACTTTAAACAAAAGGCTATTGAAGAACGCAATATAAAAATTTCAAATAATGATTCTAATATGGTAAAGTTGGTTGAACAATTGTCCGAAATGAATTCTCGTATGAATTCATATCAAAGTATAAATGAAGATAATCGTGAGTGTGAAGTTGAAGTAGCAAAGAAAACAACATCATCAAACTCCATTGTGTCTTTTAATAAACAACTAAAACAACAGATTGAAGATTTAAATAAAAGCGATACAAGGTTGGCCGAAGATAAAATAAAACTAAAAACATACAAAAGTCAACTCAAGACAATTGAAAAAAGAAAAGAAAAACTTACAGAAGATAATAACTATTTGGTTATTTCTAGGCAACTGTTACAAGATTCTGGAATTAAGACGAAGATCATTAAAAGGTATTTGCCCATAATGAATAAACTAATTAATAGTTATCTTGCCGCACTTGAGTTTCCTGCACAGTTCAATCTCGATGAAGAATTCAATGAAACAATCAAGTCGAGGTATCGTGATATCTTTAGTTATGCCAATTTTAGTGAAGGCGAAAAGATGCGAATTGATTTAGCGCTGCTCTTTACATGGAGACAGATTGCTAAGATGAAGAATTCAACTAATACTAATTTACTTATTTTAGATGAAATCTTTGACGGTAGTTTAGATTATAATGGTACAGACGAGTTTCTAAAGATATTGAACACACTCGCCAACGAGAATGTGTTTATTATTAGTCATAAGTCTGATTTGAGTGTAGATAAATTTGATGGGCTGATTAGATTTGAAAAGGTCCAAAACTTTAGTAAGGTAACAACATAATGCAATTAGTAGATGAAAAAAACACTATTTTAAAAAAGGTAATGCCCGATTTTAACTTTGATGATCCAATTATTGACCCCAATGAACTTGTTAGGGAGATGCATAAAATTCGTAAACGAGATGGCGGCATTGGACTTGCCGCACCACAGATTGGAGTTGAAACGCGAGTTGTCGTTATTGGTATGGGAGATTTTCAAAGTGATGGAGTAGAAGAGTTTGCCAAAGAATTCTTTAACCCAGAAATTACAGAGTATAGTAAAGATACTGAATATATGATAGAAGGTTGTTTAAGTTTTCCCGGCCTCTTTGTTAAGGTAAAGAGACCTAAAGAAATTACTTTCACATACGAAGATTTAGATGGTACAAAGTATGTAGATCATTTAAGTGGCATTACAAGTCGTATTGTTCAACACGAAATAGATCACCTTGATGGAATTACATTTGACACTAAGGCAAATAGAATTCATTTACAGAAAGCTAAAAAGGATCGTAAGTTATCAAGTCGATATAAAAAAAGAATTGCCCTTGACAATATGATATAATAGTGTTAAGGTAATAGTATCTTTACAAATATTATTTTGCAAAAATGACAAGACGATACAGAACAATAGATTTCATAGCTTCAGTTTTTAGTAAATTTCTATCTGAAAGACCCGTAATGTATGATAATCTGAATGACGATGATTACATTACAATTTTAAGTTGGTGTGAAGATTGGGAACCAGAAAAGGTTTACGATACTGCATACAAACAATCCCAGTTGCCTTATGTTCAGACTTGGGAACAATGGTCGGCGAACATGAAGCCTTTACCTGATCCTGTTCGATACTATTTAAAGTGTGGTCTTAAAAAGCATGAAGAACAGGGCAATTTAAAAGCGTTGAGAGCTTATGCTTTTCTTTATGAACAAATTATAGAGAAGTGGGGTAAAAGATTTTTCTGGGGTTCACTTCTTTTTCTTACCTATTATCTATTCTTTTAAGTATAAATAATAGTAGAGAATTGCCTTCGGGGATTCTCGTTTTTTAACCTTGCATAACAATGGAGGTACCAAATAATGGTAACATCAAAAGCAGTAGCAAACATCTGGGATCATCTTAATCAATTTGATCGCAATCTTTTAACACCTTATGCCGTAGGCTTCGACCGTGTCTTTGACCGTCTTGGAGACTATGCCATGAATCAGGCAACCTCAACTGGGTTTCCACCTTACAACATTCGTAAGGAAGGAGATACAAAGTTCACAATCGAATTGGCCCTTGCCGGTTTGACCCGCGATGATCTTGAAGTTGAAGTGTCCGACGGTGTTCTTTCAGTTAGCACCAAAACCAAGAAGGAAGAGGCAGAAGGTGTAGAACTCTTACATCGAGGAATTTCTTTCCGACAGTTTACACGAAAGTGGACCTTGGCTGACGATATCGTTGTCAACGAAGCCAAGATGGAAAATGGTATGCTTCTAATTGACTTAGAACGTATTATTCCAGAAGAAAAGAAACCTCGTCTTATTGAAATCAAATAAGAGGGAAACAAACATAAATGGAAACTTTCGTTGGGCTTTGTGCTCTCGTAAGTTGGTTATGGTTGTGGCTAGGGTTAATGATATATGACTATATTTAAATCTCTAGTTGCAACCATATTTGCTTACGTTATAGCGTCTATAATAGTATCAATGCCGATTATTTTATCGGCTTTTTTTTAGAGGAGAAAAATGTAAATGTGGGTTTTATTAGTTGGAATGATCCTTGCGATTGGCGTAATGGTCTGGACTGATGATCCTAGAATCGAAGATGAAAATAGAAAATTTTATAACAAATACTATTGACATTCTAGCGAATAGGTGATATTATTATATTATGAGTAAAAATATTAATTATGTTTTTAGTGAAGATAAAGCAATTAAAGAATTGCAAAAGTATGTAGATGATACTTACGCCCAGCATTATGCGAAGCGTAAGTATCAGTCTACTCAGTTCATACAAGACTGTGGACACGGTGAAGGTTTTTGTATGGGAAATATCTTAAAGTATGCTCAACGATACGGTCATAAGAATGGTCACAATCGGGCAGACTTGTTAAAGATACTACATTATGGAATAATCATGTTACATATGCATGACAGTGGAGAAATATATGATGAAACTAAGTGATAAAACCGTAGGCATTTTAAAGAACTTTTCTACCATCAATCAGAATATTCTGATTAAAGAGGGTAATAAAATTCGCACAATGTCAACAATGAAAAACATTTTGGCTGAGGCCGATGTTACCGAATCTTTTCCAAAAGACTTTGGTATCTATGATCTAAATGAATTTTTAGGCGTATTGAATTTGGCTAAAGATGCTGATTTAAATTTTGATGCTGATGCTTACATGGTCGCTGGTTCTGGAACTGCAAAGATTAAGTATCGTGCTACCGATCCTTCTATTCTGACAACACCGCCAGATACATTTAATGCACCTGAGTGTGACATTCATTTTTCTGTGCCAGAAGATATTATTTCGGCAGTAATGAAAGCGTCTGACGTTATGCAACTTCCAGATGTTGTCTTTTCATCTAATGGCAATCCTGGTGTTAGTATCACGGCAAATGATTTAAAAAATACATCGTCCAATACATTTACACAAGTGTTAGACATTGATCGACAGCCTTTTGATTGTACTTTCAAAAGAGAGAATCTAAAAATGATTGCCGGCAATTATGATGTAAATATTTCAACTAGTGCTGGTGTAAGTCAATGGGTTGGTTCCGATGTGTCTTATTGGATTGCTATGGAAGCAAAGACTGATGGATGAGACATCCGTATGGACAGTAAATGCTATCAATCACCTAATCAAACTAGGCATGACCCTAGAACGTATTGCGGACAGATTAGGTATTGACATTGAAATTATCGAAGAGTTTGAATGTCCAGTAGCATAGAAATACTTCACCACTTCTCATGCACTAGTTGCCGAGGGTGGTGGAGCATTGCTTTAGAAACCGTTATGAAATCAAGACAACTATTTTGTCCTTGGTGCGGACATAACGATTATTATGAGGTGAGTAATTATGACAGACCAAATGTTGTGGGTGGAACAGTATCGTCCTAAAAGTATTGACGAATGTATACTGCCCGATTCGATAAAGAAAACTTTTAACGAATTTATCAAGAACAAAGACGTTCCTAATCTTTTGTTATCCGGTGGTGCCGGTGTTGGCAAAACAACGGTAGCTCGAGCTTTGTGTAATCAATTGAACACTGATTACATGATTATTAACGGATCAGAAGAATCTGGTATTGATGTTCTGAGAACTAAGATTAAACAGTTTGCTTCGACTGTATCTCTTTCTGGTGGTCAGAAAGTTGTGATACTTGATGAGGCAGACTATCTCAATCCTCAATCAACGCAACCTGCTCTCCGTGGGTTCATTGAGGAGTTTCATAGAAATTGCCGTTTTATATTTACTTGTAATTACAAGAACAGAATTATTTCACCGTTACATTCGCGGTGTTCTGTTATTGAATTCAAGATAAACGGCAATCGGCAACAACTTGCAGGCCAGTTGCTTGAACGTTGTGTGAATATTCTCAATGAGAATAATATCGAACACGATAAGAAAGTTGTTGCTGAATTAATAATGAAACACTTTCCTGATAACAGGCGAGTGTTGAATGAGTTGCAGCGGTATGGTGTGTCAGGTAAGATAGACTCTGGTATCCTTGTCAACTTTTCAGAAATAAGTCTGAAAGAGTTGGCACATCACCTCAAGGGTAAAGAGTTTACAAAAGTTCGTGGTTGGGTAGTTGATAATATAGATAATGATCCCACCAAAATCTTCCGCAAGATTTATGACGGACTGTATACATATCTAGAACCTACCACCATACCCGCTGCTGTTATTTTATTGGCAGAGTATCAGTATAAGTCAGCCTTTGTTGCAGATCAAGAAATTAATCTATTGGCTTGTCTAACAGAAATTATGTCACAATGTCAGTTTAAATAGGAGAAATATAAATGCAAAACGATGTTATGTTTGATTTGAGAGATAATTATTTACTTAAAAATATAAGTAGAGATTTAATTGAAAGCAAAAAAATTGAATTG
>Ga0222718_10004267_pt1 | contig 11946 bp, 7 predicted proteins | sample C33_27DmetaG_FD_165045 | JGI IMG/M metagenome (GOLD analysis project Ga0222718, IMG submission 165045) | Estuarine water microbial communities from San Francisco Bay, California, United States - C33_27D | ecosystem: Environmental > Aquatic > Marine > Unclassified | place: USA: California... | reverse complement strand
AAAAAGATTCTTCTTCGCCAAACACATGTATCGCCTCTGCTAAATGTTTATTGAAATCGTCTTCAAAATATATGTCAGATACTTCTTGAGTTATTGGAGTACCAACTTCCCAACCATGTTCGGGGTCTTGTGGCTGTATTAAATGCCCTACTCCTAAGGTTTTGTAACCCAAAGAATCGACATAGACTTCGAGTAGTTCGCCCTCGTGTCTTTTTATTTCTTGTTTGCACAGGTCTATATTCATTATATTAATTCTTCCATTTGTTTCTCTAGTTCTGTTTTACCTGAGTAAGATTCGCCAGTATAAGGATTGATTCTATCGGCTGGGTCTTCTTCTGTGTAAGGTACATCTGGTCCTTTTATTAAACCTCCTTTAGAATATTTTGGAATAGTTTGTTCTTCTGTTTCATCTTCTAAGGCTCTATAAATTCCAGCTGCTTCTCTTGCGATTGGTAATACATCTAATGTTTCTAAAGTAACTGCACCTAGTCCATCGACAAGTGCATCCATCATTTCTTCATCTTCATCAGGTGTAAATTCAGGAATACCTTTAACTGGTATTTCTAATAAGTCTTCCATATAGCCTAATACTGGTGCAAGTTGCTCTGTTGTACTAGAACCATAATCAGAATATTTAAATATACCCCTAACCTTATCAATCCCATAAGTATTTAATCCTGAAAAAGATAATGCTTCACCTACTTTTTCTTTTAATGTTTCATCATTAACAGCTTCTTTATATGTAGGATTTGTTGATAAGGAAACTTGTAATTCTCTGATAGAAGCAAAAATAGGAATAGCTGCTGCCATCTTTAAAAATAAAGCAATATCTCCTTCTTCAACTCTTGCTATTAAAGCATTGGTTTGAGATGTTTTAGCTTGTGCCCACGATAAGAAACTACCTAAAAATTTAACGTAAGGATTTTTAGTTTGTGTAAATAATCTTCTATTACCAACTAAAGGTATTATAGCATCTCTATTAGCAGCTCTCATACCAGCTTTTTTAAGTAGTGCCCTACCTGTTGAATCTGATACTGCTTCTTCAACAGTTTTAAATCTACTTAAATAATTTATATTATTTTTAGTTAAGCCTAAAGTATCTATTTCTTTTAAAATAGCTTGTTCACTTTTTAAAAATTCTCTTGTTTTTCCTTTAGCATTTAATTTAGCAATATCCATAGTTCTAAATACTCCTGCATCAAATGCAAAATTTCTAGCAATTCTTGTAACTCTACCTAACTGTACAATTTCAAAAAAGTCTCTGGTAAAATCAGTTGCTCTTTTTTGCCATTGTCTGGCTCCTGTCGAATTACCAATTAACATCACATCAGATAATTCTCTTTCTAAAATATTATCGTGTCTATTTCTACCTAAAAAACCTTCCATAAAGTTTTTAGGTTTGCTAACAGCTCTTCGGGTGCCTAGCCCTTCAGTTGATAAAGGAAGTGCTTTACCTTGGGCTGCTTTAATTTGAGCAACTGCTGACCTTATAGCTGGAGCATAACCACTATTTGTTACAGTTTGCATCCAGTCTCCCATACTTGGAATAGCGACTTTTAATAGTCTTGTAGTTGCTAATCCCGTTTGTAAAAAAGTTGTAAATGCTCTAGCGGCATCTCCAGTAGGTAATTTATCAATACCATAAACTCCAAAGTAAGCCTCTAATGATTCTTTAATTTTTTGTTTTTCAGCATTAGCTGCTCTCTCAACTCCCGGAACACTAGCATATAAGTCTGTTACATTCTTATATTTATTTTCAGGGTCTGCTAAATTTTTATATCTAGTGTCAATACTTTTAAATATATCTTTTATACCTTCTCCTTTAGCACCAAATTGTTTAGCAAATTCAGCAACGTGAACACTATTTTTAACTAAAGTCTGAGCAGTAAGTAATGGATTATCTTCAAATAAATCAGAAACCATAGCTCTAGCTTCTTGGTCAAATAGTGTCCTTCTCTTATCAAAGTGTCGAGCAGCCTGTAAAACAAAGTCAGTATTTGTACTTTTAATAAAAGAGTCATTGTCATTTGTTTTAAATAAAATATCATCCTTATCTGAAAAAATAGAGTTGTTTCTTGTTTTAGTAGCGGCACTTAAATAACCTTGAGCAATTTTTCTAGGATTCTTTATTAATAATGTTGGATAATTTTCTTCTAAAAATTTTTTATCTTTTAATTGTTTAGCTGTTAAAGTTTTTTTAATGTTGTCATTTTGTAGTTTAAAAGCTTTGGTTAATCTTTCTATTACTTCTTCATAATTTTCTACTTTCACATAACTAGGTTTTAATATTTGAGTTAAACCATAATTATCTTCTTTAGTAAAATTAATTCCTCTAACCAACATATAATTAGAAAAATCTTCATTGTATTTATCTATTTCTTTAGAAAGTTTTTCAGCTTCTTTAAATCTAGGATTTAATTTATCTTCTGCTGATAAGAACGAATGTTTTTTTGAAACTAATCCTTTTTCATTACTAATTTTACCGGCTAATACTAAAATCTCATTATCGTATTTACTAAACATATCAGAAGCTCTATCTAGCCATGAAGCAAGTTGTAATATAGCTTCATTTTCAACAGGATTAGCTACAGTTGTTTTACCTAAAGTAACTCCCCCGCCCTGAGGTGCATACATTCTAGCACCAAATTTAACAGCCACATCGTCTGACCAGCTCATTAAAGATTGAATATGAGAACCAGCTGTTATATCTTTTAAGGTATTATAAAAAGACCTTCTAAAACCAGCAATAAATTCATCACCAGCAGCATTTTTAACTTTCTGTGGAATTATTTCAAATGCTTTACTTTGTATAGTTTTTTGAAATTTGCCTAAAGTTGCACCCAGTAAGGCAGCAGATATCATTTTTGCATTACCTTCATCTTCTTCTGTAAAAGAAGCTCCTATACCGCCACCAATAATGGCACCGAATAAAGGTCTTGTTAATTCTTGTGTTAAAGCCCTTGCAAAATTTTCAGTAAGTTCATTTCTTTTGGCTCCATTCAACATACCCTTACTATAAACATCTAAGAAATTATCAGGTATTTCTTTCAAATAAATATCTTCTTTTCTTTTATTTAAACCTTTAATTGAAGTATTTAATTTTTTAATTTCTTTTTGTAGTTTATCTATTTCACTTTGATATTTAGCTTGGGTTTTAGGAGTTTTTAATTTTTTTATTTTTTCTTTATTTAATTTTATTGTTTCTCTAAACTGTAATTTTTGATTGGTCAGCTTTCTAATTTCTAAACTAAGATTTCCTATATTATCAATAGACTTTTCAGCTTCTATAAATGTTTGCTTTCCTACATTTTCTATATCATTAACTTTGTTTGGAGGAACCATAGGAATTTCAGTAGCTCCGTTTATATTTACATCTTTATCTACTTTTTGTCCTCCCTTTGTAGTAATAGTTACTTTTTCAGCAACTGGCTTATTAAATAAAGAAGCACCTATTTCACCTAATGCACCACCAGCAACACCTAAACCAAAACCTAAACCTACCATTTCAGGTCTTACTTCACCATACAAAGCTTCTTCTCGTAACGCAATGTCAGTTGCTGCAAATGTTCCTGCTGAACCTAAACTAGCAAGTTTACCGGCTCTGGCAATTTTCATCCAAGGAACAAAAAACGTAATAGGGTCAGCTATACCTTTAGCAACTCTACCTGCAGTTACCCCTGGTGTTTCTTCCATACCTTTAAATTCTGGATAATCCTCAAGTATTTTAGCTTGTCTATCTTTTTCTATTCTTTGCCTAGCCTCTTCATAAGTTTCTTCAGCATCGAAAAAAGATTGAATAGCTGCTTGACTAATACGATATAAACTTCCTAAAGCAAGAGGTTCTTGAGCAACACCATAGGCAAATTGTCGACTCAAAGATATTTCTTTTTTATTTTTATCTAAGTAATCAAAATAACTTAATTGGGGTTTTTGAGCTTTTGGTAAGGTTGGAGATTCAGGAATATCTTGTTCTTCTTCTTCCTTTTTAAGATAATCAAAATAACTTAGTTGAGGTTTTTCAACTTCTGGTAATTTATCTTCTTTTTCATTCTCTAATTGTACATTAGAATCAAATGTATCAGAGTATTGTTTTAGGTAATCAGAATAACTATATGACATTAAATATCCTTATTGTCTAGATAACAGAGAAGAATCACTAAAAGTTTCTAAGAAATTAGCAACAGCTTCAGGGTTAGAGTCTTCATCTAAACCATACTTACGAAATATTCTTTTTAGAACAGCTGTATTAGAATAACCTTCATTAACATATTTATTTAAAATTTCAACGTCTTTTTGTGTTTGTAAATTTTCTATCTCTTTAAAGAAACTTTCACTTGCTTGTCTTTCGTATCGTTCCATACGTTCTGATTCTGTTTCATCTGTAGAAGTTTTTTCAACTTTATTATTTGATAGTTGTTTTATTGATTCTTTTTCCTTAGTTTCTAAAACTAAATCATAAAGCCTTCCGATTTCTTCAGCATTATCAGGATATACTTCTTTCATTTCATTTACAGACAGTAATTGTTGATTTTTAGAAAGATTTAAAAAGCCTTCAGATTCAAAATATCCTAAAGCATTTAAACCATTATAAGGCTCAGGAGTTCCCTCTTCATCTCCTGTTACCACAACATCTTCTGGATTTACAGTTCCTTGACTTTGATTAATAGCAACGGCATCACTAACTGTAACTTTATTTCTCAGTAGATTTTGTCCGGTTTTACTAGGAGCAATAAATAAAATATCATCGGCATCCCAAAGCTGTTCTCCAAAAAACTCAAATCCAAGAACACTAAATGCATCTTTTTTTAAATCTTTTAACCTTACAAATCTACCTTCGTTAGAAAATGATTGTAAACTTTCATTAACAATACTAGCTCCGACTGTTGGATTTATGCCATTTTTTAGTTTAATACTGTTTAAAGATAAAGATTTTTCTGCTAAGTATTGTCTCATATCAAATGAGCTTATAGTGCTTAGTTCTTGTGTATCAGGATTATAAACTTTAATTTTATCATCGTCCCAAGCTTTTTTAATATTAATTTCTTCTGCATTTTCTTCACTTAATTCAGGTATATCATTAATATTTTCAATAGTCATATCAGCTTTTATAACAGAAATATTTAAAGGAATTTTCATAAATTCTTTATCTTCTAAAAATTTAGCATTAGCTTTCATTTGGTCATTAATTTGTTTTTCCGTAAAAGGTTTTTTAGCTGAAGTAACTATATTATTTTCTAATTCTTCAGGTGGTTTTCCAACAAGACTAGAATAATAATTATTTAATAATTTTTCAGCTTGAGTTACACTTTCTCTAAATTTTTGTCTTTCTTGTTTAGTAAAATTTAAAGCATTTTCTAATTCAATTTTTTCAGCATTAGTTGAAGTTAAGTTACCTTCTTTATCTTTTTCAGTTCTAAAAATTCTATTAAAGGCAGCACTGATAAGTCCTTTCCTAGTAGGGTCATCTTGAACTGCAGCTAAAGCAGAGAGATATTCATTTTTAGCAGCTTGATTGTATTGACTAAATGTATCGTAAGTATTAACAGGGTTTTGTCTTAATAAATCTAAAATTTCTTTTTCTCTTTTAAGTTGTGCATTATAAACTTCAAGCATTCTGTCTTGAACTTCTTTAGTTTGCCTATTTTTATCTTGCCATGAAACTCCTAGGTCTTGTAAAAGATAATCAATATTTTCATTAACTCTTTTATTTAAATATGCTTTTTCACCTATTCTATCTGCATCGGCAATGGCTTGTCTATTAACTTGAGCACCATTCCATTCTTCTTTATTATTAACAAATATATCTTGATAGTTAGTTTTTATATTTTCAAGGTCTTCATTCAAATTAGTTTTTTGTCTTCTTTGAAAAGCACCTATGGTTTCAAATAATGTTGTGGCAAGTAATGCTCGTTGCATTTCTCGTCTATCACCACGTCTTTTTCTTGCTAATAAAGCTCCAGCTACATTGCCGAACTGAGAGCCTGATAAATAATCGTCTGCCATTATTCTTCTCCTTTTGCTAATAAACTTTCTCTAATCTGTGGTCCAGCTTCTTTAACTCTATCAAGAAGTCCTTTATCAACTGCACCTTCTTTTATTTTTTCAGGTTTAATATCTTTATCCATAACACCAGATTTTAATTCTTGAAAAACATTTTTAAATTCATCTAATTTTTCTTGAACTTCTTCTTCATCTTCTTCATCAATATCATCGTTATCAATGTTGTATTCAATATTAGCTTCTTCACCGATTGCCATTAATAAATACATGACAGGTTCCATGCTAAGCATCATAACATCAGGATTTATTTTACCTTCAACAAACTTAGCATAAACTATAGCCATTGCTAAATCACCTACACTTGCTCCATTTACTAATGAATTTATAATTTCTTTAACTGCATCTGGTTGTAGAAGACTGCTTAAAATATCATTCAATGCTTCTCTAGGATTAGCAAACTCTGGTGGTGTTTCCCAAGGATATGGTTGTTCGGGGTCATTGGTTAAAGATTGACCGGGAATAGGACCACCTTGAGATTTAATAGCTACTAAGTTATTTAGTGCAGTATCATCTTTTCTAAGTTTACCTCTAATCCGAGGACTATCATCTATATCGTCTAAATTAATCCCAGAATCTGCTGCATCAAGAATTACTTGTTCTACTGCATTAGTTAAGTCTTTAGAAAGAACGGGTCTTAAATCTCTTTTCTGTGCCATTATTATCCTCCTAAACTAAAAGTTGGTTGTTGGTATAAATCACCATAACGTGAAGCTAAGAATCCGGGGTCAGCTGTACCAAAGGTTAATTGACTGTAAATATCTCTCATGTCTACACCTGATTGAGCATAAGCAACTTCAAGTGGTGTTAGGCTAATACCTCTTTCTTCACCTAAACCAGCTCCTACAGCTCCTACTGGGTCTGGTTCACCTTGAATATATTGCATAGCTGCACCAGTAGCAACACTTGTAGCTACACCTGTAGCAACTTCTCTTGCAAAAGAACCCACTGTAGAAGCAGCTGTAGAAGTGGCAGCACCGGTTGATGCTCCAGTTATAGCTGTTTCAGCTGCTTTTTTCATAGCTTCTTGACCTGCTGCTGAACCGGGAACAGTAAAACCTCCTCCTGTTAATTGTCCAGTTAGGGGGTCATAAGATGTAATTTCTGCAGTTTGACCAAAATTCATAGCATCCATATTTATTTGACCTGCTGTTGGTCCTACATTAGCAAGTTGAGTTGCTAAATCTGGACCTAATCTACCAGCTTCTGTAGTTACTCCTAAGAAATCAGTTACTTTACCAGCTCCGGTACCTAACATAGTTCCAGCATATTCAAATGGCTTAGCTACAAAACTGACACCGGGAATACCCATTATAAAATTTTTAGAAGCTATTAAGGCTTGACCAATAGTTGAACTTGCTAACGAGCCACCGAAGGCTCCAACAGCCGCACCTCCTGTCACTAATGCTGCTCCTACTATAGCAATCGTTTTCAATAGTTTACTTTTCTTAAGTTTCTTAAAAACTTTCTTGACTCCAGAACCTATCTTCTTAATTCCTTTCTTTACTTTTTTTACGATTTTCTTTAAAAATCCCATTCTATCCTCCGATGTCTTGTGTAATTAAACTAATTAAATTATTTAGAGCTGTTGTGCTGCTGCCATATCTATTTGGGTCAGAAGCTAAAGCAGTATTAACTAATTGAGCTATTCTATTCTTTTCATTCTCTTCGCTTCTAAAAGCATAATCAGCATTGTCTCTTAATTCTTGCCACATAAATGACATAGCAGTCTGTGACATATTAAAAGCATTCATAGCATTCTGCATATTGATAGCATTCTGAGCTGCAGTATTGGCAGTATTGGCTTGTCTTCTCCATTGAACATTAGAAGCTTCTACCGCTGCTTGATTCTGTGCATTCCATTGATTTCTAGCAAAATCTTGATTGGCATTAAACTGAGATACTTGAGTTTCTAACTGAGCATTAAATTTATTTAAATCCGCTGTTCTTTGAGCATCACGAGCTGCTGCAGCATTGGCTTGTGACACATTAAATTGTTGTGTAGCATTAGCTTGTTGAGCATTAAACTGATTCATGTTAGCTGCTAGTCCTGCCATAAACTGATTGGTTTGATTTTCAGATGTTGCATTAAATTGTCTTGAAGCATTTTGTGCTGACTGATTACTTAACAATCTTTGCTGCTCTTGCTGAGCTTTTAGCATGTTAGCTTGTTGCTGATTATTAAGATTACTCATATCCATTTGTAAAAATGCTTGAGAATTCTGAACAGCCAATCTAGTTCTTTGGTCAACAGTTGCTAAATCAAGTTGAGCCATAGCGGTAGCATTTTGCATAATGGACTGCTGTTCGGCATTAAAGTTAGATAGTGTAACAGTTTGCATAAACTTACTATTAGCTAATTCAACTTGCTGAGCATTGTTAAACTTAGCCATGTCCATAGTAGCCACCATGTTGGCATTTGCCATAGCTCTTTGTTGGTCAACATTAAGTTGTGCTAAGCCCATCTGTTGTGCTAACTCAGCATTCTTAACATTCATTGCCATCTGAGCATTTAGATTAGCTAATTCAGTTTGTTGAGCTGCATTTAAATTTTCTGAACTTGCTTGATTCAAAGCCGATAGATTAGCAAGTCGCATCTGTTGTTCATTTGACAAGTTTGCTAAATTCATTTGCTGTTTAAATCCAGCATTTCTAGATAAGAAATCTGCAGCTACTTGCATCTCTGCTAATCTTTCTTGATTTTCTGCAGATTGATTAGCTCCTTCAACTTGTGCTTCTATTTGTAAATTAGCAAGATTCATCTGTTGCTCATTACCTAAATTCTGAGCATTAATAGCTTGTTGGTTCTGAGCATTTAAAACTGCAGCTTGTTGTTGATTAGCTAAATTCTGTAATCTAACTTGCTGTTGTTGCTGAGCAGTTGTCAATACAGCTTCTTGTCTAAACTGACTTTGCATTACACCCATTTGCTGAGCAAACTGAGCTGTCTGTGAAGCTGCTTGTTGTCTATTGGCTAAGTTCTGCATCTTAAGTTGTTGAGCCTGTGAAGCTTCTTGTAGATTGGCTTGTTGTTCATTACTTAGGTTTTGTGCAGCTCTTGTCTGTAGGGCTTGTGCATTGGACTGAGCAAGAGGAAAAGCACTTTGTATAATAGAATTAAATAGTGCATCACGTCCTACTGTAGAAATTGACATTCCTCTTTGAGCCATTCTTTGATTAACTGCATCTACTGCTGGTCTAGCCCATAAAGGTATTTCACCATCTTCTAAACCACCTAAAAGTGATTCCATTTGTGAAGAAACTAAAGCTTCTTGCGGTAGAGCAGCAACGGCTGCTTGAACTTCTATTGGTTCATTGTCTATTTGTGCTTCAACAGTTGCTGGGTCTTCAACAATAGCTGCTGATATTTCTGGTGGTAAGTCAGCAGTTTCAGCAATCATTTCAGCTGCAGCACCTTTAGCAGCTGTACCTTTAACAACTCTTTGTTTAGCTGCTTCATATCCAACTTGTCCAACTATCTGAGCTGCTTGAGCATCAGGAGCTGCTTCACCTGTTAGAGCAGCACGAGTTTGAGCCTCTGCTTGAGGAGTGTCTGATATTTGAGCAGCAACTGCATCTACTTCAGGAACAAAAGCTCCTTCCGAAATAACTGCATCTACTGTTTCTGCTTTAGCGGCATTGGCTGCTTTTTGTGTAATTTCAGCTGCTTTGGCTGGGCTAGTTAATTTACTTAACTCTTCAACTTTAGCAATAGACTCTGGTGATAATTCACCTAAAGCTGCTTGTACTTCTGGTGACTCTTTAACTAATGAAGGAGCAAAGGTAGCTGCTTTTATATCTGGTGGTAAATTAGCTCCTTGAGCTATAGCTTCTTCAACAGTCTCAGCTGGAATACCTGCCGCTTTAGCCGCATTAACCACTGTAACTGGGTCCATTTCAGTAACTTTCTGTCTTATATTTTCATCTATTCGTATAGCTTCAGGAATAACTGCACCTTCTGGTAATACTCCTTCAGCTGCTTCTTGTACTCTTTCTCGTAAAGCAACTTCTTCTGGTGAAGGTGTAGGTGCCGGTGTTAGGGTTGGTGATACGGCTGGAGTAGGTGCTGGAGTTGGGACAGGAGTAGGTGCCGGTGTTGGTGGTGGTGTTGGTGTTATACCTCTACTGGTAAAACCATCGCCTATTTGTTCACCTCTATCTTCAATATCAAAGTCATCATATAAATCCATGGTAGCTTGTTGTTGTTGTGTTGGTTGTGGTGGAGTTACTGGCATAGTACTAATCTCAGGTCTGCCTGTCTTAGTATCGGGAGGTACAATATCTTGTCTCTGCCTTGGAGCTGAAGGTTGTGGTGGTACATTAATTTCATCAAGCTTTTTTAGGTTTTCTCTAGCTACACGATTCATTGCTCCTAAAGCAGCAGCACCACCTATCTGTTTTTGCGTTCTTTTAACTTTCTTTAAATTAGTTTTTCTTTTTCTTGCCATTTTTTCTTCTCTTTAAATTTTTCAATACCTTACCTTCGGGTACTCCTAATGATATGAAGACTGCTATTCCTTTATCTTTATGCATTTTTATTATACATCATCTCAAAGATTTTGTCAATCTTTTCTTCAAGTTTTTCAAACCTTTCAAGTATTAAATCCATTTCAGTTCTAACTTCTGGTTTGGTAACATAATACTTAGCAATCTCCTCACGAGTCTTATTAAGCAATATGTCTTGTCTTTTAAGTTCTGAAGCATTGGCTCTAATCCCATACATCAATGGAGCAAGTACCAAAGTTATAAAAATGTTCCAAAATAAATATGGGGTTAGTTCCATGTTAGCTTCCTATAACTTTGCTTTCGCTGGTTGGGGTAATCTTTTCTGCTATCTGAGCATCAATACCAGCTTTCAGTGCTGTCACTTCGTCAGACCCAAGAGCTGTTTCAACCCAGCCTTGCACATCAGATAAAGTTACACTGTCAAAAGCTGTGAAGCCTGATAAGTCCTCAACGCTTAGTCCAACTGAGCCATAGACAGACCCTGATTGTGGGTTGCCATTAGCATCGTTATTAGCATCGTCTTCACCGTTTAATCGCCAGTGAACGTTATAGATGACATCAGACTCAGTGTTGGCTGGGTCTTGACTGTCAGTGTGGCTGGGATAAGTGTCCACGTTTGATACATCCCAAGTATATGATATAGCCATTTTAGTTTCCTCCTTTTAATAGCTCTATTTCACTTTTTAGTGATTCGATTTGTTCTTGTTGTTCTTGGATAGCTTTCATTAATACAGGTATAGTTTCTGAATATTTAATTGAGTAGTATTCTTCTTCATCACCATCTCTTAATTTAGTTTTATCTAAAACTTGGTCAAACTTACCTACAAAATCTTGTGCTATAAAACCTATGGTTTCTTTTGAATCTTCTATATCAATTCTATTAAAACTTACACATCTTATGTCTTTTATTTTTTCTGTTACAGAACCAATATCTTGTATATTTTCCTTTAATCTTTCATCCGAAAAAGTGCCAAAAGATGTACCACCTGCTGACAATTCTACTCCAGCAGTTTCTGCTCCTGCATACATCCTTAATGACCTTGCACCAGAATTTTGTCCAATATAATAAGCTGTACCATCTAACCAATGAAAAGCAGAATATCCACTACCTTGAATTTGAAAATGTGAGTCTGCTTCAGTTCCGTTAACATTATATCTAATATGTAGCGTTGATGAAGGAGTTGTTGTACCGATACCTAAGTTTCCTGAAGAATCAATCCTCATGCGTTCTAAATTATTTGTAGCAAATCTTAAAAAACCATTGGCAGCGTTCCACATTTCAGCGTTATCTGTAGCTGTGGTTGCGATGTAACCCAAGTAAAGATTCTTTGTGCCATGTGTAAAGTGAATCCCTGCTGCTTGTCCACTAGCATCTGAATCAAT
>Ga0222718_10004263_pt1 | contig 11950 bp, 11 predicted proteins | sample C33_27DmetaG_FD_165045 | JGI IMG/M metagenome (GOLD analysis project Ga0222718, IMG submission 165045) | Estuarine water microbial communities from San Francisco Bay, California, United States - C33_27D | ecosystem: Environmental > Aquatic > Marine > Unclassified | place: USA: California... | reverse complement strand
TGGGATCGAACGATCCCCGGTTGGAAGTGGCAACGAGAGTGTAAGAGAAGGAAGACTCAAGCATTTCAGACTCCGTGGTCCGGCGGAGCATCCGCGCTCCCGCCTCACGCTCTTGTTGTAGCATCCGGAGTGATCCCTGCAACTACTTTCTTCGATCTCCACGAATCTTCTCAGCCGAGGATCTAAGCCCGAGTCACCACGATATTTGCCCGTCGCCGACCGTAGACCGAAGCATCCTCAGTCGCCCGGAGAATTGAACCGAGCAACCCGGAGTCACTGAACGCACCGAGGACTTCATCAACGGTGCGGTTCTCGTAGAACTCGCCTCCGAGTGGGGCGCACTCGACCTCATGAGGTGGCCAGCCTCCGGTCGGTACAGTCACCGCCGCGATCCCGCCCGGACTCAGAACAGACAGCATCGCCGCGAGCGTCTTCTGCCACTCCGGATCGTGCTCCAGAGCGGAGATGGAGAGCGACAGATCGAACCGCTCATCACCGAGCCGGTCTGGAGCTTCTGAATTCAGACAGACCAGATCCACGCCCGGACCCTCTCTCCAGTCCACCCCGACGAACCGAGTGCAGCCAGCCGGAACCGCCAGCGCCCGAGCATCGTGATCGTGCATGATGAAGCCACCGAACTCGATCGCCGACCACGAGCCGCTGGTCCGTCCTCCGGATTTCACCGAAGCCAGATCCACCGCGGTCTGGACGAACATCCGCACATCAGGAGCATGCTTCCACATTGGTCACACCGTAGGAGAGCGGTCCCGATACGGGTGATCCGCTGGAAGGAAGATCTGAAGTCCCCATTTCTGCGCCAGATACCCTTCGATCTTCTGGCGCTCGGAAAGCGAGACCTCACGAGCCACGAGGATGACCTCAGCCAGATCGCCCCCGAACGGTTCCGAACCGAGAGCGGACTTGCCCACGATCACGGACTTGGTCGAATCCGCGCCCGGACCGACCGAAGCGAAAGTGAGAGCAACCGTGCCATTCACCGCCAGCAGACCGGTGCCAGAACCAGCCTCGTCGGTGACCACCTCGAAGATCGAATATGCGTCGACCGCTGCGGTCGCCGCAACCACCTTCGAAGCGGTCCCCACGAACTGCCACGACCGACCACCCTGACCCGAAGCGAATCCGACACGATAGGTCGGAATCGAATCGTCCGCGGTCGATGCCTTGTCGAGTAGCACCGAGGAACCCGCCCCGGACTGCGGTTTCGCAACCGCGAACAGCGACAGCCCGTCCGCCGCCAGATCCAGCGAGGAATGATCTGCAGCCGACAGCGAGTAAGTCCCGCCAGCGAACGAAACAACATCAGTCGAATTCAGTCCGTCGATCACGCGCTGGGGCTGATCACCCGCGACCGCCTGCGACAGGTCGTTCGAATTCGCCGACGAATCTGCCCACGAGGAAACCGACGAACCAGCGAGCGTGAGTCCAGCATCCGCCTTCCACCACGCCGCGACATTCGACAGATTAGCCGGAGTCCAGTCCGCCGGTGCCTGACCATCGGCGGTGAACTCGAACACCGTAAAGTCGTCCAGATATGCGGTTCCACTCTCCACCCGGATCCCCGGTTCACCCGAGAGCAACCTCATCGAACCGGAATCTCCCACCGTCGCCAGCGTGACTCCGTCGACCGCAAGAGCCAGCCGGACCGCTGAGGTCTGACCCGCAAAACAATCGAACCGAATCGAGTGACGGATCCCGCGAGAATACCTGCTCGCGTCCAGCGCCGAAGTCACCAGAACCGTGGAGACATCCGAATTCCTGCGCGAGATCCGAGCCACGCCGGAACCGACATCCATCTCCGCCAGATAGCAGTCGCGAGCGTCTGCCGGTGATCCAGTAAACTGCCCCGCCCGAGCGATGAGACCGAGCGCCCCATTCGCAAGTGGATGAGCATCGGTGCCGTCGTAGAACGCGAAAGCCGCCTCGACTCTGTAGTGGGGCTTCGACCACGGATCTGAACTGCCGATCTCCTGCTGGAGATAGTCCTCAGCGGAGGAAGTCGCACCCGCCACCGCTGCGAGAACCTGCTTCGCCAGAACGCCGGTCGGATCCGAGATCGCGCCCCACCCGGAGGTGCCTCTCCAATTCGAATAGCTCACGAGCCACCTCGGGGAATCGGGTCCGAATCCATCTTAGCAGCCGCGGCCCACTCTGCCACGGACCCCTCGACGAACCAGAGAACATCAGACTGCGGAATGGACACCGAAGTGACCACGAACGCTGGCCTCTCCGGTAGAACCAGATCGGAAACCCCGCTCAACCGGATCAACTTGGGGTGGACCGAGTCACGAGCGACGGACTCTGCCGCCACCGTAGCCTCGGCACCACCAAGTCGAATCCGGACCAGAACAGCCATCAGTCGGAGATGTAATCCACGAGCAACACATCGTCACTCTGGAGCGAAGCACCGAGATCGATCGAAGTGGTGGAGCCCGAGGTGATCACGGTGTACTGGAACTCATCGGACGGATTCGAAGCCACCTGCTGGATCCGCTGGCCGTTCAGGTACGCACGGACTCCGAGATAATTCTTGGAATCCACGAGATTCGCCAGATCGAAGTGGGTCGTCGTGCCGGTCAGATTCTCCGACCGGAACCGCCAGCCCTGCTCGGTCACGCCGACTCCATCGGTGGCAACCTTCACGCCCGTCCCGCTCTGCGAGAGCGAACCACCGTCGATCCGGAGATGGATCGAACCATCCGCGCCGTCGATCTGCACCCCGTTCTTAGTCAGAACCTCCAGACCAGTCGCGCCGACCGACAGACCCTTGTTGCTCTGCAGCAGAACCGACAGACCGTTCGCGTCCAGACCGAGACCGGGGTTGCTCGAAGCGATCTTGACCGAGACACCGGTGCCGCTGATCTGGAGACCGGGGTTGGAGTCAAGCTGGATCGCCAGACCATTTGCATCAGCCTGCAGACCACCGCTCGAAGCCCGCTTGACTTCCAACTCACCACCGAAGATCTCCAGACCGCCGGTCGACCGGACTGCAACCTCCAGCGTTCCGGAATCGCCAGCGCCGGAGAATGTCAGACCACCGAGAGCAGTCGCTGCGACAGCCAGCGTCGATCCAGCCTTCGAGATCCCTGCGCCAGCGACGATCGAACCGGTCCCGGTGAACTGGACGAACGCGATCGAATCGGACCCGAGCGAAGGAGCCGCGTCGTTCGTACAGACGAAACCGTTGTCGCCATTCGCGGTGCCCTCACTGACGAACACCGCTGCGCTGGGGAACTCAGATCCAGCGTCCATGTCCGCCGACCGCGACCACGAGCCCGCCGCCACAACATAGATGCCGTTCTCGGTATCGTCGCTCTGGTCCTTGACGAGAATCCGGTTCCCAGCCGAGAGAGCAACCCCGTCGACCGTCTGCGTTCCGGAGAGAGTCAGGTTCCCGGTGGAAGCCGCCCGGACTGGCTCCTTCCAGTAGAGACCTGCCGCCACTCCGTCGACATAGCTCTTGGTGGCCACATCGGAGTCGCCGCTCGGAGTAGCCGCCCGGAGCGTGCCGCTGGAGTAGTCGAAAGTCTGAGTGAGATCGAGCTTTCCAGCGCCGATCGTCGCGTTCCGGATCTGTGCGCCGCGAATCGTGATTGCCATATGAGCACCCGTGGTGGAGAGGAAGCGGAGAGGACCACCCGCGCCTCAATCCTACCCTGACCGATTTCTCCACGAGAGCGACCGGTCGTCCCGGTCCGAATCAGCAGGAACAGAAGTCGACCACGAGAGCATCTCCGATCTCGGGCACGATCTCCGAGATCGTGAAACCCGAAGATCCAGTCTCGGTGACCATCGAACCCGACAGCCGCTGCCCGTTCAGATACACCCGAAGCGAACCCGCCTCGAAGGTCGCCGCGGTCACGAACGCGACCCGCTGACCATCAATCTGACTGGTCAAGTCCTCGGTGGATAGGCACTCGACCCCTCCGGGTATCACTGGCTCCACGCCCGCTGGCCAACCACTCCACCGAGCCTCCACCTGCCCGATCTGGTAGACCGGTCCCGGATACCACCCACCGAGACCGATCCCATCGAAGTCCTCCACCTCGGTGATGAGCCCGACCGTCCCCGGATTCCACTCCGCCAGCCCGAGACCCTCGAAGTCCTCCACATCACCGATCACGGTCGACAGCCCCCAACCACCTGCCGCGGTCGAGACCACCCGCTCCGCTGAGATGGTGAGTCCAGTCGATCCGTTCACCAGAACATCGGTCTGACTGAACAGCGGAGGAAGGACATCACGAGCCGAGACCACCGAAGCGAAAGTGGTCGCCGCCTGCGAGTAGATCTCACGGACCTCGATCCGAGTCCCGATCTGCCCGTCCAGCGAGGTCCGGATCCAGACCGCACCGCCGAAGCCGGTGCCCTTCGAGACGAGTGCGGTGGTCAAGTCGATCGGCTCCAGAACCCTCCGCGCCTCCGGATCGGACTCGTCCAGATCCACCGAGTCGAACACCGATGAACCATCGCCATTCGGATCCCGAATCGAAACCGGCAAAGTCGGTGCGACCCGCGAAACCAGCGTCGACCATAGAGAATTCAACTGCGCCGCGGTCACATTTGGCCGGTCAATCGTCAGTGGCATCGGAGCCCTCCGTCTGCACCACGACTCTAACTGAAGCCGCATCGAACCGAGCCACAAGCAAACCACTCGAACCGGAATCTGCACGCCCGATCGCGTAAACACCGAGCGATCCGTCGACTGGCTCAGGATCTCTCCAAAGTGAAAGCCGATCCATCCAAAGCCGAATCGCGATGTCTTCGATCGGGCCATCGACGATCTCGATCGGCTGCACCCGGACGAGACCATCGCTGACCACCCGGTCCATCCACTCGTCCAGATCGGTCGGATGGAAGCAAGCCGAGCCGATCCGGTTCGCAACCGCCTCAACGGACCACCCGAACCGAAGCCACTCCCATCCGAGTGTCGACTCCGCCCGAGCGATCTGACCGAGCGCCACATCGAGATCCACCTCCGCCCATCGCCGAACAGAACCAGACTGGTCTCCAGTCACCGACACCCGGAGAGCCAGACCACCGAAGTGGGAATGCCACTCGATCCGCTGATCCAGTCGGTCTCCAAGATCGCCCGGAGTCTGAGGTGGGATCTTAGAGACACGACGAATCACGACTCGCCACGGCTTTCCTTGCCGAGCCCGAAGTGCGATCTCTGGTGCGACAGCACCGCCAGCGAGGTGGCCAGACGGAACCACCGCCAGACCTTTCGCCACAACACCCGAAACTGAACTCACGCGACCTCCTTCCATCCGAGCAATGAAGCCCGCTCCGCCCGACCATCCTTCACTCGCCACCCCGGTCGTCGACCGTACCGGTGCGAACCGAATGCCGACCGATCCACGACTGGCCGACCGAGCCCGAGCGACTCGATCTCATCTGCGAGCGATTCACCGAGACCGACCCTCCATGAGTGAGCCACCGCCGAAGCGGAGAACCGCTCTGGATCCACCGAGCAAACCAGTCTCATCCAAACTTGAACACCGGACCCGGAAGTCCGGACCACCGCGAACGAACCATCGGTCCACGAGTCGCCCTCCGCCAGCGCCGACACCCGAGCCTCGAACGCATCGATGTCTGATCGCTCGAACAGCGGAGCCGACAGACCGTCCAGATCGATCAGGATCCACCTCTGCTCAATCGGTCTCCACCGACTGACACGAGCGAACCGACCCGACCGATTCCATTCGACCGGTCGCAGTCGCTGCACCGAAACGAGCCGGTCCGGATGGGAATCAGTCGGACGGTCGGACTCCGCCGCAACCAGCGCCGATCCCCAGTCCGAATCACCCGATCTCGAATCAGCCGACCGAAGCACCGCGAGCAAGTCGTCCCGAGCCGAAGATCTGCGAGCCAGACCGAACCCGGAAAGTCGACCGAGGACGATCTCGCCTCGCCGGACCGAGCGAGGAAGATCTGCGACCGTCCGAGTCGGTGGTTCCACCGACAAACCGTGGTCTGAGTCCATGCCAGCGCCGTCGACCGAGTGCGTCCCGGTGGTGCCTTGTATTGTTTCAATCGCACGAACGGACGAACCAGCATCGGAGATCGGAGCACCGAGAGTCCGCTTCGAGAGCCGAGCCCGCCAGCGTCCCGAGTCGGTCTGCTCCGCCAGCGCCACGAGCGGTCGACCGGCTGCATCCTGACAAACCATGCAAACCAGACAAGCTGACCGTCCACCCGGATCCAGATTCCAGATCGCCGATGGTCGCCGGTCATCATGCCACGGACACCGGACCGCCCGCTTCGATGCTGCCTCGACGAACCTCCACTCCGCCTCGAACTCCGGAGAGCCCGACCGAGGTTCAGTCAGTCCGCGACAGACCTCACGAACCGACCGAGCGAGGATGAGATGTTGCCCCCACCGCTTTCCCGGTCCGCGGTCCCTCAGCGCCAGACCGCGATCCCGAATCTCGTGAACAGAAACCGACCGCCACCCGACCGCGCCACGGACTGCATGCCACGCGGTATGCGCCGTCCCGAGCGAGACCTCTGCAACTGCTGCCAGATATGAGATCGACAATTCCAGATAGAGATCGGAGTCGCCGACCGCCTGACCGGGGTGCCACCCGAGCCGCTCAATCAGCGACCGGACCGCACGATTCAGCGCTGGTCGACTTTCGGTCTCGGAGAGCAGACTTGACAGTGGCACCGACACGGAACCTCCCGCTCCTCGTAGCGGAGCCAAGCCGGATCGCGACGGCTTATCTTCATCGCCGCGATCAGCCGAGTGGCATACCCCGCCGAAGCGGGGAACCGCCCGAGCGGATCAGCCGATCGACTTCTGCACGGTCTCGAACACCGCGATCGCCGACCGGATGTTCTTCTTGATGGTCGGGCGACCGGACCAGCGAGCCGGGTGGCTGCGGAGGTGGCTGAGAGCCTCGCGCTCGTCTGCGGTGAGCCCGCCCCGGAGGATGATAGCAGCCGCGCCAGCGTCGGTGGAGAAGGAAGCGTTGAGGCCGGAAGCGAGAGCGAGAGCGGTGTTGATGGTCATCTGAGACTCCGTTGGTGCGGGGAGGATCCTCCCTCCCACGCCTTTGTTGTAGCATCTTATCAGAACGGGGCAACAAGTATCTGCGATCTGAATGAAGATACTTTCAAGATCCGAATCGGAATGCCCCGCCGAAGCGGGGAACCGCCCGAGCGGATCACCTCCGGGCTGCGAGCCGAGCCCGACGATCTGCCCGCATCTGCTCCACGCCCTGCTGGGTGGTCGGGTAGCCGCCAGCCCGGAGAACCTTCCGAAGGTTGGCGGAGACGAATCCCTTCGACTCAGCGATCTCCAGCGGGGACTCGCCAGCGTCCAGACGGGCAAAGTATTCCTCAACCGTGAAGTGCTTCCGAAGGAAAGTCATGAAGATTCCAGCGCCACCAGACTTGAACCGAGCGACGAACCGAGTCCCCTCTCCGTGGTAGAGACCGGTCTCGGTGTAGGTGACGAATGGGCCGTTCTTGACGAGGTTGGACTTGGTGAATGCAGACATTTGAGACTCCGTTGGTGCGGGGAGGATCCTCCCTCCCACGCCTTTGTTGTAGCATCTAATCAGATCCGGTCCACTACTTTCTTCGATCCGATCGAAGATTCTTTCCGGACCGGAGCCGCGATCACCGAGCCCGGAGATCGTAGCGACGGTTCTCGATCGGGCCTGCAACCCGAAGCATCTCGATGCACTCTGCTGGGCTGAGACGATCGCCAGCGTCCTTGAGCAGATCGCGAACCTGACGATCCAGATCGCACCGAACACTCCAGCCACGAGCGACGCTCCGATAGGACTCACGGAAGGACTGGATCTGCAACCGAGTATCCGATCCGGACTTGCTCTCGGCATAAGTCGCCTTCAGCGCGTCGAAAGTGACCCGCCAGCCGCTGATCGCGTTGTTGGGCTGGATCAGCACGATCGCGTCGTCGGTGATGTAGAACTGAAGCTGAGTGGGATTGCGGCGAAAGGACATGACTGGCTCCGTTGGCTGGCGAGGACATCCGCGCCCCCGTCTCACACTCATGTTGTAGCATCTATTCAGATCGGGTCCACAACTTTCTTCGATCGGATCGAAGATTCTTTCAACCACCGAGGACTCGATCGCCGACTCAATCGTTCTGACCGGGCTGGGCGTTCTGGCCCGGAGCCGAATTGATCCCGCCGCCACCGCCGCCTCCCGGAGTCCCGCCCCCGGTGATGCCCCGACCACTGACCGCTCCACCCGGAAGATTCCGATAGAGCAACCAGACTGCGAATCGAACCACCGCTCGCCCGCGAGCGTAGACAAGCCCGATCACGGTCGACTCGACCCGCTCCCACCCGAGCCGATCGTCCGAGAGATACACATTGTCTCCGAGCCGAAGCGTCAGAGCCAGAACCGAGAACGCCTCATATTCCACGATGTAATGAGGCAGCGCCCGGTGCTCCACGAGCCAGTCGGCCACATATGCAGCGGTCGCTGAATCGTAGACGGTAGCCGACTCGATCACATCACCGTCCCGCCGACCGACTGCATCCTCCGAAATCCGACAGATCAGCGAGGACTGCGCGTCCCGAGTGACCACCCCGACATAGGAATCCAGCGGAAGATTGAAGTCGAACCGATAGGTGAACGCATTCAGCAGATCGCCCTTCGGAGTCTCCGAGACAGCCGACAGCCGATCAATCAATGGATATTGAGCCCTCCGCAGATCTGCCACAAACAGCCCGCGCCGCCGATCGACTACCACCGGTGCATACCCGGACCCGGTCCACGCGAACGAAAGCATCGGAAAGTCCGAAGCCAGCGTGGATTCCAGATACTCGATCGCCCGAGTCGCATCTGACTCGCCCGAGCCGTTGATCAGAACTTTCGGAGCGAGCCCCGAAGGAAGCCGAGTCTCCGTCGCCGCAAACAGATCGAAGTCGAACCGCGACCGACCCACCACCGAGTGGTCCCGAAGTAGCTTCTTGATCACCCCCCCGAGCGAGACCGCTCTGCCATCGGTGAGGTTTACATCGGCATAGACCTCAATGTTTTCGTCCATCGTCCGCGATACCGTAACCACGACCAGCCGTGCCCCCGAACCGGAGTCGGTGAGAGTGGTCTGTGACCACGGATAGGTCGCGTCGGTCTTCAGCCGGTACGCGCCATCAATGAACAGCCGAAGCACGGAGAATGAAGATCCGGTGTAAGTCGGATCGTCCAGACAGACTGCGAACCGAGTCGATCCCGCGAAATACCCGATCCCGAGACACGGAACCGCTGGGTGGTCGGTCAGTAGCAGCGGAAACCGCCTCCCGTAATCCGCATCTCTACCGTTCGCCCACGACGACTCCACCATGACCACCGGAGGAACCAGCCGGTCCGAAGTCAACTCTGGATCCACGATCTCGAAGTCGAGTGGCTCGTCTCGGTGGCCGAACGAAACACCGCCAGCCATGTCCCCCCGGAGCAAGACCAGACGCTCATCCCAGTCCCCGCCCGGAACCTGTAGAGACACCTCTCCATAGCCAGCGAGAATCCGACCACCGTTCACGATCTCAAGTGGATCCACGAGCCGACCGTCCAGCGCCAGCCCGATCGACCGGAGACTCGCTGCGCCGCCACCACCGATTGAGATCTCCGATGAGATCTCCGGTTCAGACTGCAAGAGCGGTGCGTAAGCAAACACCTCTCCAGTCGAGGACGATCTGGTCTCGATCGGCTCAGTCGCTGCCCGGATCACACGATCTCCGCCGAACACCAATTCGACGGTCATCCGGACCGAAGCCAGCGAAGGATCCTCCGCTGCGATCTGCGACCAGTAGCTCGACCACTGCCCTGACCGACCACGATCACTCACCGACCAGCGCCGCTCCGCCAGCGTAGAGAACCAATTCCGGATCTGCGATTCAGCCATCAGACATCCTGCTCGAACTCGACCGAAGCATCCCCGACCGGAATCCACCGATCTTCGTCCTCCAGATAGCGCCACCCGGTCTGATCGAAGTCCACCCCGCCCGGAGTCCTCACGAGCATCACCGTCTCTGGATTCGTCAGATCGGACTCGTCCATCGCCAGCACGATCGGTCTCTCAGCGTACCGCGAAGTCGACCTGAGCAGATTCCGAAGCCGAGCCCGGAATGTGCCAGCATCGCCAACCACCGTCCCGGAGACCGAGCGCCGAGGTGGTCCTTCGATGTACGCCCACGAGATCCCGGATCGGGATCGGTACTCGGTCGCAGTCGGTGAATCAGAATCGGAGTGCTCCCATTCCAGCGGAATATCCATCGGGAGAGTCGATCCAGCCACGACCGATCCGATTCGGTATGGCTCTGCCGGTGCCGCTGCCCCGGTGGGGCTGACCCGAAGATAGCGAGCGGTCACGGTGGATCCGAGCAACTTCACTCCGCGATCGGCGAAGATCGACAAAGTGCTCCCGACCACCGCCGGAAGGAACACCCCGGAGTCAAGGTCCAAAGTCGACTCACGCTGAGCCGAGATCCGGAAGACATCTCCATCCGAGACCGAGGTGGAGCCCGGTGCGGCTGACACGACTTTCGCATAGTAGCTCCGAGCATCGCTCGAAGCGACCTCTCCGTCCGCCGGTAGAGTCGTCCCGGTCACCGACACCTGAGTCCCGTCCACCGAGGAAACGACCAGATCATCGAACCGCCGGAGACTGAGCGAGAATGCAGTCGGTGATGGGAACGCTGGATCGTCATCGTATTCCAAGTCGACGAACTCAGCATTCGACCCAAACACCGCGACAGCATCATGCCGGAACCGGGAATGGTCCTCGGAGCCCGCCCGGATCACGACCGACTCGGTCGCTGATGGCGTATCGTCCGACCTCCATTCGAACCGCGGTCCGAGGAACAGGTTCTCCGCTCCGTACTGGAATGAAAGCACCGACTCGAACAGGTCTCCATCGAATCCGCCTCCACCACCCCAAGCCACCTCGACTCCATCCGCGAGCGAGATCGGGAAAGTCGAGCATTCGCAACCGCGGACCACCTGTGGTCGAGTATCATCATCCAGAACTGGATCGGACCCGTTGAACTGAACAGCCTGACGGAGATCTCCAGCCTCGTGGATCCGGAGCGAGTAGAACCTCCAGTCGGTCAACGGAGCGGTGGTCGATCCGAGGATCCCGAACCAGACATATTGGTTGAAACTCGGATTCAGACTGATCGTCCGGAAAGCGAACGCCGCCGGAGAGGTGAACAGCCAGTCCGAATCACCGACCCGCCTGCACATCAGAACCGTCAATCGACCCGCGCCATTCGGTCGAGGACAGAACGCCCACCTGAACTCCCACCGAGCGGTGAACGGATTCGACCCGTAGACCGCTGTCGACGGAGTGATCGTTCCGATCGTAGAACCGGAAACCGAGTCGAGGATCGAAACCGCGGTCAGTGACATCCGAACAGTCAGGTCCATCTGCCGACCGAAATTGAGCGGATCACGACTGACCACCCGGACCCCGACTTCATTCGTGATCGTCGAACCACCGACGACTCCCTGACTCTCCCACACGATCAGCGAGCCACCGATCTCGCTGGTGGAGGACGAAGTGAGCCACGATGTGGTTGGAGCCGAGCCGACCGAGGATGGGTCTCCATACTGGAACAGGACATAACTCCCGACCGGAGCAGCAAACATTGCTCGATCGCCGCGCCACGAACACACCCCGCCCGAAGCGCTCAGCGTCCACGGTGAGGATGGCGCTGAATCTGGCAGACCGTATTCTGCGAACCACTCGATCGCGTCGAACAGTGGCCCGATCGGCTGATAGCCGACCGACCGACCCGAGAGCACCGACCATCCCTCCCACTCGGAATCGGAGATGGGTGCCTTCGACCACGCCTCTCCGAGTCGGAAATATATCGACCCATCCTCTTCGGCTCCGGTCTGCCACGAGTAGCGCTTCCCGAACACCGCCAGCGAGGAACCATTCCACACGAGATTC
>Ga0222718_10004257_pt1 | contig 11965 bp, 9 predicted proteins | sample C33_27DmetaG_FD_165045 | JGI IMG/M metagenome (GOLD analysis project Ga0222718, IMG submission 165045) | Estuarine water microbial communities from San Francisco Bay, California, United States - C33_27D | ecosystem: Environmental > Aquatic > Marine > Unclassified | place: USA: California... | reverse complement strand
ATGACGCGATAGAAAGAGAGAATCAGAAAAGCCGCCGCAACGCCAAACCAGCCGACCACACTCCAATTTTGCGAAGCTCCTACCTCCGCGGCTACTTTTTGCATCGACACAGGAGCGCTCATGTGGCCATGACGACCGATCATAGTTTCTGAAATGAGAACGGGGATTGCGATGAGGACAACGGCAGCAAGGTAAATCAGCACAAAAGCGCCACCGCCATTGGTGCCGGTCATATATGGAAAGCGCCAAATATTGCCGAGACCGACGGCAGCACCGATGGCGGCCATTAGGAATGTTGTGCGTGAGGACCAGGTCTCATGTTTGAAGGTCATCGTGCGCTCTCCGCTGTAAGAAATGTCTTGCGGATGATGCTAGCGGAATTGCTGCTAAGGCAAAACCTCTGCCATGGCGTTTAAGATTCGCTCACCTGCCACCTGTCTACGCCATCAAATTTGGTTAATCGGCTGCTTAGCTAACGCATCCTCAGTCAAGGTATAGCGGGACAAACAATAGCAGCTCAGAATCAACGTGACCGCTGGGACCAGCATGGCAATATCGATGGCCATTAGCGCCTGATCTGATTGCTCAACACGAATACCACCTTGCGCTTCGACCCATCCAAGCGCCCCTAATAGAAGCCCGAGGACCGCCGGGCCAAAGGCAAATGAGAACTTCTCAACGGTGGTATAAACGCCGGAGAAGATTCCTTCACGGCGCAAACCGGTTCGACGGAAGTCGTGTTCAATAGTGTCTGGTAAAAGGGACTGTCCGATCAGCATCAAACCGCCAGCGCCGACCCCGGTTACGAGTGCCCTGACATTAATATACCAGTCCGGGTCGCTTGCGGTTCCGAGCACCCAAGATGCTGAGGCCACCGCGAAGATGGCTGATGTCAAATAGTAGCAGGGTGTCTTTCCGTATCTGCGACTTAAAGATACCCACATAGGTTGGGAAGCAATTACCGCGCCAGCTTGGAATAAATAATAAGTTCCCAGATAGGCGTAGGACACATCAAGAATGCGTGTGAACAAAAGTGGCAACGCTGCAATGAAAATGGAAAAACCAAAGAGCTGGGTAAATTTCACCATCATCAAGACGAGGAACGGTTTGTTCTCTAGCGCTAACTTCAATTGATCGCGCAACGTGTAGCTGTGTTCGGTCACACGGACAGTGAATTTCGCGTCATGAGTGGACCAAAAACAAATCGCACAAACCGCGATGATGGCCACCCCCACCACAATAGACATTACGGAGTGCCCGAATAGTCCTCCACCGTAATAGGCAATAATAATGGGCCCAAGCACTGACGATAGCAGTTGTCCGCCGGCGATGGAGCTAACGCGAAATGACATCAGCGCGGTTCGTTCGTGATAGCTGTCCGTCATCTCTGCGGGCATTGCCAAATATGGCACATTAAAAACAGTGTAGGCTGTTGCATTAAGAATGAGCGCAACAAGAACATAAACAATGATGGTGCTCTGACTTTCGAAAGTCGGGACCGTAAATATCATGGCGAAAGACAGGCCGGCGAGAATACCGCCAATCATGAGGTAGGGTCGCCGTCGACCCCATCGGCTCTTTGTTCGATCGCTGACAACACCCATCAAAGGATCAGTAACCGCGTCATAAATTTTAGACACGAGAATGAGGGCGCCCGCCGTCACGGCCGGAATGCCGACAAACTCGATCAAAAACGTGAGCAGCAGCAAGCTGATGGCGTTAAACATGGCGGACATGGACATGCTGCCAAGTCCCCAGCCCAGCCGGAGTCTTAAAGACATCGAATTTGTCGGCCGAGTGCCGTCACTCATGGCATTGATCCATCCGCGGTTTGTCCGGGTTAGTCTGCAAGAAAAGCATCGTCGACGTTGGACGCATAGTATTTTTCTAGGCGCAGCATAGGCGCAGCCGGCGCTTCAACATAGTGGCAGATCAGCCAGCGGTCTTCGCGCTGACGGAACAATGCTGTCACCCGAGTATCAATCCCAAATAGATGATCGAAGCCCTTGATTTCACCGTTCCATTGCATCTGATACAGCCCGACCGCGAGGTCTGGCGCCAACAATTTTGCATTAATATCCCCAACCCGCATGGCACAGCGTACCAGCCTATCTTGGGCATTGGCGTAGTAGGCGGTCAGCCTGTCCCATCCGATGATCGGGTCTCTAACCTCTTGAGGCAGTCAGTAAGGCTCGGCTTCTTCTGGGTCCCATAAGTCCCAGATGGTAGGTTGATTCATGTTGGTCCAACAGGTGCACAAGGTGTTCACAGTCGCCGTCACGTCTTCAACGATCGAATTCACTGTCCGTGCTCCCATGCAAAGATTAGGCATTATTCCATAGCTGGTCGGTCATTGCGAACGTTCAACGGTTGTTCTGTTTTGGTTGTTGGGAAATGATGCATGCAGGTTCAACAATAAGAGTAAAGCCATAGAGATGAAATCCTGCAATACCATTTTGCGCGGCACGGTGATCTCTATGGATACTGACCGCCGGTCCTACCTCAATGGATATGTTGCTGTAGAGGCCGGCAAGATTGTTGGCGTTGGCGCTGCTGGAGAATGTAACTTCGAAGGCCAAGAGACCATTGGTGGGGATGGGCACATCGTAATTCCTGGTTTGGTCAATGTTCACGGCCACCTTGTTCAGGGGTGTATCCGGGGCATGGCCGACGGTACGACCTTTGAAGAGCGATTGTTCGGGTTTTATTACCCCATGACTGGCGCCTGCGACGAGGAGCGGTCATATATTTCATCTTTACCGCCCATCTTAGATCTCATTCGCCGTGGTGTGACGACAACAGCCGACGATCATTTTACGCACATTCACAAGCGATCAATCGACGGTGTTTTGAAGGCGGTGCGTGACGCTGGTATGCGGTGTCGCATGGCGCGCCTTATTTTGAGCGACCCGGATAACGCGCCTGACGGATTCCGTGAGGACCTTGATGTGGGGTTGGCCGAAACTGAACGCATTAAGGCAGAGTGGGAGAACGACCATACGACTGTCACAGCTTCGACTATCGGCATTACGTATTGCACTCCCGATGAGTTTAAGGAGATATGGCAATGGACCGTCGATAATGACCGCCAATTTGACGTCCATGCTCCGTCGGTTCTGGATACGAGGTATCTAAAAGAGCGTCGGGGATGGGAAAGGGGGTCATTCGAGTGGATGGATCATGAGGGCATTCTCGGACCAAATGTTATCGCCGCCCACGCACAGAACTTGAGGCCAGGAGAGGCAGACCTCATTAGCAAATGCGGCGCTCACATCGCCTTGGTGCCTGACATGGAACAGGTTCTCGGGTTGGTGGAATTTGACGCCCGTAGTTTTCTAGACGCCGGTGTCACGTGTGGAATCGGACTGGACGGTCCAGTGGTTGCGTATGGTCACGATTTGTGGACAGCGTTGCGAGCCTTTCTTACGGCGCAAAGGCTGGGCGATCAACACCGCAAGCAGATGAAAGACTCAGATAAACAATGGACCGGATACGAAATGTTGTTCGGTAGTGCTGAGTTAGCGCTGGAGCTCGCCACTATTGGTGGGGCCAAGGCCTTAAACATGGATGACAAGATTGGATCGCTCGAGGTTGGAAAAGACGCAGATATCGTATTGATCGACCGCCGTGGGGAAACGCAATTGTCACCACCTGCTGCTTTGATCCCCAATCTTATTTACGGCAATGGTCCATCAGCCGAAGCCATAGCGCGGGTGATGGTGAGAGGCGAAACAGTGGTTGAGAATGGAGAACACGTCACGCTGGATCGTCTAGATGCCATCCGTCAGTCTGATACGCTACAAGAAACCTTACTGGATGAGGTTGATGCGCGGAAATTTGTACGTATGCGGTCCCCCTATAACTGGGTCGACGCTTAAATTCTAATTGGTAGAAAGTAACTCAGTCGATCGGGTCCTGTGAGGAAATTGGTGCATGGCACTGAAACGCAATCCATTGAAGCTCAACGCGCTGCAACTAAAAACACTGACTATTATTCAGGCTCTCTCGGCGCCCGAAGAAACGGGCCAAGCTACTGAAGGAGATCGCGCGATCCCAATGTTGCCGCCTGCCCACGGTAACCATTTTCACGTCGGACCGCATCTGGTCATGGGTAGTGATGCGACCGGGTTGCACAACCCAGCTGTTTGGGCGGCGCTCAATCGAAAAGAGTTGGTTTTAGGGTCGCCCCCGGGACACGCAGTTCTCACCGAAGCCGGCGCGGCCTATGAAACAGGCTTGGCCGAAAAAATTCTCCATACTCACGATCACTGAACCGCCAGCCTTATTTACAACAGAGTTATTGATCACCATGCAGCGAGCGGTTGGCTGTTGTGGTGATGTATAGTCGACCTGGCCCGTATATTGACGGGCCTCTGTTTGATGATTTCGGTTGTTGGAGAACTGCAGAGTGAAATCCGTTGCACGGCTTCTAGTATCGACGTTTACCGTTCTCATCAGCCAGGTGACTCTTGGTCAAACTGCAGAAGATCGGGCGTTGCGTATTGCCCTTGAAAGCCGTCCGCCGACTTACGGCAACCCCTATACGCAGGCCTTGCCCAGCATTTTGCACACGCTTTTTCCTGTGTTCGATGCGCTAACAATTCTCGGTGACAACGGAGAGGTTTTGCCAAGCCTGTCGACCTCGCATGAACGCCTGGACGACCTAACGTGGCGGTTTACGCTCCGCTCTGATGTCACTTTTGCTAACGGTGAGCCATTCAACGCGACGTCCTTCAAGTGCAATCTAGACTATCTACTCAGTGATGAGGGTCAGACCACTTATGCAGCTTCTCTCATACCGACGGTAAATCGGGTTGAGGTGGAAGATGAGTTTTCACTTCTCATTGTAACTAAAACACGGGACGCGATTTTGCCGCGCCGAATGAGTACAATCATTGCAGTTCCGGCAGACGCATGGGACCAGCTTGGCCCATCTGAATTTGGTCTTACGCCAATCGGTAGCGGTCCCTATCAGATTACGGACTGGGGTGAGTCAGACGGCATTCTGGATTACGAAGCGTTTTCCCAAAGCTGGCACGGCGCCCCAGGTATCGCCATGGTCGACGCCTACATACAGGCGGAAGGCGTAGCCCGTAGTCAGGCCCTTTTGTCGGGTCAGATCGATTTGACTATGAACGCTGGTATCGATGAATTGGATTATCTTGAGTCGCTCGGCATGACCGTTAAGTCTGTTGTCACACCTGTTGTTGGTTCACTGGCTTTCTCGAACCAAGATCCTGACTCACCCTTCTCAGATGTTCGGGTGCGACAAGCCTTCAACTACGCCATAGATCGCGAAGGAATCGCAAAGTTCATTTTTGCGGGCCTTGTCGAGCCGTCGGGGCAGGGCACGATCCCAGGCGTTTATGGCCATAACCCTGATGTGCCAGCGTATCCGTACGACCCAGACCGTGCCCGCGCACTAATGGCGGAGGCGGGGTATCTAGATGGTCTAAAACTCAGCGCACGGGTAACACCAGGGCCGCCGGTGATGAGCATTTTGTATCAGAAAGTGGCGCAGGATTTGGCTGTCATAGGTGTGCAGTTGGATATTCAGTTTGCCCAGGGTCCAAGCTGGGTTCAAATGTGGTTCTCAGGTGATTGGAATGGAGCGGACCTTCTGTCGTCGGCTTGGTCTAACACCACATTTATGGATGCGGCGCGTGGGTTTGAAACTTATTCTTGCCTAAGGCCCAACCCATTTTTTTGTGAACATGAGATCGCAAAAAGTATAGAAGCGGTTGCCAGTGAGTTTGATGCAGATGTGCGTCTGGCAGCACTCAAAAATATTTCACAACAGATGCATGATTTGGCGCCCGTCGTTTATCTGTTTCCGACCACCAACAATCTTGTTTACACACCTGAAGTAACAGGTCTCGAATTCATCGGCATCCGGGCCAAGCTTGAGAGTCTGCGCTTCGCCGACAAATAAAAAGGGCGACCCACCGGGGCCGCCCTTCCTTAGCTGTGAACCTTAGGCGAATTACTTCGCCATGGCTTCCTGTTGAGTGGCGGTCCCACGCGCTTGCTCTGGTGTCCACTCCCAGGGGTACTGTTTCTTTTCTGGAGCGCGAATGACCAGGAACGGGGCTGGAGTGGCAGTTGCGGTCATGAATTCCCAAGTCTTTTTTGCAAACTCAGGATCATTCACATCTAACACCATCTCAGGTAGGTCGACATACGGGTCGGTGCCTTCTTCGCAGACTGTGATGTTCTGAACATGAAAAATCTTGCCGGGCTCATCTGGCAAAGTCATGCGAAATTTGAACGGATACCAACCATTGGCAGGAACGACCTTGACCGGGTTTTTCCAAATTATTTCGCCGACGACTTCATTAACCTGTCGTCCGTGCGCCATGATTGGAGTTTCCAGTGTACGCATTTTGTACTCAATGTCCCAAGCGGGGTCGAAAGCGGCTTTTGCATCGGTGACGCCTTCGGGAACTTTAATGCGGAGGCCAATAACAGGACTATTTTTGCAACCGTGATTAACGCTTAAGACCATTGGCGTCGAATAGCCTGCGTAGCCTTCTTTAAGGTCTAACGCGTTATGTGCATTGGCCGGCGCGGGTGCACCCAAGCTGAGGCCTAGAATGGCTGCTGTTGTATATAAAGCTTTCTTAAACATCGAACTCTCTCCCTGCAGATGATGGATGTAAGTGCCGCGTGGGGCTGTCGGGGGTCAACCGATTTCCCATAACCCAATTACAAATACTAACACCTTAGCTCTGAGGCGCCGAGTCTTTTACACTCAAAGCCAATGGCCTATCACAGGCGGCTATGGTATCCGGTCCGCCTTATGTTGACCCTACAAGATATCACCGTGCGTCTCGGCGGTAATGTGATCTTAGATCGCGCAAGTGCCGCTATACCTCCTAAGAGCCGTGTTGGTCTGGTAGGGCGGAACGGGGCAGGCAAATCGACTCTCCTTAAAGTCATGACCGGCGAAATCGAGTCCGATGGCGGCACCTTCAAGGTTCCGAATGACACACGTATTGGGTACCTTGCACAGGATGCGCCTGGGGGATCTGTCACTCCTATTGAAACTGTTCTTGCTGCTGATCAAGAGCGCCTAGCGCTCTTACAAGAAGCAGACGAGGCGAGCGACCCTAATCGCATTGCCGATATCCATGACCGGCTTACCCTTATCGATGCCCATGGTGCGCCGGCCCGTGCGGCGCGCATTCTGGCCGGTCTCGGGTTTGATGAAGAAACGCAAAACCAGCCGATGAACTCCTTCTCCGGTGGGTGGCGCATGCGCGTTGCCCTCGGTGCTTTGTTGTTCTCTGAGCCAGACCTCCTTCTGCTTGATGAACCCTCAAACCACTTGGACCTTGAAGCTGAGTTGTGGCTTGAGTCTTTTCTCAAAACCTATCCCGCTACTCTTGTTGTGGTCAGTCACGAGCGCGACCTTCTCAACAATGTGGTGGATCACATTCTTCATGTCCAGGGCGGCCGGTCGACATTGTATCCCGGCAATTACGATGCCTTTGAGCGTCAACGACGGGAGCGTCAAGCTCAAATTGAAGCGATACGCGTTAAGCAAGAGAGTAAACGTAAAGAATTACAGGCTTATGTGGACCGCTGGCGCTACAAAGCGCATACCGCTAAGCAAGCGCAAAGCCGGATGAAGGCGCTGGCGCGTATGGAGCCCATCGCAGCGGTTGCGGAAGACCCGTCCCTTAGTTTTGACTTTCCTAGCCCTGATGAGTTGCGACCGCCTCTCATATCACTTGACGATGCCGAGGTTGGGTATGTGGCGGATACCCCTGTTTTATCTCACCTGAATTTGCGGATTGATCCGGACGACCGCATTGCTTTTGTTGGGCGCAATGGGAATGGCAAAACCACACTGGCCCGCCTTCTGTCGGGTCATCTTGATCCGTTTCAAGGTCAAGTTGGCGCCAGTACAAAACTCCGCGTCGGATATTTCGCACAGCACCAAATTGAAGACCTCGTATCTGACCAGAATGCGATTCAGCATATGACGCGCGTCATGCCAGATGCCAAACCGGGGGCGGTGCGATCCCAACTTGGTCGTTTTGGGTTCTCGGGTGATATGGCAACCCGAGCAGTTGGCGGGTTGTCGGGTGGGGAGCGCGCTCGCCTGGCGCTAGCTCTTATTACACGAGATGCCCCGCATATTCTGTTGCTTGATGAGCCGACCAACCATCTTGACGTTGATGCGCGTGAAGCGCTCGTGCAAGCGCTCAACGCCTACAGCGGCGCAGTCATTATTGTCAGTCACGACCGCCACCTTCTCGAGCTGACAGCGGACCGCCTTGTCTATGTTGCTGATGGCACCGCCAATGAATTTTCTGGCACGCTGGATGACTATCAAGACCTGGTGATGGGGCGAGAGTCGGCCGACGCAAAAGCGACGACGGCAAACGTGACCAGTGGCGCTAGAGCGGATAAATCTGCCAATAAGAAAGAGCAACGTAGAGCGGCGGCGCTTCAACGGGAGCAGAATAAAAACTTGCGGCAAGCGGTCTCGGAAGCGGAGGCAGAAATGTTCACATTGTCAGATCAACGATCAGCCATTGATCAGGCGTTGTTCAAGCCCTCAGAGGCATCCGGCCCATTTAAAGATAAGCCAATGTCAGATCTGATGAAGATTCGCGCTGATATCGAACGTGATCTTGCGGGGGCGGAAGCCCGTTGGCTCAAGGCCAGTGAGGCATTGGAACAAGCCGACACTCCCTAAAGCCTCAGTAGATTTGTACACAGCGGTTGACCTTTGTCGCCGTTTAGCCCTGACTCACGGGCCAGGAGCTAAAAGCTAAGGAGAAGGTTCATGTCGGTGATGCAGATCGTGTATTGGCTCGCGATTCTAGGTGTCTTCTCGTTCCTCTATTGGCTAGGGGCAAAACGGGCAGTCACTCTGTGGGTGCGTGTGCTCTCCGCATTGGTTGTTGGGATCGTTGCCGGTTTTATATTTGGTGACGCCGTTGAAACCATAAAGTGGGTCGGCGATCTTTTTGTGCGTCTCATACGGATGTTGGTTGTTCCAATTATTTTTACGACATTGGTCGCAGGGCTATTGTCGATGGGCGACCCCAAAAAGCTTGGCTCCATCGGTAGTAAGGCCGTCATTCTTTATATGATGACGACTGCGGTTGCGATTTGTATTGGATTGTTTCTCGGCGTCGTCTTTCAGCCGGGCATCGGAATCGAGCTGGCAGCGGTGTCGTCCCAAGGTGTGCAACCGGCCGCTGCGGTTGTTGATCGATTCCTCGGCATTATCCCAACCAATCCTGTAGCGGCACTTGCCGAGGGCGATGTCCTCGCGATCATCGTGTTTTCTCTGTTGTTTGGAACTGGCATTGTGCTGGCGGGAGACAAAGGTCGACCTGTAGGTGATGCTATTACATCAGCCGCTGAAGCTATGCTGAAGGTGGCTCACATTGTTATGGAGCTCGCACCCTATGGTGTCTTCGCCTTGGTTGCCTGGGTAGCAGGGACGATGGGCACCGAAACCATCCTTAAATTGCTCACACTGGTCATTATTGTTTACGTGGCCTGTGTGCTTCATGCGGTTCTTGTTTATGGCGGGCTCATAAAGTTTTTTCTCAAACTGCCTTCGGTTCGATTCTTCCGAGGCATTATTGATGCCCAAGCCGTTGCTTATTCGACAGCGTCGAGTTCAGCCACTCTGCCGGTGACCCTAACCTGTGTTGAGGAGAATTTAGGTGTCAAACCCAGTGTTGCATCTTCCGTATTACCCCTAGGGGCAACAATAAATATGGATGGGACTGCGCTTTATCTAGGTGTTGTCGCAGTGTTCTCAGCCCAAGTATTTGGTATCGATTTGGCGATGACAGACTATGTCATGATTGCCGTAACGGTGACGCTCGCTTCTATTGGCACGGCGGGTGTTCCCTCTGCCTCACTCTTTCTTCTCTCCACCATTTTGCCGGTGATCGGCATAAGCGTCGAACAGACAGCTTTGATCGTCGGACTCATTTTGCCGATTGATCGAATACTCGATATGGCGCGCACAACGGTAAACGTCAGTGGAGACGCTGCCGTCGCCGTGACCGTCGGTAAGCTGGAAGGGGAGTTGGACGAAGAAACGTTCCGGAAAGTGGCGACAGTCTAGGCAAAACTTACGAAGGGCGGCGATTGCCTGACTCAGCAAGAATCTCGGCCAGAGGCGTTCCAGACTTGATCCGCTCGTTGCGGCTCTGTTCATCAGCGCGCAGTCTTGCCGCCTCATTGAGAACATCGTCGACGTCAGCGGCAGGGATGACGACGACGCCGTCTGCATCAGCACATACGAAGTCGCCTGGTTGGATGACAATATCACCAATGACAATATCTACGTTCGTTTCACCGGGCTGCCCTTTTGTTGATCCACGCAAAGATAATCCGGCAGAAAATACAGGGAAGCCGGACGCGACAATCGCGTCGATGTCTCTAACGGCGCCGTTTGTGACGCACCCAGCTATACCTTTGACCTGACTGGCGAAGGTCGCAGTTTCGCCCCACATTGCTGTGCGCGGAGGGCCGCCACAGTCGATGATGATGACGTCCCCGGGCTCGGCTTGATCAACTGACCGAGTTACGGCGGTGTTATCGCCAAGAGGGCAGCGGACGGTAAAGGCTGGTCCGACAACACACGCGTTTGGCACAACACGATGAATAATCGGTGGTAAGTCGCAAGGTTTCGATGTTGCTTCCGACAATGTTGCTGTCGGCAGTTCCTTCAGTGCAGCAATTATCTCTTGTTGAGTCAACGGAACATCCTTTCCCTATCGCAATGGTATCGTGCAGCCCAAGGTATGAGGTTTTTCAAGCGTCTCATGCTCCGGCAATTTTGACTCTGCCGTAAAGATGGGCGACCTCACAGAACTCAAAAAAAGCTAATCTAATCAAAGATCATTATGTGCTCGTTCACATAAGTCTCTGATTGTATTGGTGATACATGGTTATTTGCTGACATCGTCCGGACAGTGAGAGTGCCCTAAAACAGGGGCGGTTCCTCTCTACTTATATGTCAATATAGGTCGAAGTTCGACGGTAAGTTCACTGCTATGCTTTTATTGCGGTATTTCGATTAACAATGGGGAGAAGAGGTCATGGTGTCATCACCAGAGAAATCTAAATCCGAGGTCGGCCGTAGAAACTTCCTAAAGACTGCGGTCGTTGCCGGTGCCGCAACCACGCTACCAGACGAAGTCAGCGCCGCCGACTCTCCAACGCAGGCGATAAAGTCTGATGCGCAAACCAAGCGTGGACTGGCAGCACCCAGCACTGAACAAATGAATATGGAGGCTTCAACGCCCGACCAGTTGGCAGAGGCGTCTTCTGAGCAATTGGCTTCAAGTAATAGTGCCGATACGGCGAGTTCGTTCGGATCTGACTTCATGATAGATGTCATGAAATCCCTCGATCTTGACTACGTCTTTTCTAATCCCGGTTCCAGCTTTCTCGGATTGCACGAGTCCATCACCGTCTACGGTGGCAACTCAAAGCCAGAATTCATAACGTGCATGCATGAAGAGTCTGCTGCGGCTATGGCGAATGGGTATTACAAGGCGGCCTTGAAGCCAGCTGCGATCATGTGTCATGGCACCGTTGGCCTGCAGCACGCTGCGATGAATATTTACAATGCCTGGTGTGATCGCGTGCCTCTTATAGCCATTTTGGGTAACACCATAGATGCCGCAGATCGAATGGGTGGGACAACGTGGCGTCATTCAGCTCAGGACCCCGCGGCCATGGTCCGCGACTTTACTAAGTGGGATGATCAACCGGCTTCGTTGCAGGCCTTTGCAGAGTCTATGGTGCGAGGTTGGAAAATCTCGACGACTCCTCCAATGGAACCGATCGCACTTACGGTCGATAGTACTTTGCAAGAAATGAAGGTGGATGATCGAGACGGGTTAGCAATTCCTAAGTTCACTCCGTCAGAGCCACCTCAAGGTGAGCGCGGTGCTGTGCGCGAAACAGCTGGGTTGCT
>Ga0222718_10004248_pt1 | contig 11981 bp, 29 predicted proteins | sample C33_27DmetaG_FD_165045 | JGI IMG/M metagenome (GOLD analysis project Ga0222718, IMG submission 165045) | Estuarine water microbial communities from San Francisco Bay, California, United States - C33_27D | ecosystem: Environmental > Aquatic > Marine > Unclassified | place: USA: California... | reverse complement strand
CGCACCCTAGTAGTACTGGCTTCAATAGGATCTTCGGCCTGCTGGTTGCGCTCCAAGGATATTACTGAATCAGATAGCTGTGCGATACTTTGCGATCCTCTCATGTGGCTGAGATTTACTTCTATACCGTTCTCGTGACCGCGATTACCATCAACCCTTCTAAGGTGTGATACAAGGATTAACCCTACGCCTGTCTCTTCTACTAGCGTTCTGAAGTTGTGCATAATAGAATCAATGTTACGGCGCTCGTCGCCATCAGTGGTCATAGAAAGTAGCATATGCAAGTGGTCAAAGATAATCCACTTACACTCAAGGCCCATCGCCATGAAGCGTAGTTTGCTAAAGACGCTATCAACATCATTCATCCCAAGGTGGGCATGGATGTAAACTCTATTCTCGTTGTTGCCGCCATAGAGGACATTGAAGAAATTATCTAGTTCTTCTTCGCTGTACTTGGCTCTGACGCTATCAATGTGTAGGCGATCATTGGCTTCAATAGAAAGGATGCCATCAACTGTACGCCTCCAATCTTCTTCAAGTGCTATCACACCAACACGATCATTAGTATTAGTAATTAACCAGTGCTGAAGCTCTCTCGTCACACTAGACTTACCAAGACCTGTACCGCCCGTTAGAGTAATTAGTTCTTTCTGCCGTAGTCCTTCAAGCTTGTCGTTAAGACCATGCCAAGGGTAAGGTATTGATTCTTTCTTCTCACGCTTCTTGTAGTTCTCACGCTCTTCACTGACGTTTAGAATTCCAGACGGCGTATAAAGCTTTGAAGCCCACCACGCAGTGACGTAAGCTTTGTGGTGACCCAACTTGAGCATCTCGTTAGGGTCTTTGAAGTCTGCCGGTAGATTAAGGATTTTAGCTTTTCCCGGCTTGATAATACGCGCAACCTTTTTTGCGGCATCTCTTCCGGGCTTGTCGTTGTCGAAAGAAATAACCACCGTATCAAACGATTCAAGGAATTCAAGATTTTCTTGAACGTCTTTGACTGCACCCTGCGCTCCATTCTTAACAGATACAACCGGCCATTTACTCCCCAGAAGTTCGTATGCCGCCATAGCATCACACTCACCTTCAGTGATCGTAATATATTTGCCGCCCGTCTGTGCAATCTGCTGACCAAAAAGGCCAGTTCCCTTGGGTGAGCCTGACCAAGTAAATGTTTTATTTTCTCTACGAATTTTAGTAGCGACTTCTTCATTGTTTATGTACGCTGGGTAGTGATGTTCGATGATCTTGCCCGACTCGTCTTTAACTGATCGGACGCCATATTTCTTTGCAGTATCTAGTGAGATTGATCGGTCACTTAGTGCATGATAAAATACACTTTGTGTATCATGGAATGAATTGTTGTCGTTAGATCTTTTGAAACTATTGAAGTCTGCCACATTGCCTCCCATTGCAGATTCATAATCTTTAAAAAAGGTTCCACAACTGAAGCACTTTGCAGAACCGTTTTCGTTTACGGAGACAGGATCACTGCCTCCGCAACTTGGACAAGGTTTTTGATAGGCCACAAAGTCGCCCATGTTTATTCCTCCGTTTCATCGTCCTCGACAATAGCAATGTCCTGTAAATATTCTTGCATCTTCTGGTGCAATGCGACTGCCGCCGCTTGAGCAATAGTAAGATCAGATTGAAAACCATCAATACGGCTTTGGACAGTCGCTAAGAGTTGGAATGTTGCCTGACCTTCATCAGACAACAAAGCCACATCATAGGTTTTATCCTCGTGTGTATATCTCCACATTACAATTCATCTCCATCATCGTCCTCAACATCGAACTCAGCGCCATCAGGACTAGCATACTCTACAAGCTCTAAGACTTGCATAGCCTGAAAGTCGAGGCCCTTATATTGAGTACCATTCCAAGTAGTTTCCCACTCTTTATACTGCACCTTAACCTTTGAGCCATTACCAACTGCTACGTTCATCGGTTGCTTGTGCTTGTCTAAGAGCTTTGGTGCTGAACGGATCATGCCGTTTGGCCCATTAACTTTACGCTTGATAAGAAGTGCTGAGCCTTCTTCCATATCCTTGACGGTGAAACCACGCGACCTAAAGTCATTAGCAATTTCTTCATCAACAACAAGGTTCACAGTGTACACCGGAGTATAAGTTGTATTCGGTGTAGTAACTGAAGCCCAATATGCAACGCCTTCAACAAGTGCCATAAATAAATCTCCTAAGATTTGTTAAATAGAAAGGTGATATAACGCGGTATACAACTACAAACATAATCTTCAGTCAAAGTAACTCCCTCCTTTTTTGACGTAAGATTAATCCAACTGAGCATATTCTTCATCGTCTCTGATGACGGCAGGCCAGTACCTAAGCCCATCACAAAAGCACGACAAAGAGCATCCTCAACATTAAAGACTTCATCATCCATTAATCATAATCCCCTGATAGGATGGTCATCTTTACAAGATCTAATAAGAGATTAAACTTTTCCATCTCTATATCAGATACTACTCTTAGGTCTTCTCCTGTATCAACAATAAGAATAAAAGGATATCTTAAAGTTTCTTCACCAGAAGAATCTTCTAATTTCGTAAGACCTTCAGTAAGCTTTTCATTTAAAGACTTTGACTTGTCTTTATTGAAGTTGCCTTGTATTACTTTCAACGATCACCTCCTGATCCTTGAATCACTCCACGCTCCGCACGACTCTGGAGCTTCGACAGATTGTACTGTGCAACTTCAGAAAAGTCAACCCCATTATCTCTTAAAAGCATTGCAAGATTCCAGAGTACATCACCGGCTTCTGAAACTATATCATGCCTATCTATTTGTTTGTTGTCTCCGCGCAACATAGGCTTGATAAAAAGATCAGATAACTCTGCTGACTCTACCATCAAAGATGCGATAGGATAAAACTTGTCTTGATATAAAGCTGTTGTTCCTGCTCGTGCTTGATACTCATCGAATGTCATGTTAAGCTCCAAATATCTTTCCGACTAAACCGCCTAGTAACATTACTGCCGCAATAGTATTAATCATTATCAGCGCACGATCACGCCACATAAATCCTACGACAGCCCATAAAGAAGTTCCAGCAAAACTTAAAAGCATATCATACACTTGTAACTCTGGCACTCCAGTACTTCTTAAAGAGATAGCAACAAGTAACCAGATACTAGCGATCCATTTAAGGTGCCAATCTAAAGTTCCTTTAGGTGTTGCACTCTTGATGATTCGATTGCTGTGTTTAATTTCTTCAACCGAATATTCTTTACCTTCGTCTGATACAATAGTATCATCAATCACTCTCTAGCTCCTTTATTAACCAGCCCAAATAGACTTGTGCTTTCTTGAGATCTTCTATGCCGTTCTTGTACTCGTACCTCCAAAGGTATTTCAAGCAGTTGCCCTTGAGATATCCTTTGAATTCTTGTGGGTGCATTGAAGCTCTGATAGCTTGGATGGCTTCAATGGCCCCCTTGTTATAATGATCTGGTTTATTTACCACATCATGTTTATCTTCCGGGTGATAAAGTTTTCCATAAGCTGTCTTAGCTTTTGGTACACTGTTCCACTGCTCTGGAGTTGCTTCATCAATACTCATAGATATCCTCCGTCTTTGAGATACTGCCCGATTATAATACCAAGAGAAAAGAAAGTCACCATAACTAATGCACCTAAATACTCAGGAGAATTCCTCAAAAGAAAAAAGAATTTTTTCATACGGCCTCTTTCGTCCATCGCATGGGCCTCCCTTTTTGTAGCCAATCAAAGAACTTAAACTCATAATATTTATTGTATGCTGTCACAGTGTTAGGATCTTTGAACTCATCTGGCATACACTGAGGCGGGTCAATAAACCCAGAGCTTTCAATGTTTTGTGGAGCCTTGCTCGTAAAGAACTTTAACTTATTCCAGCTTTTGTGGTTGTGCTTGAAGCGTCTTTCAAATTCTAAACTGAGTGCTTCAAAGTGTTCGTACAACCATTCGTAATGTTCTTTACTTTGTCTAGCCCACACAGTGCTAGGATGATTGACATGAGCCGCAAGATAAAATTTATCGTCGTGATTATCAAGCACCCAGCGTTTAGCCTTACGGCCTGACTCACTGCGACCTTCGATAAGATTACCATCAAGGTATCGGTGTGCCGTAGATAATATTTGTGCAGTCTCTAGCGGCATCTTGACAACGTGTTGATCGCATAAACTTTGTGCGGCCTTGCGTGGACACTTACTACGGTAAAAGATATTCATGGTAGGTACCGTCCTAATGTTTCTGTATCTTCAAAAATAACAACACGGGTGACACGAACAGGAAGAAAGGGATACGTATTTATATGTGATAGTAGGGCTGATTGTGCGCCTGTCTCTGACTCATAAGCATTACCTTTTTCCCAGTGATCTGTAGCTACATGAATATCTGATTGATACTCTAGCCTGTAAAACTCTTTAGGTATCTCATTATAATCTATCATACTTGATCTCCATGATCTGTCCAGTGATAGTCAGCCTCTGCTATAAAATCACGAACAAGATCAAACATATAATCCATGTTGACCCAACTAGTGATATCAACTCCATGCGATTTAACTGAAACAATTTCAACTAAATTCTCCTCGTCACCATGATGTACAAACTCAATCAAAACATCCGTTGTCATCCAATCAGAATCAAGCTCTGCTTCCATGACTTGATTGCCATACATACTAGCCGTCCCCATAAAACATCTCCTGATATTCAATCATATGTTCAATTATCCTTATGGCTTCTGTTTGTGCTTGCGCTTTACCTTCAAAGTATCCGACAATATTTGCAGTCTCGCCAAACATTTTCTTATACTTTCTAGCGCCGATTAGAGAGCCAGCCTTAGCACTTCTGGTATGTTTTCTCCAGTGGTGCATTAGTTCTATAGTATTCATAACCATAATATTCCCCTAAGAATGTGTGTAACCATCCGACTCTATAACTAACCACATACCATTCCACCGCACACAGACGGCACCTTCCCCCATAAATACTTCTTGAACATCTCGCCTAAATTTTAAATAGCTTTCGTTTTCATTCCAGAACATCCATTTTCTTTTGAGTGATTCTTGCTGGGGTTTAGTCAGTCTCATCATAATCTCCTAAAATAAATAAAGTGCATAGCTACTGCACTTCTTTAGCTCACCGTTCAATCCAATATAGATTGGCAACGAGCTACCCACATCAATCTTCATTTCTTTTTTATTCTTAGCGACCAGATACTCAACGCCTTCATCGGCTTTGAAATCTTTTAGTCTTTTAACGTGTCGCCAAATAACCATACCGCCACTGTTGTTTTCGTAGGGGGTTACATAGTACATATTACTTTCCTCTATGGTTGTTGATCCATTCTTCAACGGTGTCACCAGAATTGGCGGCATCGTCCCAGAATTTATTTAAGTCTTGCATAGACCATTCGCTTTGTTCTTTATGCAAGCAATCAAGAATAAAAGAACAGTAGTCCTCGTCATTCATTGCTGACCTGACTAGCCTATGAGTATTAATCATTTTTTCTTGTCGCTGTTTCATACAGTCACCAAACAAAAAGCGCCCCGAAGGACGCTATAGTTTTTAGTAGTAGCCTTCACGAACTCTATGAAGGACATTGAAGATCTCTGATGCAGAGAAGTTTAACTCTCTCAGCTTCTGGGCCAAGCCCCCATAATCAGGATTAGGCTTGAGATAAATATAAAGCTGAACAAGAGATTCAACATCAACATTATCAGGCCGCGATACGGAAGACATCAGAGTTCACCACACGGCGTACAACATCTTGCCGCTTAGTATTAACGGATGCGATATTGGCTTCTGATTTCTTTGTTGGTGCTGGAGCATGAGTAGACCAATCAGTTAGTGTATTATATACAGCCCACTGATTCTGGCCTAGCTTCTGAGAATACTCACCCCAAGCCTTGGCAAGATAAGTTAATGCGCTATTGAATCGCGGTAACTTATCAAACACTGCTGACCATGACACACCGCTTTCATGCACTGCGGCCTGTACAAGATCTAAACAGTTGGCGGCTTCAGCAAACACATACATAGCTTGCTTATCAGTAACAGATGTATTGAACATCTCTCGCCACAAGTCTCGCTCCCTGTCGAACACTTCAAGACACCGGACTATAACACGAGAGGCATGGTTGATGTCAAGGTTGATAGTATGACGCGCCTTGAAGATAGCCGCAGTACCACTAGTAAAAACCTGACCATTCAAACAAGCCGCCTGCCTTGCTCCAGCCGACATAATAAACGGGAAGCTACTATCAAAGGATGTAGTACCAAGTAGCTCCAGAGTGGCTGTATCGCCGTCTGGTGTAGTATAGTTATGATTAGGTAGTGTATACCGCACGAAGGTTCTAGACCCGTTGTGGCTCGTTGCAATAGTCTCAGTAATGCCTTCAGTATTGAGGGCGCTCCGCATAATAATTGCACGTTGTGCGTCGATCAAAGTCTTTGGTGCTACTGGCTTATACTTCTGACCGTGAACACCAAGCTCTTGCATAGTATCTGTACGCACGACAGCAACCTTAGAAGAATGATGCCATTCACCGGCCTCATTAAAATACATCAACGGTACACTTGCCACATCAAAACCAGCATCACCATAATCTTTTTCAAAAAGACTAGTAGGACGAGTAGCAAAAATAGGCGTTACATTATTCATGGTTTTCTCCAAGTAGTTTAAGTTTTACCGCATCAAATAGTCGTAATGAACTTTAGAAACTTCAAAGCCATCAGACCACTTTGAACTCTTAGTAGATAAATAGTCACACCAAGTATTCCAAAGATTTTCAGTACCTATATTGTGACATATAGATATATACTTGTTTATCTTCTCATCTCTTTTATCTTGAGACTTCAAAGACTTTGGTAACTTTAAAATCTTTTCATCAATACCATACAGCCTAATGTTATGAAGGTCAATACAACCTACTAAGCCTGCTGATAATTGACAAACAAAACCAGCCTTCACCATACCAAGCCCGTCAACACGAAGAAATATTTTCATCAGCGAATATGCTTTTTCGGTGTCGGATTTACTTGAGTTTATAACTGCAAGATATTGATTGTGGATGAAGTCCTTACGTTTAGTTATATATCCATAGGCTCTCCGCTTGTTACCCCAAAGGAATTTAGAATTAATCCCATGTTGTTTAACATCAGCCATCTGATCTCCGACAGCTATCCAAGGTTGTTGAATGCTCAAGACCACCATAGTAATTACATTAACTAGATTATCACTAGATTCTTTTGCGTAATCTTGGATCGCTTTTGCATGAACAGAATACATAATTACCTCTCAGCGTTGAAATTCAAGGGCGATAAACGTCCCTGTATTAAGTCTAACTCTTGAACAGACAGTCGCGGCATAGCTTCACCGGCTGATAGTCTACCTTTTTGCCAAGCATCCATCTCCTCTAATGTTAGTGGCAGTTTAATTACTACAGGATGATCGTCCGTAAGACAAGAAGTAAATAAAAAATCAGTATGTGACATTCTTCACAGCCCCCTCATCGAATTTTTAATAAACAAAAATCACGGTCATCATTAATTTTATAAAAAGAATATCGTCCTTTAAGGTGGTCTGCGGCGGCGGCTTGTGTTTTCTGAGCATCCTTTTGAGAAACAATAAACCATTGTCCCGGCTTCATGCTTTCAAATTTATCTCTCCAAGTTGATCCCCTACCTCTAAAATTAAATGGCTGTGGGGCTTCACCAGAATTTATAGTATAATACTCAAGCGATGGTGTGTTTGTATCTTCGTACATAATATATCTCCAAGTGATGATGCGACAGGACAGCCCCGCCGCTTTTACGAAAGGATCTTTAAAGCCCTTTCACCTTGTTCAAGGGCTTTAAAGTCCTGAAGTATTTAAGATATAGAAACTTCAGTTATTTCGGGGTCTAGGCTCCAACCGATGTCCCAGAAGCCAACGTCTTTTAATTTTGTTCTTAGTTCTATTAGCTGGTCAATATTTCTCTGCTCGTTCTCGTCTTCCAAGTATCTAGTACGGCGAGAAATAATTCTTTCAATTAAACTACAATCCCAACTACTTTTATACTCGTGATCTTCGTTGCCATAACGCAAACAAAATTCATTCTCATCACCAAGGCTATGCCTAAAATACCATATATCACACATCTGACCATCGACCTCCATAGTAAATAGATAGTCTTCTTCAGGGTGATTACACTCGTTTGCATATTTCATTTAACTATCTCCACATCTGATTCGGTTTCGATCACGACTCTTGCACCACAAGATAATATAGGTTTACCGTTGCCACTGTACCGTAAAACTGAAGGCCCATTTATGCTGACCTCGTGACAATAAGTATTTGATTTGCCTCGCTTTATAGTAATAACAGGCTCATCCGTACCATGTTTTTTATTAGCACGAATCTTGTGTTGATTAACATGGATGTAAGTTTTCATAATACTATTCTCCTAACAGTAGGGGCCTTCGGTTCTCCAATTATCTTTGCCGGTATCTTCAGGCCAGAGATCTTCATCGTATTTATCGTCCTCTTCAAATAATTTATCCCAGCAGGGAGAACAATAATATGGCCCACCGACCTGACTATTAATAATAATCTCACGCTCGTCAGGCGTCATATCAGGCCACACGTTTTGTACAAGCTCACGATTAATTATATAATTGTCGTAGTCTACCGCATAAACTCTAACGACATGAGACTTGTGGCATTCGGAACAGGTCGCACCAATCTTAGCTATCTTCATAATATTATTCCTCATCATCATCACAACAATTTTTCAATTCAAGTAAACACTCAACCGCTTCAAATAATTTATATTCGTCAGCAGGATCTATTGTACTATCAATAACTTGGTCGATGTTTTTCAACGCTACATCAAGACGATTCATAATAAAATCTATAACATCTTGTCTGGACATTTCCTCGCCACTCATACGGTTTCCTCAGTTCAGAGATCTTTAAAGCCCTTTCATTCTTCAAGGGCTTTAAAGACTCTGTATTGTATAAACTAAATAGCAATAAGTACTACGGCAACGACAGTAAAAATATAACAGCCTGCAAAGATCATCAGGCGTGATTCTTTATACTTGGCTTCAGAGTGTGTCATCTTTATAGCTCCTTTGGAGTGCTGGGTTTAACGAGAACTTTGAATCCTAAATTTTTAATTACACTTATTACATAAGGCGTTAGAGTTTTAGTATTTGCAATATCTGCAAAGTCTTGAGCCTTGGGACAAACGGGATAGATATAATCTACCCCATATTTGTTTTTGATTTCGACTGTAATACTATTCACTGATCTTCCTCCGCATATTTTCTATATCGCTCGACATGGGCTTTGAATTGCTCATCGTCCATAAGGCCCGTGATAGTTAATATATCTACATCCTGATAACGTGGGCTGTTTTGGATGCGCTCTAATTCTTTCCACTCTGGTGAGCTGTATCGTGTGTTCATAATATTATGCCTCCCAGCATTCTAAAATTTGTTTGGCCTGTTCTTCGGTAGCCATATACTCTGTATATCTATCATAAGGTTGAGGGAGCCATTCGTTACCCATCCATTCTAGGCACCAGCTTCCAATATAATAAGCGCACGTTTTACATATTATTGGGTCGCTGATTACTAGCTGACCTTCGGTGGGATTAGTAATAGCGTCTGCAAGCGCCAATAAATTATCCTGATCCTGCTTGTGTACGATGCTCATAATATTTATCCTGTGTGTGTGAGAAAGGAATTGAAAGCCCCAGCCGAAGCCGGGGCGATATAGTATTACTCGCTGTCAGGCTCTTCCGTGATGTACGCCATGATTACATCGAGCTTGGCATCTAGCGTAGCTAACCGCTTGCCGTGTTCCTCGCTGGCTTGTTCGAGTCGATAGACTCTACCAGTGATTTTCTCGAAGTGATCCTTGAAGTCGCCAAGTGGCATCTCCGATGGCTTGGGTGCCGCCTTAGTTTTAGCGGGTGCCTTCGCCTTGGGCTTGGGTGTTGCCTTGGGCTTCGGAGCCGCCTTAGATTTTTTAGCGTCAGGCTTTTTGCCGGTGACAAGTTTTATAAACTTGAGTGGCACTTCTTTGCCGTTCTTCCAAGTGTCGATGTCACCCATAGTAATAGGCGTCTCATCATGCTCAGCATTCCATCGCATCATTGCGGCAGGAAAACGCTTGGTCAGTCCGTAGACCTCCGAAGGAGTTTCACCAAGAATGTTGGAAAAATGACGGCCAATCATATAGATTTGCTTGACGGTTGCATTAGCAGTAGCGTCGAACTGGATGGCTGAATTGCTCATATGTATCTCCGTGGGGCTTAGCCCTGTGAAAGTGAATTGTCGCTAGGCTGTCTCGCCATAGCCATTCCATTAAGGGCATGGATCGCTGAAATTGTCAACTGCTGTCCCTTGCATTATGCGGTTGTGACAGAGTGTGTGACGCGATCTTGCGTAGGCTTAGGAGATTCTTCGGAGAGTCAAATAATACTGTAAGTATTTTTTGGTAGGTCTTTGAAATCTCTAGAGTTCTTTTAGAACTCTAAAAATTTTCATAGATTTTTAAGTCCTTCTAGTTTCGTAAACTAGAAAATCTCTGGAGGGGGCCTTGAAAAATCTTTAAAGATTTTTTAAATACTATGAGAAGGCTGGTAGAGTCCCGGCAAGACTTTCAAAGTCTTCAGAGGCGTGTAGGGGTGTGCAGGTGCCCATACCCCCTCCCGTATATATATACTCATTCACGCACAATTTAGAAGTTTCTGAATGTCAACCAGTTTGTCGCCCCACTTCAAAGGCTTTAAAGAGGGCCTGTGACTATATGTACCCGGTGGGCTACATAGTCTATTATATACTTGAAAACTTATTTTGTCAAGACTTCTGCCAACTATTACCACAAATCTACATATATTGTTGTTGACAAAAGCCGATATCACCTATATAATATATAGTTATGAATAAAGAATTAACTATAAAACAACAATCATTCCTAGACAATCTTATGTCTTGTAATGGTGATGCTAAAAAAGCCGCAGAGCTTGCGGGGTACGCTGAAGGTTCATATACGTCCGTAGTTAAATCCCTTAAAACAGAAATAATTGAACTAGCTGAAAGTATATTAGCCCAAAGCGCCCCTAAAGCCGCTCTGAAGCTCGTTGAGGTAATGGACAGTGATAACCCCATACCTCAAGCTAACGTCCGTCTACAGGCCGCTCAGACAGTCCTAGACCGTGTGGGGCTTGCTAAGACAGACAAACTAGATGTAAACTTGCAAAACTCTAATGGCCTCTTTATACTACCAGCAAAACAAGAAGTAGTTATAGAGGGTCAATATGAAGAGGCGTAGTAGTAGTACCATCCCATTTGGCTATAAACTAATGGAAGATGGTGAACATCTAGAAGAAGTTGAGGTAGAACTTAAAGCCCTCAATAAAATTGTGCCGCTGGTCAAAAATAAAGTTTTATCTTTACGTGAAGCGGCTACTTGGTTGGAGTATGATACAAATAGAACTATATCTCATATGGGCTTGAAGAAGATTGTAGACCGATATGAATGATTGGGAGACTAACCCTGATGCGTATATGCGAGACGACAACGGGGATTTTATACTCAAAAAGGATGGAACACCTCGTAAGAAAACTGGCAGGCCCAAAGGTTCGTCCGGTCGAGGCTACAACTACCACTCCAAAACCAAGGCCCAAATTGAAGCAAGAAAAACAGTACGAAAGAAAGAAAAACGGTTAGCGCAGGCTCGCACCAAACTTGAAAACTATAAACGGTCACTCGACACTTCTAAAAGTACTTTAAACAAATTAGAAGGAACTGAGGCAAAAGCCGAAGGGAAAATAACAACAACAACGACTGACGATTTGCCCAAGGCGTTGAGGACTGTCGCAGAAGAGAATGTCATCTTTAGGCCCAACGATGGCCCACAAACTGACTTTCTTGCCGCTTCTGAGACTGATGTTTTGTATGGTGGTGCGGCTGGTGGAGGCA
>Ga0222718_10004246_pt1 | contig 11982 bp, 4 predicted proteins | sample C33_27DmetaG_FD_165045 | JGI IMG/M metagenome (GOLD analysis project Ga0222718, IMG submission 165045) | Estuarine water microbial communities from San Francisco Bay, California, United States - C33_27D | ecosystem: Environmental > Aquatic > Marine > Unclassified | place: USA: California... | reverse complement strand
CAACCGTTCCATGCGCTGATGAGATGAGTACACTGACCCAAAGGATTCCAACCCTTCTGCTTGGCATTTCGCAACAACCCGACAACTTGAAATTTCCTGGTCAGGTGGTGGACGCTCAGAACGTCTTTCCTGACTACGCTTTGGGAATGCTGAAGCGTCCTGGCGGTAAGTTTGTAGCTCAACTCAAAGATGCTTCTACTTCCGGCAAGTGGTTTTCAATCCTGCGGGATTCGGGCGAAAAATATGTTGCACAATATGATAACAATATCTTCCGTATTTGGGGACTGATTGACGGTCAACCACGTAAGGTAGAAATGGGGACGCCTGGTACAAAGGGTGTGCCTAGTGGATGTAACTACACTAATCTGCAGACTGATCTGGCTGCTTACCGTAGTGCTATTGACACCACAGCAGCTGAGTTAGAAGACTTAAACCAGTTCGGTGCTACCTTTGCTGAAACTGCTGATGGTCAGACGGGTGTTGAAAGCTCCCTGTTTGAAGTAACTACTACCTACAACGACAACTACAACCAAACAGTAAAGTCTGGTGTCGTCTATGATGGTTCTAAGTACATCGTTACTAATAATGGAACTGTCATTGGTCAGTACAGTAACACCACTTTTGCTAGTGGTTATGTGTTAGGTGATGAACGTACAGATGAGTACCCTATTCTCAAACAACAAGGTCTGAAGATCTATGAGATTAGGTTTACCGCTGCTGCTACTAACACCTCTGGTCAACTGACCACAGCTACCAGCAACCTGACTACCGCACAGACTGACTACGATAACGCACAGTCTGCAGAGTCTACAGCTGAAACTGCATATGATTCGGAAGTGACTGCTTGTGCTATCTCTTCCATCCCATCTACTGAGTACCTCAACGGTGCTACAGCTGATGATATCGAACTACTGACCATCAACGACTATACCTTCGTCTTGAACAAAGCTAAGACGACTGCTATGAAAACCACCACCGCAGCTGCCCTGCCGAACCAGGCTTTTGTGGTGATTGGTGTCGTTGCATACAACGCTAAGTACACTGTCAAAATCAACGGAACTGATTACACCTACACTACTGCAACTGACACCAGTGTGCGAGTAGAGGACTCTAGTACGATTGTAGCTAGTCTTCAGTCTAGTATAAACGCTATCTCTGGTATCACCGCTGTAGCTGTTGGTCCTGGAATCCACATTACTGGTACAAGTGCTTTCACTATTACCACCACTGGTTCTTCCACTGAAGAAGGTTTGTACGTTTTCCAAAACGAGATCAACGTGGTGGGTCGTTTGCCTAACCAATGTGCTAATGGTTACACTCTAAAGGTGTACAACAGTGACATTGTTGATGCTGACGATATGTGGGTCAAGTTTGAAACCCAAGACAGTGCCTCTGTTGGTCCTGGTGTGTGGATTGAAACTGTTGCCCCTGGTTTGAAGTTTGAAATTGATGAGCTAACAATGCCTCATCAAATCGTTCGTCAAACGGACGGTTCCTTTAAATATGAACCTGTTACTTGGACTGATCGTTTAGTCGGTGATGACACCACTAATCCAGAACCGAGTTTCATTGGTCAGAAGATCAACAACCTGTTCTTCTACCGTAACCGTCTAGGCTTCCTGTCTAACGAAAACGTCATCCTTAGCAAAGCTGGTGACTACTTTAACTTCTTTGGTGGTTCAGCACAGTTTGTTGCAGCTGATGATCCGATTGACTTGAGTGCTACCTCACAGCAGCCAGTCAACCTGGCTTATGTGCAGACGGTTAGTGTGGGTCTGGTGTTGTTTGGTCAGAACGAGCAGTTCTTGCTTTCTACTGACGCTGACATCCTCAGTCCTACTACTGCTAAGGTCAACACTCTTTCTAACTTTGAGTGTGATAAAAACATTGCTTCCGTATCTCTCGGTACTACGCTCAGTTTCGTCTCTAAGACGCTTCTGTGGACCAGGGTGTACGAACTATCAAACATCCGAAAAGAAGCCCCTGCAGCCCCTGGTGCGCTCACTGACAACGTTTCTGAACTCATTCCTTCAAACGTAGATACCTTTATTGCATCACCTGCTCTATCGCTGCTGTCATTCGGTCAGCAAGGTAGTGACACCTTGTATCAATATAGATATTACGCTAACGGTGAGGAGAAACTAGCTGCTACTTGGTACAAGTGGCAACTGACTGGTAAGCTGCTAGAGCAGTTCTTTGATGAAACAACGTTCTACGCTGTTACCCATGATGGTACTAACGTGTTCGTCCAATCCTATGACTTGACTCAATCCAGTGAACAAGGTTTCTTGACCCTGAGTACTGGTGAGAAGACGGACGTGTGTATGGATATGTTTACCATCAACCCGGAACGTACTTACGATAGCAGTACTGGTAAGACTAGAATCATTCTTCCTTACAATCACATCACAGGGGAAGATCCTTGTGTTGTTATTCTTGGAGGTTACATTGGTACTGCTGTTTCTGCTGCTGATTCTATTGGTGCTGTTCTGACTGGTGCTAGTGTCACTATGGGTACATCTGGCAGCGATCACTACGCTGAGATTACCGGTGACTATCGTGGACGTAACCTAATCTTTGGTTACCTGTACGACATGTTGCTTGAGATGCCGAAGTTCTACTTTGGTCAAACCGAGAACAGGCAACACGTTACTGATGCTAGTGCAGATCTTATTATTCATCGTATCAAAGTTTCTACAGGTCTTAGCGGTCCTGTCACCTATAACGTAGACATCACTGGTAAAGATACTTGGGACAATGTGATTAACGTCACACTGCCTTATAGCTATAACCTAGGTAACGTTAACTTGTCTGCTTCTGCAGAACACGTTGTTCCTATCTTCCAACGTAATACTAATATCAAACTCACCATCAAAGGTGATACTGCTTTCCCTGTCAGTCTTAATAGTTTGTCGTGGGAAGGTAATTACAACACCCGATTCTACAGTAGATCCTAATGCCTACTTCCGCCCCTAACATCACAGTAAGACCAGCTACTATCAACGATGTACCAGCTGTGCTGGATAATCTACTAGATAATAGTTTACAAGATCTACTTAGGTATAAAGAAAATCCAGTACTAAGCCTTGCTGAGGACATCTCCATCAGTGAGGCTTTTTACTTTTCTACCAGTGACGGCGAGCCTGTGGCCATCGTTGGTATGGATTCAGGTTGCTTGTGGATGCACATGTGTAAAGCCATGGAGAAGTATCCAGTTGCCTGTATCAAATATCTAAAACGATGGTTCCGTAAGGTCAAAAAAGCAAGGCTGCTTTGGAACCACACTGGTATTGAATATACCCAAGCTATAAAAATGGCTCAATTTTTTGGCTTTAAAATCCTAAGAGTATTTCCTAGTACTCTGACTAACACTTATATAGTAGAAATGGTATTACTATGACAAAGGAGGTATCTTAATGGAATTCTGGGGTACCGCGATTAGTGCCGGTTTAAGTGGTGCTATGGGAGCGTTGGGTGCTAGTGCTGAGTCACAGGCGGTAATTGCAAAAGCTGCTGCTACTCAGTACAGCAACACTCTCAGTATTGCTAAAACTCGCATTATGAACCAGATGCGGGAACGCGCCCATCAACGTAAAGTTGATCGCGTTAAAGAACAGATGGTTGAAAACTTTAAAGCAGCCAATGCGTCCTGGCAAACAGAACAGGCACGGATGCAAGAAACATTTCTTGGATTTAGTGACCAACGGCAAGCATTGATTAAACAATTAATGCAAGCCCAAGGCTACGCTGCTGCTACAGAAAGTTACGGACGAAGTGCAGATCGAGCTATTGCTCTTGCAACTGAAGCCCAGTTCGGCAACAGTGAGGCACGTTTGGCTCTGACTGAACAAAGTGTTCTTAAGCAAGGTGCTAGGAACATGGGTAAAATTGCTGGTCAAGCATACGCTGCTGACGTTGCAGCATACGGAACTATTTTAGAAGGACCGATCCCTGAGATGGCACAAACTACTTACCAAGGTAGTGGCTTTAATCACGGATTGAATTCAGCTCTTAAGATTGGCCAAGGCTTGATCTCTGGAGCTAAGTTTGGCTTTGCCATCGATAAACACTTTGGTACAACACCGTAATGAAACTACCAGAAATTCAACAAGTGGCGTTCCAAGGTGCAGCCCAAGGGCAATCCTTTGCGCCAGTACAAGTCCCAGATCCTAATCCTGGGCTACAAGCTAAACTAGCAGTTATTGCATCCAGTTTCCAAAACATGGAGACTTCTGGCGTTCAAGAATACAAACGTCAGGAAGTTGGTGCTAAACAACTCCAGCAGCTCGCTGAGTTTGTTCCTAATTTTGCACAAGGAGTCACGGCTCTTACTGTAGATATACAGGATACTCTAGCTAAGAAAACTGTTGCTGCAAACCTGTGGCGTTTGAAAGATGAAGATCTGAAAAAAGATTTTAACACAAGGCGTCAGGAAGAGCTAGTACAAGAAACTATAACAGATACTCAAGCAGCTCCACATATCAAAGATCTGCAAAACAACAAACAAGCAGAAACAGCAGGCTGGATGCAAGCGGCAACTGGTCGAACCGCTGTATATCGAGATATTGAAAAGGCAAAACTGTTTGCCACGGTAGCTCCTGAGTGGGCGGCTGAACAGCGTAAAACTAACACTGGTACTATGACCTTTGAAGGTCTAGGCACGTTTAAAATTAACGATCCTAATGTACCGGAAACTGTTAGCGATATGATCGTCAATCGTCTTATAGACGAAGCGATGGGTGTAGATGAAGTTTCAGGTAAAGCATCTATTCCTATGGATATCTTGGGTAAATATGCTTTTCCGCTTCTCCGCCAAAACACTAATGTAGTAAAGCAACGGTTCCATAAAGAAATTCGTTCTCGCAGAGGCGAATCTCAACGTAGGGATTTGCTTAGAAAATTCAACATAGTTGCTAATGATCCTAAAGTTGATCCCAAAGTTCTAGGTCAAACTTTTTTCAATACTATTGACAAAGGCTCGGCTACTACACCTCGTTCCGGTGAAAACATGGGTATTGGTGCAGCAGCTATGAGAAAGCAGTTGCAAGACAGTCTTGTTGAAGCTGCTGAAGCTGGAATGCCTTTTGATATAGATCGTTTAGGAGATGCAGTCATGCCTAACGGCAAACTGCTACGTGAAGAATATCCGGATTTTTATAATGAACTGAGTAACGAACTTGACCAAGCAGTTGCTACCGGTTTCCGTAACAGAAGGGCAGCTGGACAAGCTGGCGTGATGCAAAAAATCCAGACATTTAGTATGGATCTTGCAAACAATCCTGGTAAATATAGTACTGAGGATGTATCTAGTTTTATGAGGACAATCATTCCTGAAGGTCTGAAACACGGCTTAACTGTACAGGAAATGAAGGTCGGAAATGTTCAAAGCTTGAGTCTTCAGTTTACTCAAGGTGCAGAGAAGAATAATCAACAGATTGCAAGTGCTATCGAAGCTTATACTAGCGGCGAACTTACAATCGAACACCCGCTGTATCAAACAGAAGCTGGTCGCTCTCACTGGACTTACCAGTTTGCTAAGCAAATGACGGCGCAAAAGGATACGCCTACACACAAAGCTATTGAGCAGGTTGCTTCTGGTATAATTGCAACAGAACTATCCTCCGCTAAAACCTTGAACGGTGACATCCTTGGCGTAGGTAAGCAGATGCTGGGTTGGTGGATGCGTAGTAAAGCAGATCTAATCGCATTCGATTTGAAGAACGCTCAAACCGAGGAAGACATTGCTGGTGTTCAAACTAAATACAGCACTATGGCTCAAGAGGAGCTTTCAAAAGCTTTCAGACCAAAGTCAGGTCACCTCTTTGAACTCGACGATAAGAAACGTCCCTTTAGGTGGGAAGCACGTCCAGAGGCTCAACGTACTGCAACTGATAGGCTGTACACCCGGCTAGCACATCTTAGCGATGTTGCTCGCAGCGGTGGTGATGTTTATCGTGAGTTGCACAACAACCCGTCCAGCTTTGCGTCTAACAGTGACATCCTGAGCGTCCTACCTAAACTACTAGCCGGTCAACCTTTGCCGACTGAATATGCTCTTGCTGTTGATCATATCAATGAATCAGCAGGTAAAAATGTTTTAAAAAATGGTATGCACCTTTACGGTACACTTTTGCGTTCTGTAGATCCTGATCTTTATAAGAGTTCTAATTTTGAACAGATCGCAGCTCAATATCAATCTTTACCCTCTGCTGGTCAAAAAGATGTAGATAGAATTCTAAGTGGGCAGTATTTTCCAGCACGTTCTAAAATGCTAACAAGTTCAACTCCGGTTCGGGATGGTATGCCCCTTCCTGTCAGAGCTGTGACTGGTAGCATCCCACATCCTCTTAACAAGCAGCCTGGCTACACTCTTCCTAACATCACTCCCCTTGCTGGTACTACTAAAGCTCAACTGGTTAACATTCCTAATGATGCTTTTAGGTGGTTAGCATTTGGAGCAAGTGGTGAAGCCGGTCCTGGTGACGACATCTACGGTGTCGCTGCTTCTATTATCAATAGGTATGCAGAAGGACGTGGATCCTTTGAAGGTATTGTAACTAACCCTACTCAGTACGAACATCTTCAAAAAGGCACTGCTAGATTTAGACCTGACATTGAAGCAAAATTCAGGTCACCAGAAGGTCGTGCTAAGATTGTTGAAGCTTTGATTAAACTGCAAGGTAGGACTGATTTTAAAGGTAGGTCTCAGTATCAATTTGCAGGACGTACAGATGTAATGTTTAATGTACGTGGTAATACTTTCCACTACCCCGAAGAAAGATCCAAGGGTGATGTCTACTCTGGACCTCCTAAAAACGCTTGGCGTAAATTTGTTTCAGGACTCTAAACTATGGAAAATGAATACAAAATTCCAGATGTAGCAGAACTGGAACAAGAAGAACCAGAAGTTGTAGAAAAACTTCAAAACCAAATTCAACCAAATAAAGATCTGCCGACTGCTACGACGGTTCCTGAAAAACCAGAAACAGATACAGCTTACAAAACACCTGAATGGCTAAAACCATTTAGAGGTGGATTGCCTGGTGAAGAACGTGGTGTGTTAGGCAGTGTAATGGATGCACTAGCTGCTCCTTCAGCTGGTCTCAATGACTACGTTGTAGACGAACTTAATAAGCTTCCCTTCGTTAACATGCGGAAGCAGTCTAAGTTTACCAACGAAGCTGTTCAAGCAACTCGTGAGTTGTCATCTTTGCTTATCCCCTTTATTGGGATGCGACGTACTGCTATGAAAGGCGGTGCTGCGCTGCAAGCAAAGGTGAAGCATCCGCTTGGTGAAAAGCGGTTGATGAAGTATTTCTCTGAGATGGGTATTGACACTGGTGTTGGTGCCTATGTTGACTATACTAACAAACTTAACGAGTATGATGACAACTTTTCTGGTTGGTTGAAAAAGAATTGGCCTAAGACCTGGGCATTTATCCCGTCTGACTGGGCAACCATTGATGGTGAAAGTCCTGATATGTTCCGTGCAAAGAACATTATGGAAGGTGTCCGTTTTGGCTTCTTAGGCAGTGTCTTAGAATCTAGCGTCAAACTTGGTCGTGCCCTTAAGAATCTTAATAACGTTACCTCCTTTGTTTTTGAAAACGAATCGGCAGCGAAAAAGTTTGCTCCTAAGGTAGAGCCTACTGATCCGACGGATGTAGCCGAAAACATGGCTGCACACGCTCAAAAGTATGAGGAAGCATTGGATGAGATGGGTCAACTGAACCTATCTAAGAATCCTAATCCTGAGGTACCCATGCCGGGTGTACACGATGCCTTTGATGATGTTCAGGTAGCCACACTCCCTGTGGATGACATGGGCATTGTAGGCGCTTCTGTGGACGCTGTACGGATTGCAGACAACCAAGGTACTATCCACGGTCGTCTCCGTAACATGGTCTCGGAGCCTGCTATGGAAGTTGGTCTGCAAGGTGACAACCTGGCTAATCGCTCCATTGTCAACGCTCTCAAGGATGAACTACAGTCCGCTGGTAACTACAGCGTTAAACTGCCTGACGGTACTAAGTACAACATGGCACGGATCAGTGATGAAGGCAGCCGTTTGGCTGAAGCCCTTATTGATCCCCGAATGGAACCCGGTTCTATCAAAGAACTGTTTAAGGATTACAACGACATCTACAACCGTATGGGTAACCAGATTGGTGCCCTGGGAGATGTAGGTGTTGACGCAGCTAAAAAAGCACTGAAGAAGTACACTGACGATTTCGTCAACATGGATGCTGTCAAAGCACAAGCATATTTCGTTTCTTCTCTTGCTGGTCAGGTTTCTGACATTGCTGAAGGTGCACGTATGATTGATGAGTTTGATGCAGTAGCACGGGCAAAGGATCGTATCCTTGACCGTATGCAATACATCATCTCAGAAACGATGTTTGCTAAGAAGATGCGGAATCAAACGACCCGTGCTCTTGGTGAAATTGTGCGTCGTCGTGATAGTCCTGAATCTATTCTAGAAGCTGCAAAAGCTGCTAACCTTAGCGCAAAAGAAGCGGCTCAAGAATCTGCTGACTACGCTACTAACTTCCGTAACACTCTTCAAGAGGTTGCAGAGAAGCGTCCTGAAATGTTCAAGGTGCTGATGGAAGCGTATGAAGTTACTGACGGTAGCATCGACACTATGCACAAGCTGAACACGTTTGTGTGGGAAAAACTTGGTGCTATTAATAAGTATGTGTGGGATGAAAAGCCAGGTATCTCTAACGAAATTGTACAAGGTCTGCGAGGTAACATCTACAACGCTATGCTTACCAGCACTTATGCACCTGTTGCAGCTGGTGTAGGTAACGGAGTATTGTTAGCAGAAAAACCGATTGCAACTTTTGTTGGTGCTGCTCTTGGTGGGGACTTGGCTACTATCCGACGTGGGTGGTATATGTACTCTGCTGTATTTGAGTCATACACTAAAGCGTTGAAACATGGCGGCAAGATGTTCTGGAAAGCTTCTAAGAACACCTCCCCCATGGACGCAACTACTCGTCAAGATTTTATTACTAAATCCGATTCTGAGTTAAGTCTTCTCAAAAGTTTTGCAGATGCAGCTGCAGTTGGTGGTGATGAAGGTGCTCTAGCTATGTACCACATTGCTGAAGCTCTTCATGGTTTGTCTTATAACCCCATCCTACGTGCTGGTCCTAACTCTATGATTGGACTAGACGGACTTGCTAGCTCTGCTCTTGCTAACGCTGAAGCACGTGCAGCTGCTTATGATGCCTGGACCGCTTCCGGTAAGAAAATTGATGCAGCTGCCATGAAACAAATCCAAGACGATGTTTACAATCGTACTTGGGATGCTAACGGTAAACTTGTAGACGAAAAAGTAGCTTATCAGACTGCAGAGATTGCACTTAACTTGGACAGTGATAATGTCCGTGCGTTCAACAATTTGCTGAACAAGAACCCTTGGTTGAAGACTCATCTTCTCTTCCCCCGTTCTCTTGCTAGTGCAATGACCGGCTTTGGTGAACGTAGTCCTATTACTCTGTTCATGAATGACTACCGCAAACTTGTTATGGGCGGTGGTTATGAGAAGTTCAGTCAAGAGGAAATTGCTGCAATCATGACTCCACGTGGTCTGCCTCCTACTAAGGTAGAGTTTGACAAACTACGTGCTGAAATGAGAGGCAGGGTTGCTCTTGGTACTGTAGCTATTTACAAAGCTGTTGATTTGTGGATGAACGGTCGTCTGCGTGGTGATGGTAATTCAGATGCTGCGCGTCAACGTACCAGAAATCAAATGGGTTGGAAGGCTGGTACTGTCCAAACCAACGATGGTGATTGGGTTGATATCAGCTGGCTTGGTCCTCACGGTCAATGGCTGAAATTGATCGCTACCTACATGGATAACTTCTTTGATGACATCGACCCTGTTAGCGGTGAAAACTTCTTTGGCAAGATGATGTTTGTCTTTGCCTCTGGTTTTACCAACCAATCAATGTACGCATCCGTTGAACCATTGATGGATACCCTGGAAGGTAACGGTGTTGCTATGGCACGTTGGGCTGCTAACTACACCAGTAACTTGGCACCTCTTTCTAAGATTCGTCAGCAGATCGGTGATACTATGTATCCTGGTTTAAGGATTATGGAAAATAATTTCCAAAGCTATTTCTTAAATCGTAACAAATTTTTGCCTGGTGGTAAGGAAATGCCGCATATGCATGACTGGCTGGAAGGTCAAAAAGTTGGTTATCCTGAAAACCCGTTTGTCCGGTTCTGGAATGCTAACTTCCCGATGAAGATTTATGATGGTGAGATTTCTCCACAACGTCAATACATTATGGATGTTGGTTGGGATTCCCGTCCTATTTTTGAAAAGGGTGAAAATGGGGTTGAGTATACCAACGATGAACAAGCAGCTTTGTATGAGCAATTCGGTAAAGACAGGTTCTTCTTTGATGATGTAACTGACATTATGAACCGAGTTCCATCACAAACATACCTACAATCTATGAGAGAACAACGTGCAAACGGTATGCAAGTCGATGCATCGTTGTGGTATGATGTACACCGGGATCTAAATGCTGCTGCACGGAAAGCTAAAAAACTTGCTCTGGCAAGTCTTGATCCTAGTATGCTAACGGAAATTAGGCTGCGTGAAGCAGCTGAAGCTGATCGTCAACGGCGTCAACGTCAAGGGGTTGCTGATCCCAAAGAAGGTTACAACGCTGTGACAATGACTAACAACTAATCCACCCATTACTCCTAACTAATCTGCGTAATGGCTACAACCCAGAATACTTACACAGGGGACAACAGCACTACGTTGTTCTCTTTTACATTTCCATATCTTCAGGAAGCCGACGTTAAGGTAAGCCTTGACGCTGTGGTTCAATCTACAACTGCATACTCATTCGCCAACGCTACACAGATTTCATTCAACACTGCTCCTGGTACTGGGGTGGCTATCCGTATTTTTCGAGAGACCGATACTGATGCTCCAAAGGCTACGTTCTTTGCAGGATCTTCTATCCGGTCTCAGGATCTTAACGACAACGCTAGTCAGCTCCTGTACGCTACCCAGGAAACGGTAAACCGCCGTCTTGATCGGACTGGCGGTACTATGTCTGGTGAGCTGGACATGGGTACCAATAAGATTGTTAATCTTGGTACACCGACTGGCACTGCAGATGGTTCGACCAAAGGCTATGTAGACAGCACTATTGGTACTGCTGGTGGCTATGCCGCTGCAGCTGCTGCTAGTGCTTCTGCTGCTGCTGGTTCAGCTACTTCAGCTGCCACTAGTGCAACGACTGCTACCACTCAGGCAACGACTGCAACGACGCAAGCAACTACGGCTACTACGCAAGCAACCGCTGCTGCTAGCTCTGCTACTGCTGCTGCGTCTTCTGCGACTGCTGCAGCTACTAGCGCAACCAATGCTGCTACCAGTGCCACTAACGCGGCTACTAGTGCAACTAATGCTGGTAACAGTGCAACGGCTGCTGCTACCTCCGCTGCATCTGCTCTGGCTGCCTTCGATAACTTCGACGACACCTATCTGGGTGCTAAGGCAAGCGATCCAACCACCGATAACGACGGTGATCCTCTGAATGGTGGTGACCTTTACTACAACACCACGTCCAATGTAATGCGTGTCTACACCGGCTCTGCCTGGGTAACCGCCTACGTCCCTGGTGATGCAGCAAACATCACGTCTACCGCTACTGGTGACGTGTCTGCTACCAACGTTCAAGCAGCGATTGCTGAGCTTGACACTGAGAAAGTTCCCCGGACTTCTACTACTGGTTCCGCAGTACTACCCAGTGGTACTGAAGCACAACGAGATGGTTCTCCTTCTGCTGGTTACATCCGCTTTAACAGCGATGCTAGCAGCTTTGAAGGTTACAACGGAACCGCTTGGGGTGCTATTGGCGGTGGTGCAACTGGTGGTGGTACTGACGCTTGGGCGTTGGAACACGACAACACGATCACCACTGACTACACGATTGGAACTGG
>Ga0222718_10004244_pt1 | contig 11983 bp, 22 predicted proteins | sample C33_27DmetaG_FD_165045 | JGI IMG/M metagenome (GOLD analysis project Ga0222718, IMG submission 165045) | Estuarine water microbial communities from San Francisco Bay, California, United States - C33_27D | ecosystem: Environmental > Aquatic > Marine > Unclassified | place: USA: California... | reverse complement strand
TTCCACGGGAAACACCCTGAGCAGTCCTGATTCGCCTTCGACCATCGTGTCGCGCACATCGGCAGCGGTCGCACCGACTAGGGCGATGCGTCTGGCGTGGTTGCGCTCGACCTGCTGACGGACCCACTCGGCACCCGAACGGGTCTTGCCGAACCCTCGACCGGCGAGGATCAGCCAGATACGCCAGTCGCCGTCGGGGGCAAGTTGGGCGGGGCGTGCCCACACGGACCAGTCGTAAAGGATCGACCGGATGAAGTGCGGGTCGTAGTCCTCGGCCCAGTCGATACCCTCGGCGGCGCGGAGCCGTTGAACGACCGACCGCTGATCGGTCACGCTTCGAGTTTGCGGAGACGCTCTCGGAGGATATCGCCGACGTCGGTGCGGAGCGGTCCGCCGTCCTGGCCGGTGATCTCGACCTGTCGGGGTGCGTCCATGCCGAACAGTTGACGGCGTGCGCCGGAGATGCGGATCGCCGAGTTTGTGAGTGTGGCGAGCTGGTTTGGGTCGGCGTCCGGTCCGAGCTGAGCGATCGCGCTGGAGATGCGTCGCCAAAGCTGATCGATGCGTTCACCCTCCGACGCCCGGACTTCCTCGACGGCGGCGGTGCCCCATCGCTTCAGCGCAGCGTCATACGCGCGTTTTGCCGATGCTCGGTCGGCGTAGCCAACATGCTCGGCGATGTCGTCGAACGTCCACCCGGCGCGACGTAGCTCGACGACCTGCCGGTACCGGTCAGCTTCCTCGGGCGTCAGAGCTGCGGTGGTGTTCTTCTGGGGTGCGGGGTGTCCGGGCTTGCGGGCCATGTTGCGAGTGTAGCGTTGCGACTGGGTCAGGGTCGGGTCGCAGTCTGGCCGGTGTGCTCTTCCCAGCGTTGGACGATGACGTCGCAGAAGCCGGGGTCGAGTTCGGCGGCGTAGACGGTGCGGTCGTTGTTCTCGGCGGCGATGATCTCGGGGCAGGTTCCGGCGAACGGGACAGCGACGGTGTCGCCTCGGTTGGAGCTGGTGCGGATGGCTCGTTCGGTGAGTGCGACCGGCTTCGGTGTTTCGTGTCCGTGCCGGTCGTCGCCGTGTGGCGTGTCGAAGGTCCAGACGTCGGTCATGTTTTCGTGGGTGTTGTTGAACGGGGCGCGTGTGGCGTACCACTTGTCTCGGATAGCTTGATACGACGTCCGATCGATTCCTTTGTAGTTCGTGAAAGACGTGTCGAAGTCTTCCACGAACGCTTGCCCGTCTGCGGCGTCTTGAAGGGCCTTATAGTGCTTCTCGGGGATCATGACCCACTGGGACTTCGTGAACCAGTGGGAGTACATGCCGACGCCGGTGATGCGTTGGATGTCCTTCGCCGTCCATCCCATCTTGTCGACTTCGGCGGCGAGGTGGCTGCGGATCGGTTCCCAGCCTTCCCAATACTCGTCGGCGTTCGTGCTCATCGTCTGGCGTCCGAGCATGACGAGGAGGCAGCGTTCCGTCTCGATCGGGTAGGACCGGCGTTCGTCTGAGTTCTGGCCTTGAGCCCTCCCTTTCGCCCACACGATCTCGTTCCGCATCTCCATCACTTCGGAGTCTCGGAGTCCGCCCAGATACCAGAGCCGCCACAGGTCGTCGGCGATTCCCCAGATGTACGCGGAGGCGTTGTCGAGAAGGTGGGCGCGCCAGGTGCTCCACCATCGCATCTGGAACGCGTCGAGTTTCGGGCCGTGCTGATTGTCGCCCTCGATCGTTTCCTTGTTCATGCCGTACGGCGGGTCGGCGTGGATCATCTGGGCGGGTTGCCCGTCGGCGAACAGGCGGGCGATGACTTCCGGGTCGGTCGTGTCGCCGCAGATGAGTCGGTGGTTCCCGAGGAGGATCAGGTCGCCGGGTTGCGTGATCGGGTTGTCGGGTGGTGCCGGTGTTGGTGGTTCGTCGGCGTCGGGGCCTTGGCGTTCGAGTTCGGCGAGGAGGTCGTCGAGGTCGTCGCCGTCGTAGCCTGTGCCGTCGAGGTTGCCGGTCTTGCCCATCTCGACCAGCAGATCAGCGAGAGCGTGCTCGTCATACGAGGCGAGGTCCGTCGTGCGGTTGTCGGCGAGGAGGATGCGGTGCGCGGTGTCGTCGTCTACGTCGACCCAGTGGACAGGGACACGATCAAGGCCGCAGTGAATCGCGGCCTGGAGGCGGTGGTTACCTGCGAGGACGTGGCCGGTCGAGATCTGAGCGACGAGAGTGCCGTACCATCCGTTCGCTTCGATTGACTGGATGATCGCGCCGACGTCGCCTTGCCGCGGGTTCGAGGGGTGCGGTTTGAGTTCACCGATCGCCGTCTTGCGGATACCTGGTTTGTGGTCCATACCTGCCGAAAGTATCAGCGGCGGTTACGGTTACTGCGGATGCGGGACGTGTCATGGATGCAGCAGGGCGCGTGCCGGAACGAACCGGTCGACGTGTTTTTCCCTGAGCAGCCCGACTTTCGAGAGGCGCGTGCGGTGTGTCGTCGATGCCGGGTGCGGGCCGAATGCCTTGATTACGCCTTGGAACGACCTGAACTGTTCGGCGTGTGGGGCGGCACGTCGCCTGCGGAACGTGTCGAGATCAACCTGCGGCGGCGTTCTAAGCGTCTCTGAGACGCCCCGTTCCGAGTCGAGAAGGCGAAGGGTGGTGCCGTTAGAAGAACTTCTCTGAACGCCAGCGGGCCACAACGCCACCGTGCCGTTCGGGGCGGGTTGATTCTTCCATCCCTACTTTCCTCAACCCTAAGTCTTTGGCGCTTGTTTTCATCAAACTCCCCAGCGCTCGATTCTCATGCGTAAAGCACTCCAGCAACGCAAGTTCTCGCAATACATCGTCCGACGTGAACCCTTCTGGTCGGTCAGCGAGCCTCTCGATCACTTGTGAGGCAGTAGCTTTCCAATCAGTGGCGGCGTTACGCCACGCCCGATCCATGCCTTCAATAGCGAGTTGATGTCCGATTCGGTTCGTCATGGGTTTCCTCCTGTGGTTGTGAGGCGGTCGCCTCGGGGATCAGTTCAGGCGTCCGGTCCGGTCATCATGGGCACGATGTCCAGCAGGCTTCCGGGCCGAGGACATAGGGCAGGCGGGTAACCGTCAACCACACGAGCGCCAGGATCATGCCTACAGCAGCTACGTCGATCAGTCGGTCAATCATCATCGTTGTGCCTTTCGGTAGCGGCGACGGTAGTCGGCTTCGGCGGCTCGACACTCGTCGCACCGGCAGCGATGTTTGACGTACTCGGTGCGGGTGCCGTGTCGTGGTGCTCGTGGGCCGTGAACGGCGAGCTGTCCGTTGCGGCTGCGTAGCAGCCACGACGCTGCGGCGTTGGCGTCGGCGCACACGATGCACCGGCAGCCGTGCCACTTGTACTGATTCAGATTGTGATCGGCCATTGCCAGCGCCTATCTTCGACGTCGACAGTGCAGTCCTCGCAGAGCACGACGTCGTCCATCGACGGGTGCGCCCAGCAGTCGACCCAGACGAGCACCATGCGAAGGCCATAGGCACCCTCGTACTCTTCCTCGCTGTGACCGACCGGGCGGTTGCATGCCGTGCAGGCGTCGTGGTGGAAGCCTCGCTGCCGGTCGTCGAACACGTCGTCGGGTTCTTGAACGACCAGCCAACCGGTCGTCGGCCACCACGCTGCGCAGACGATGTCGAGGTGGCGGCAGTGATACTCGCAGTCGGCGTACTGCTCTGGTCCTTCGCCCGGCGGGTACGGACCCGGCTCGACGACGACGACGTGAGATGGGTGAACGGTCATCACTGCGCTCCGATCATGCGAGGGCGAATGATCTCGCCGTGCGCACGCTGATCTTCGAGGTCGGCGAGCCAGTGCTCAGCTAGCTCGACCCGGTTGATCTCGGGGATCAGTCGCTCGCCGCTCAACGGGCAGAAGTCGAGGTACATGGCGTCGGAGCCGGAACGAAGGTCGAGCTGCATGCGGACCATGAGATCGGCGACGAGCATCTCGCCGAGGATCGCCATTGCCCAGCCGCGGTCGACGCCGGTAGCGACGGTGCGCAGCGCATCGTCGTACAGCAAGCGGTTGTCCCTGAGCCACAGGTTTGCGAGCCACGTCGCCCGGTTGCTCCAGCCTTCGTAGAGGGTGGTGGTTTCCATGATGATATTTCTCCTTGGTTGGGTGGACGAGTTGTCCGTGCAACCGACCGGCTGGGGGATGCCGGTCGGGTGCCCGCACAACTCAGCCGACTACCAGCGTCCCTTCGGCTGCCACGGGATGCGCTGCCATGTGCCGTCGTCGGAACGCTCGAAGCCGGGAGCCTCGGCAATCTCGGCGGGCTGATCGGGCGTGCCCATCCAGACGATGAACTGGTTCAGCAGCTCGCCCCACTGACCGGGCTGATACGTCTGAACATGAATGCAGGCTCCGTGCCGCAGATGACCCTCGCGCTGGAGGTAGTCCTTCGGATCGTTCACCTTGCAGAAGTCGAAGAGATCGTCACCTTCGACCCACAGCTCCTCTTCACTCGGGAAGTGGTCGTAGGCGACTGGGATCTCTCGCACTTGCAGATCAACCTTGCCGCCCTTGCCGCCGTCCATGCGGTGGAGCTGGTCGATGAGGGAGCGCATCCGGGTGCGGAACTCGGTGACGGTGAACTCTTCGGTGTTCATGTTGATGTCTTCTTGGGAGGTGGTGGTTGTTTCCATGCCTTCACTTAACCACCTTTGACAATAGTTGTCAAGTCATTTCTTGAGGTGAAGGGTGGGCCGCGGGTGTTTCATGAGGTAACCAAGCGCGGAGGCACGCAACCCGTCCATCGGTTCTCCCGAGGCACCATGCCCGCGGCCCACACCCGCAGCCTACCTGACCTGAACCGATCTCGCTTCAGACGTAGTCTCAGCGAACTCGTCGGGGTCAAGACCTCGATCACGCAGCGCACCGACCCGCCAGTAGCCGATTCCGGCGCACTCACGCAGGGCACGGGTGACCGCTGCCCACGACGGCTCAACCTCGCCGGTGTCGGCGTTCACGAGCCGCTCATCGAGGGCACGAGACACGACGTGCTTCGTCACTTCGTCGTGATCCCATCGGCGGTTGCGGCGCTTCGACACCTCGACGAGACCAAACGCTGTCTCGGTTTTTCGTCCCGGTGCGGCGTCGTGGATTTCGTCGATCAGGAACCGTTCGTGATCGCGAAGCTGCTGGATGCGTTCGCGTGTTTCGAGCAGGTTCTCGACGAGTTGGTCGAGGGTTAGGCCGTGGCCGATTTCTTGATGCGGCAGGCACTCGCCGGTTTCGTCCCAGTCGTTCGTCACGCTGCCTCCTCCGGCAGGAAGCGCAGCACCCACATTGCGGGGTCCCACGGTTCGTCGTTGATGCCGACCTCGATGCCGCCGCCGTTGTGCGCCGAGTAGAACAGGAGGTGCGGCCAGTCGGGCGGGCCGGGTCCGTCGTCGAGCGGAAGGATACCGATACCCATCTCGCAGTGAACAGCGGTGTGCAAGATCGAGTTGAGGAATACGAAGCCGTGCATGTCGTCGAGTGCGATGCCGAGATGCGCGCAGTCGTTGATCGACTCGGCGATCATGCCGCACAGATCGTCAAACGTGCATGGCATGAACGTCAGCATGTAGCGTTTGAGTTGCGGTGCGGTCCCGTCGTCGTTGTTGAGGAACTCCTCCACGGTGAGCTGCGCGATGTCGGGCGGATGGCCGCCGGTGTAGTTCCACATCACTCGGGGTCCGTTTCTGCTCGGGTCATAATGGCCGGGACGACCATGACTGGTTCTTCGCTCATTTGGAACACCCAGACGCCTGCGGGGTGGCCGATCGAGATGAAGCAGCCGTCGTGGCCGAATACCCAGTCGACGTATGCGTACACGTTGAAGAACGGCAGCAGCATGTCGGGCAGTCCGTGTTCCCACTGGGCGCGGTCGTAGGCGAAGCGGGTGAGGTTCGGCCAGTCGCCGACGAACTCCGTCTCGAACGACTCGGCGGCTTCTTCCAACGTGGATTCGTGCAGGCGTGCCCACGCTTCCAGGGCGGGCCAGTCGTGCGATTCGATGCGGTCGAGTGCGTCCATCAGAAGCCTCCTTGCGTGATCGGTTGGTCGCCTTCGACGATGATGCCGTAGGCGCGTGCCTTCTGGCGTCCCATCTCGCAGTAGGCTTCGAGAAACTCGTTGAAGAGCGTTTCGATCCGGCAACCGAACGGTGTCTGGTCCCGCTGCTGATCTCGGTGATGCTCGCGCAACGCTGCCTCGATGGTGAGCGCTTCGTCGCGGGTGAGGTCAACGATGATCCGGTCAGGGTATGCGACAGCGATGTTCACGACGTCACCGCCTGAGCGGCGACCGCAGCGGCGATCGCTTCAGCAACCGGCAGTTCGATAAACAACGTCGTGTCGTCGCTCAAGTTGATCTCGACGTAAACCTCGCCCGTGCTGGACCAGTCACGTTCACGAAACTTCACGTTGAGAGCGCTCGGATCGTCTGGGCCGTGGACGTGCATCGTCGTTGAGTAGAACGTGCTGCGATCGGACTCGGTCGGGGCGAACGCTGTTGCGGCGAGGATCATCGCCGGATGCTGAACATGCACGGTCTCTGTGTCGGTGCCGTTCAACAGTTGGCGGTGGGAGACGTCAATCTTCGTGTGCGTCGGTTCGTGGTGGATGAAGGTTTTCATAGTGCCCTCCTGGGCGGTTGGTGGTGGACGAGTAGTCCGTGTACCCGACCGGCTGGGGGATGCCGGTCGGGTACCCGCACGACTCAGCCGAATCGGCGGTTGCGGCCGAGCATGTAGTCGCGATGCTTGCGACCTTGCTCGTCGGCCATAGACCGGATCGAGTACACGGCGACTCGGCCGCACTCTGCGCAGTCGATGGCGAACCCGTCCAGCTCACCCGGCTGGGTAGCCGGATGCTCGCTGATCGTGATCGGGTGAGCGATCGTGGTGGACATGGCGGGGACCTCCTCAGGTCGGTGAGCGGGTGCTTCCATGTCTTCATTCAATTACCTTTGACAATATTTGTCAAGCGATTTCTTGGATGACGAGCCTCAGCCCCGAATCGGCTGCTTTCTGCTGCGGCCAGAACCGCACCGACAACACATGCTCCGGCGTGTCATCCGGCCAGACGTTGGCGTCCACGAGACCGTCGATCGCTGCTTTCACGACCGGCAGGCACGCACCCACATCCTGGCGGGCACGGCCAGCGGTCAACGGGACCGCCTCAACGTGACACGCTCCGACGGTTCCGTTCGTTGGGATCTTCGACGTCAGCGCCAGCCACGCAAACGCCTCGCGCCACGCTTTCACAACTGATGACCGGGCCGACCAGTGCACCGTGCGTTCTTTGTTGACGGTCAAGATGTCGTCGTAGTGGGTTAGGACCCAGCGTCTGCCGTTCGTAGCAGTCCAATCTCCGTCGCCTTCTTCGGGAATCGGTGGACCCATTCGTGACACTGTCGGCATGTCGCTATCGTATTCGCTATATCGAGGACGCTGCCGCCACGAGCACGAGTCAACGGCTCGTGCAGGTCGGTCGCCCAGCGGGTGCAGCCTGCCCAGGTCGGGTCCGCGGTCCAGATCGTTTCACGTGCTTCGCAGTGCGGGCGGTCGGCGAGTTGCTGGCGACGGAAGTCGGCGCGGGCACGATCACGTTTTGCAGTCTTCGATGATTTGGGTTTGAGCGGAGTGCGGCGTTTGAGCGGACCTGATCGTTTCACGCCATCGGTTCCCGGTTGATGAGCTGGCTCCATGCCGCGGCGGCGCACTGCGGCACGACGGCGTTGCCGAGGGCGTGTAGCGAGTGGCGGCGGTTGGTCAGCGTGTCGGTGACCCAGCCTTCCGGGTAGCCCATCATCCATTCAACAAACGGAGGGTTCAATCGTCCGTTGTCGGTGGGGTCAGGGGCTGGTCGTCCGAGGATGTGTTCCCATCGGTCGATGGCTGGGGCGTAGGGTCCGAATCGGTCGGCAAGCGAGCTAGGGCGTTCTCCAGATTCTGCGGCTGATCTAGTGGGCGAGGGTAGATGTTGCTGTTGCGGTCCTCCCCGTTCTGCGCTCGCGGCGTCGGCAGGGTACGCAAGTCCCCACCATCGGAGGCGTCGATGGGGTGCTCCAACGGCGGCTGCCGGAAGAGTCCCGTAGGTGATGTGGTAGCCGATTGCGGCCAAGCTGTGAACGACTCTTGCCATAGCGTGCCCGTCGTTTGCAGTGAGCAGCCCTGGCACGTTCTCAAGGAACAGGATGGGTCGTGTCCCCATTCGGCTAGTAAGTCGGCAGATGTCATCGAAGAGCCATCGGTCATCGTTTATTCCTTGTCGTAGTCCTGCGGTCGATACCGGTTGGCAGGGAAACCCTGCGGTGATGATGTCGACCTCGGGCAGCTCATCAAGCTCGGTGAAGTCCCCGAGATTAGGCGTGTCGGGCATGTTCGCTTCGAGCCAGTGGCACGAGCCGGGGTCGATGTCCGATACGAACACTGGGTCGACGTGAACGCCTGCGAGACGCAAGCCGTGCTCTAGGCCCGCAATGCCGGTGCAGAGCGAACCGACTCTCACGGCATTCCTGCCCAGCAGGTTCGTGATGCTGCCCACGGCGACCAACCTTCCTGTTCCCAGATCGAGTGGGCAACGGTGATGTTGCCGAGACCGTAGCGGGCGTCGCGTTGACCGATCCCGAGGCTTGCTGCCGCCGAAAGTTTCTCACCCTCGTCGGTGTAGTCCCAGCCCCACACGGTGCGCCCCGAGCCGGGGTCACGGGTCCACGGTGCGAGCAGTTGGAACACGCCGCGTGCGGACGAGTACGGGTTCGCTGCGTCTAGCTGCCAACGCGATTCGCACCACGAGATCCGCACGGCCCGATCCCAATGATCTTCAGGCCACAACGTCCAGATCGCTTCAGCGACGTCAAGCGGGAGGTCGTCGAACTCGGGCGGCAACGTCGTCGAAGTAGTTGTTGAGGTAGTCGACGAGGGCGGCACGGTCGTAGGAGTTGGCGGGACCGTCGTGCTGGCGGGCGAGATCTCGAAGCTCAGCGAGTTGGAGGTCGTTGAGATAGATGTGTTCCACCGGCTGCCTTGCTCGATCGGGTCGTCAGTCGCGCAAGCTACCGCGAGCGTGACGAACACGATCGCCCAGATCGGCCACTGCTTCAGTGTGTAGCTCATTGAGCATTTCTCTCGTTTCTTCTGCTGTGGGATAACGAGATTTCGCCTCGTTCAATTGGTTGGATTCGTTGGGTCTAGTTCCCCTTCCACTTTTTGAGGGGGGACCCTTACGTTTTTTGAGGGGGGACCCTTCCGATATTTGAGGGGTCACATCGGAGTTGCGGACACGCCGAATCTTGAACAGGTTCGACGTCTGCCGTCCTTCGTCGGTGACCCTGCCTCGCACCGTCAGCCACCCTTTCGATTCGAGTTCTCTGACCGCTGAACGGACGGTGCCCGGCGTGACGTTCGCCCGCTCAGCGATGCGACTGATCGACGGCCAGCATTCCTGATCGGCGTTCGCGTGCTCCGCCAGAACCGCATACACGACGACGCTAGTCGCCCTGACGTCCCTAAGCATCAGGCACGGAACGATCGCGAACGGATAATCAACACCGCTCACTCGTCGCCCTTCGGAGCGAGCGCTCGATCCAGCACGTAGTGCTCGCCCGCCCAGAGATGGAGTCCAAGACCGACCCGCATGCAGCAGCGGGCAATCGCTGACGAGATCGCCATCTGGGTGTTCAGCGCGTCGTTCGGTCCGGGCCGTTCGCAGTCGCCCGCCTCCTGGATCACGATGTCGTCGCGACCGTCGATCGAGAACGTCATTTCCAAGATCACGCCGTGAAGTTGACCGTCGGCGTTGCGGATCAACTCGACGACACGCTGCGGAGTCGGGCCGAGGTGATACAGAAGGCGCTGCTGGACCTCCGAATGCGATACGTAGCGGGCACCGAACCCTCCGGGTTTCGTCTGGATCTGGTGATCCTTGAACGGTGCGGCGAGCGCAGCGAGGTCAGGGCGGTCAGGCATTTCGGTTCTCCTTCGGTTGAGCCATGCGGTCACTCTAACTCAAACAAGCAGAACTTGACAAGCGTTGTCAAACTATGGTTGACTTACCGCATGGAAAGCACCACCACCATCACCACTCTCGGAGAGTGGACCTACGCAGGCGAAAGTCACGAGATTCTGGCTGTCGCTTGCCCCATCAGCACCCGCCCCGAGTACAACGACGGGACCGACCTAGAACTGCTCTGCCGGGTCCGAGTCGTGGACACGGACTTCATGGTCCACACCGACAAGTTCGAGGTCCCGCACGTCGCCGCACTGTGGGAGGCTGTCTGACCAATGCAGAGCACCACCACCATTCAAGGAGACATCATGAGTCCCTGCCTGACCGGCGACTGCGATCACTCGCCCTACGACGTCGAGTGCGCCGACCCGGACTACCAGCCGCAGCCCTGCTGCAAGCTCATCGTCCATGTCGACGAGATCGGCAGCGACGACCCTGACGACCACGACAGCGACTGCTGGAGCTTCGACGACGACGAGTCGATGGAGCTGCTGCACGCAGTCCGAGCCGCAGTCGCAAGGAGCCGCCGATGAATGAGCCGTATTACACCGACGAGCACGTCACCATCTACCACGGCGACGCACTCATGCTGCTGGGGCAGATCGACTTTGACATTGTCGTCACCGACCCGCCTTACGGCATCAACTACCGGCAGACGATCGCAAGCGCGACCGATTACGGCAAGATCGTCGGCGACGACTCAACCGCGACGGCCGAAGCCGCCATCAAAGCGATTCATCCAAAACCGATGATTATGTTCGGCGCGAACCATTTCCCTCACGCGCTTCCTGTTCCGGGCCGGTGGATCTGTTGGGACAAGCGCATCAGTGAACAGGCCGACAAAATGATCGGGTCTCCGTTTGAGCTTGCTTGGATAAATACCGACGACAAAAGCGGGATCATGTATCGCGTACTGCACGGTGGCGTCGTGAACGCCGACAAGCACGGTGCCAAACGTCACCATCCGACGCAGAAACCTGTCACGCTCATCAGTCGAATAATCAACGATCATGCACCGACCGGCGTGATCTTGGACCCATTTCTCGGGTCAGGAACCACGTTACGGGCGGCGAAAGACCTCGGCCGTAAAGCAATCGGAATCGAAGTCGACGAACGCTACTGCGAGATTGCAGCTCGCCGCATGGCCCAAGAGGTACTGCCGCTATAAACGAATCTAGAAGAACACGGACTCGTTGTCGCAGCGATCCACAACGGCCACCAAATCGAATCTACCAACCCGTCCGGTCGGCTCGAGCCCGCATGGACATTACGAAAGGCACCCGAATGACCGACAAGCAGTTCATCTCAGCACAGATGGATTCTGATCTCGTTGACGCATTGAAACGATACGCCGACGAGCACGGCCTGACCCGGTCCGCTGCGCTCCGGTACGCGATCGCGAACCTCGTCGGAGTCGCAGTCCGTTGACGTACTGGCACGCCGTGTCGTTCCTCGCTGCGCTACTCGGCTACTTGACGATATTGTCGGCGTGTGCCCGACGCCGAACACACTGACGCCTACGAATGCAAGTGGTGCGGAGATCCGACGCGTGCCATGTTCTTCTGCTCGCATGAGTGCCGCCAGTTGTGGCGCTACTCAGCGCACCGGCCCGAACGTTTCGCTCCGCCGAAACCTGCCCGCCTGCACGACTAGACGATGCGGATGTCGCCGACCGTCCCGGCGGCCACGTCGATCGTGACCGACCCTGACCGGCGGCCACCAACACCGGCACGCTCAGCGTACTGAGGCGACCCGGCATCCTCAGTCGGTACTTGCACCCACGTTCGCGGCCCGAGCCACTCAACCCGCAGCGAATGGTAATGGCCCGACAGCAACAGATCAGCGGACCCGACCGGTCGATGGTTGCCTGCCTGCTTATCCCACCACGTTTCGATCTTGCCTTGCCCGCTGACCTGGTGGCCGTGAATCAGCCCGAGCCGTAGCCCGTCGACCTCGACGCAGACGGCTA
>Ga0222718_10004243_pt1 | contig 11987 bp, 8 predicted proteins | sample C33_27DmetaG_FD_165045 | JGI IMG/M metagenome (GOLD analysis project Ga0222718, IMG submission 165045) | Estuarine water microbial communities from San Francisco Bay, California, United States - C33_27D | ecosystem: Environmental > Aquatic > Marine > Unclassified | place: USA: California... | reverse complement strand
TCCACTCCGACCAAAATTTATTAAAAAAAGTGCAAGCCTAAACTTTATTAAAGCAAAGTTATCGCGCCCATAGCTCAGCTGGATAGAGCAACGGCCTTCTAAGCCGTAGGTCATACGTTCGAATCGTATTGGGCGCGCCACTTAAATTATGGCGGGAATAGCTCAGTTGGTAGAGCCCCGGATTGTGATTCCGGTTGTCGCGGGTTCGAGCCCCGTTTCTCGCCCCACTTCCTATTAGGGTTTCAGCCTAATACTCAACTAAAAATAAGTCAAAAAGTCCTTTTGCGTGCCCTTTTGGGGGTACTTTATTGGAGATAGCTATGGCTTGTATTCAGAAAGTAGTAAGAAAGAAAGGAAATGTCTACCGTGTATATATTAAGAAGGTGGGCTTTAAAAGATTGTCAAAGACGTTTAATAGCAAAAGACTAGCAGTACAATTTGTTAATAGTGTTGAGAGTGATAGAAATAAATTACTTATATACACTCAATCAAAGTCTCGAACATTACTCTCATTAGTAATAGATAAATATCTCAATTATGAGTACAAAGGAATTAGAGTAAATGATGAAAGAGTTAAGCTCAATTTTTGGATTAAGGCTTTAGGTGATAAGCCAATAATTAATACTACAACTTCAGATATTAATGATGCTCTAAGTACCCTTCCTGTTCACCTTAAAAATGCCACAATTAACCGTTATGTTGCTGCTATTTCAGTTGTATTTTCTTATGCTTGTAGAGAGTACGGACTAGAAGTAAATCCTGTCCGCAAAATCCCTTCATTACCAGAGAATAATGAGCGAACAAGGTTCTTGTCAGAAGCTGAAAGAACTCGTCTATTTAGCTCTTGTCGAGCCTCTCATTGGGATAAGTTATACCTCATAGTACTACTTGCAATTACAACAGGAGCAAGGAAAGGAGAACTTACTAAGCTGAGGTGGAATGATATTGATTTTGAGAGAAGAACTGCTTATGTCTCAACTACTAAAAATGGTCAGCCTAAAGTACTACCTCTGACTGATTCTGTTATTAGAGAGTTACAAGTATTTAATAAAAATGATAGTCATTTAATCTTTGAATCTAAAGTTAAACGAGACGTTGCTTATTGCTTTACTAAGCCTTGGAAGAAGGCTCTCGAGGATGCTGAAATTAAGGACTTTAGATTCCACGACCTTCGTCATTCCTGTGCCTCATATTTAGCTCAATCTGGAGCATCTCTCTTAGAGATAGCAGATGTTTTAGGGCATAAACAGATTAGTGTGACTAAGCGATATGCCCACCTCTGCATCGGACACAAGGTAAGTCTTATTAATCGAGTAATGGGTAGTATTTAAGTGCAGTTGTCTTATGAAAAAAACTAGCAAAATATACTATTTTTTTATATAATTTTTATTAAACAATTTTAGGAGCTTCTTTTGAAAAATTACAAATCGTTATTACTTATTGTATTTCTCTCAATCTTTGCAATGAATGTTAATGCTGAATTATTAATTCCAAGTGACGAAGATAAAGAATCACTTATGGTCTATTTAGTTAAAAATCCTAAAGTTGATAATTCTATTTTTACTAGAGATATTGATAATAACCTAACTTTTGAAAAAAATAGTTATGGTTTAAATGATGGGGTTATTAGTTCTAATGCTTGCCTACTGATTGATTTATCTCAGATTGACTACTACGATTATTTAGGCAATTATTATGATGAAAATGACGCGAATTTATACCTTGTTGAAAGTATATATACACAGTATGGTATTCAAAATTTAGCAAAAATTTTGTCAGAACAGAGTGAGCAATCTTTTATAGATTTTGCAAGCTCTAAAGGTCTTGAACTCAAAGTTGAAACTTATTGTAGAAATTTTAAAAATGGAAATAGGAGTAATTTACTTCAGGACCCTGACATTTTTCTAATTCCCAACTATTTATATAATTTAATTAAAGGGTATGAGGAAAATTCTTACCAGCTTATGTCAAGTTTAACTGGAGATGACGTTTTAATAACCTGGACTTTTGATGAGATGGTGACTTTATCTAATAACTATTTAGAAGTTCTAGCTGAAGAAGAAAAAGGTGAGAATGAATTTCAGGAAATAATTGCAAATTTAGCCGAACAAAAAAGTAAAGACTTTATGGGGTCTCTGTTTTTAAGTTTAAATGATTATGGAAGCCCAAAATTTTGTACTCTAAACTATTCAGGTGATGATGCTGTTGCAGCAATAGGTTATAGACTTTTAGGCGATGAAATGATTCCTAATAGTGCTTTAATCGATTATTACAATAAAAATGAGTTAACACTAAATCATAATGAAAATGACTATTACTTTGATAATACATTTGATGATATTAGTGAGGCTTTTTCAAGCATCAAACCAAAACTCGCTAACAATGAAGATTACTGCAATATTTTTGTAGATTATCCTGAAAATCTCTTAAGGCTCAAGAATGCTCTTGAAAGAGACCTTGGAGGGCAAAGAGTTTTAGGTAATCTTTTTGATAAAAGCACTACAGACAAACAATATGCACTTGGGCAAGGTTTTGATGATTATCAGCAATACAGCTTTGCCAATCAAATCAATGCTAGCTATAGAGAAATCAACTCACTTGAAAGTTATCAAATTGTAAATCTATCAGAATTTAATAATGTACAAGATGAAATAGTTAATATTGGTTACTCAAGTGATACTAACCTTAGTATTGTGTTGACTTATCTTGATGATTTAAGTAATGCTCAGCAAAAAAATATGGATGTGAATGAATACAGAGATACAAGATTAAAGGAAGAGCAGAGGCTTGCACAAATTGCAAGAGAAGAAGAGGCAGAAAGACAAGCTGCGTTTGCGAGGGAATACCCCTATACAGCAACACTTACTTGCGGAATGGGCGGGGGTGACCATATTAACATAGTTGCTTGTTTTGTTGGGAGCGGCTCATATGGAGTTGATACCGAACTTGAAATTACAAATGGTCAAAATTACCAGATGTATAAGCCATATAACCTAACTCAGGCAGGAAGCGAATACTATAGCGGTTTTGAGATTGACTTACGAGATAGTTTTACAATAAAGGCTCAAAACTCTTCAGAGAATTTAGTGCTTTCTTTAAAAATAGTTGACAACGCAACAGGCACTACGTTATTTCAAGATTCGGCTGCTGAGTATGGAGTAATTTACGTTTCAAACTAAATGCTATTAATAATATTCCTAGTTCTTTGGGCCTTCAGTCTATTTTACGGTATCAGCTTAATACGAACTGATAGGCGTAAATTGGGCATTAGATACTTAATCATATTTTCAGTACCATTGGGTATATTTGCTTTAGCATTTTGGTTAATGGACTATGAATACCTTAACTGTATGCTTAATGGTTCATCTGATTTGGAGAACTGCAGGTCACTTTAACTTTGGTAAATAAGGTCCTTAAATTGTCTCAATTTGAAATATAATCCTAGTATGAAAAAACTATTTGTAACAATATTTTTATCTTCAGTCCTACTCTCCTCAGTTTCATATGGAGCAGGGTTAAACGGTTTCTTTGGTATTACTCTTAATGATAATGCTGAGGATTATGTTTCGAGTACTTTTATTGAATCAAATAAAGGAAAACATCGTGAAACTCTAGATGGTTACTTCTACTTAATAATCACGGATGAGATAGAAAATAAAAGTCCCTATGCAACATATTATGAAATTGTTGTAGATTCAAACAATATAATTCATAGCATTATTGGTACGTCGGAATTACTTAATTTGGATGTTTGTAAAGCTGTTTTAGAAAGTGTGATTGATTCTCTTGAAGAAAGGCATCAAATTGAGTTTGAATATTTTGAGCAGCCATACCCTGAATTTAAAATTTACTCATATTTTCACTACAATAATAATCTTGAAAATTATTTAGCAGTCCAATGCAACGAAGTTTATGGAGAGTCTAAAGTTGACCTCCAAATCTATACAAATACTTTTGAAATTGGGGGTGCTATCGATGAATTCTATGATTCTGGCCTTTAACATTGGATTGTGTAGTAAAAGGTTTCAATATATTTGAATAAGAATAAACAACCAATATAAGAACGATTCCGTTAAATACCAATGAACTTAATTAGACAATCTGACACACTTGCAAAAGAGTTTCTTGATAATTGTGTCGAAGGCTATGAAATCACTATTGCAACGAAGTTCAAACGCTCTGATAGAGAAGAATATTCGGGTACTTTTTGGGATTTTGAGGGAGAACAGAACTGTCTTATTGAAGATGCTAAAGAGGGCATATTCAAGCTAATATATGAAGACCTTGATAGTTTTCTTGTGGATAAAAACTATGAAGTTGAGCCATTATCAGAGACCTATATGGTGCTAGCTCATAAGTTTATTGTAGCTAAAATAAAAGCACTAAGTATAGCCCAAGGCTTGCTAGGTGATAAAACCTATGCTTACTCCAATGAGAGGCCTCTTGAAAAAGAAGGAGTGTTGTTTGATTTACCACCTGTGGTTAGTACCCACAAAAAGCGTAAATCAACAATAGAGCTTCAAAACTATGTCAATAACATTGCTAGAGAAGAAAGAATAATACATCCCGACACTTCAAAAGAATACCTTGCTGTAGATGTAGCTAAAAAGCTAGAATCCAATCACGGGATTAAGAAAGCATCATCAACAATATTAAGAGATTACCTTAGTAAGTACCCAAACTTCTGATAAATCCCCTAAAAGCCTTTAAATCCCCTGCTAATATGCTTTATTAGTAGTATCTGTAGAGCTTTCAGACCCCCTAAAAACTAGTCATAATTTTGCCCATTCTTAGGATAATTATTACTTTTAGGTTTGTTTCCACATAAAGAAATGAAACCTGCTTTTTATTAACTATCAGTGAGGGCTATGAAAAACATAAATGAACTTATAAATAATGACATATTTAAGGGACGAAAAATCTTCCCGTGTAAACCAAACGAAAAGAGACCATTAACACTTCACGGTCATAAAGATGCTTCCTCAGATGTTGGTGTTATAAAAACTTGGTGGAGTAATTACCCAGATGCAAATATAGGTCTGTGTACTGGCAAAGATGCCGATTTGATTGTAGTGGATGTAGATGTTAAGAACAGTGCTGGTGGAATCGAAAGTCTTCAAGAGTTGGAGGCTGAATTTGAGAAGCTGGACACTCTGATTGTTACTACGCCATCAGGAGGCTTTCATTATTACTTCTCATTTCCAAAAGATGTGGATGCAATAGCCTGTATGGTTGGATTTAGAAAAGGTATTGATATTAGAGCGGATGGTGGTTATGTTATTGCACCGGGGTCTAGTATTAATAACAAGCTGTACGAGTTTGAAAATATAGACAAAGAAATTGTTGAGTTACCACTATGGTTACTAGAATTATTAACCAATAAGGAGACTAATAATAGCTCTATTGATGTTAGAGAAACTATTTTTGGTGTGAATGAAGGTAGTAGAAACGTTAGCCTTTTTAAACTGTCCTGTCGTTTAAGGGGACAAGACGTTGATTATGAAGATGCTAAAGAACAAGTGCTGAGTGCAAACAATAACTGCAATCCACCTTTACGTAAAGCTGAGGCACTAAAATGTCTTAATAATGCATATAACAGCTATCAGCCAAACAATACAGAGTTAACTGAACAACACCTCACAGAGCTTGGAAGTGCTAAAGAGATGGTTAGTAGTTATGGTGAGAATATTCGTTATATTCCGCAATTTGGTAAATGGCTGTTATGGGATGGCTATCGTTGGTGTTTTGATGAGACTGGAGAGGTGAGCAGACTTGCCAAGGCAAATGCACTATCTCAATATGAGAAGGTTGCACAGCTTGATGATTTTAATCAGCGTCAACAGATGTCAAGATTTGCAGCCAAGTCAGAAAGCAGACAGGCAATAGAATCCACCATTCATCTGGCTAAGACGGAAGGAGGTGTTCCATTAAGAGTAGAAGACCTAGACAAAAACTCATACTTACTAGGCGTAGCAAACGGTGTCATCAATCTACGTACAGGAGGACTCAGAGAGGAAACTAAGGAGGAATACATTACCAAACAAGCACCTGTTGAGTTTAACCCCAATGCAACTTGTCCGAGATGGTTTGAGTTCCTGAATGAAGCAATGGATGGCAACAACGAGATGATTGACTACCTTAAGAGAATAGTAGGTTACTCCTTAACTGGAGACACTAAAGAGCAAGTCTTGTTCTTCTTATTTGGACACGGAGCTAATGGCAAGAGTGTATTTGTAAATACCATTCAAGATTTACTAGGTGATTATGCGATGCAAACTCCTGTTAGCACCTTAATGACAAGAGGTAAAGGCAGTATCAATAATGATGTAGCTAGAATGAGAGGTGCTCGGTTTGTTGCCACAACTGAGACAGAAGAAGGCTCAAAGTTCAACGAATCCGAGATTAAGCTGTTAACAGGTGGTGACACAATTACTTGTAGATTCCTACGACAAGAGTTTTTTGAATTCCGTCCAGAGTTTAAGATTTGGATAAGTGGCAACCACAAGCCAGTCCCGGGAGATGGACACAGTATTTGGAGGAGATTGATTATTATACCGTTTGAAGTTATTGTTGATGAAGCTGACCAAGACAAAGAACTGCATCTGAAGTTAAAGAAGGAGCTATCAGGCATCCTAAATTGGGCAATTGAAGGCTGCCTTGAATGGCAAGAAGAAGGCTTAAAAACACCCCAGAAGATAGTGGATGCTATCAGTGAATACAAGTCAGAGATGGATAGAGTCCGAACTTGGATGGACGAGTGTTGCAAATCTAAGCCAAAAGTTGGGGCTGAGATAAAAGCATCTGAGCTTTACTCATCTTACAAAAGCTGGGCAATTGATAACGGGGAATGGGCTATGAGTCAAAGGATATTTGGTAATAAACTTACTGAGAAGGGCTTTAAGAAGACCAGAAAGGGACAAGGCTGGTTTTACCAAGGTATCAGCTTGTCTCAAGATGAGTTCTAAACCAATCATCGTTTTGGTGTGTATGTTTGTGAACCTTTGTAGGTGTTTTTGGGTTTAACTCTATATGAATAAAATATAGAGAATTAACCTGATTTTGCTGTTTATGGTACACAAAGGTACACGATTAAGAAATTACTAATAAGCAATACTCTTGGGGTTTTATTTTGGAAATACTTTGGCTGAATCATATAAGAACTCTAGCAAGTCAAGAAAGCCTTTTCTTAGGCTCTGAGAACCACATATTCGCTATTTTAGAGCACTTAAAATAGTTAGAAAGTAATGACCTTATTTAGCCCTAAAAGTAGTTCAAAATAAAACTTACTTGCATTTTTTAAAAAAAAGTTCATAATGAAATTGTTAAAAATAATTAAATTTAAGGGGTATTAAGAATGAAAAAAATTAATCTATTTCCTATACTAATCTCTACTTTAGTGGTTCTTTCTTTATCTGGTTGCGGAAATGTATCTTCTAACCAGGTTATTGCTGATAGCGTTTCAAGTTATGAATATGATAATATGACCTGCTCTGCAATTGAAGCAGAAATTAGTCACCTTCAGAGAGCTGCAAGCGAAGCTGGCGGAATTGTTGATAAGAAAAAATCTTCTCAGGAAGGTAAAGGTGTTGCTTCAGTTTTATTATTTTGGCCTGCTTTATTTATTATTGATGATAATTCTTTAGAAGCTCAAAAATATGCTCGACTTAAGGGAGAATATGAAGCTGCTTCAAAAGCACATCGTAAAAAAGAATGCTAAGAAAATCTAAATTTCACATCTAACCAAGTTTCCCCGATTAACTAGTCATACAAAAGGGTTGGGGTGGGGGTCTATTTTAAGTCAATTTCGGCCTAAGAATTTAATGCAAATTTAATGCAATAAATCAAAGTGTCATACTGTGCTTAATCCTTAATGCAACGAATACTATAGCCGTGGGAACGATAAGTACTGTAAAAGGCGGCACCACTCATCCCCCCGAGGGTCAAGTAGCGTGCATCATTGCTACCTGCATTACGAGTCCACAAGTTACCTCTAGTACCAACACTGAGAAGCGAGGTCTCAGTAGGGTGGCGATTGCGCCAGCCAGCAAGTGGCAGTTTAAGGAAGCTATTGAAGGCTGTAGCACCGTTAATAACATCTACAGTGGTGGCGTTAGTGGTATCTGCGGTGAGTTCCGATTCGGTTGGCACACTAAACCCAGATGGACAAACATCATTAGCCCCACCATCAGTCCAAGCGCTAGTACGACTAGAGCCTGATGAATCAGCCGTTGTCCAATCATAAGGAACAGCGTCAATCGTCACAAAAGTGTTTGTACCTGGGGTAATGGTGCTTGCCAGTGTCGATGTAGCGCTTGAGGTGCGAGACTCGTGTCCATCGTCATTTCTACCCCACTGGAATAAATAACCATAAGCAGCACTATCAGTAGAAGAGGTTGCCACTTGTGTAGCACCTAGGTTTCTATCAAGCCATACTCTATCCGTATCAGGAGATGTTACTAATCCATATGTCAAACCAGCGAATGTTCCACCTGTATCAGTTATAGTTGCCGTGTAGTTAGTCATACTAACAGCATCGTATCCTCCACCAGAGACTGAATGACTGATGGTAACCGACTCATCGGTAAAATCTGAATCACTAACACCTGTAATGGTGACAGTTTGTGCACTGCTCCAGTTTGAACTGGTAAAGGTTAGAGAGCTGGTGGCTGTGGCGGCACCAGTATCATTACTGCTAATAGTAACTGTAACATCTGATGTTGGTTCAGAATCAAGCACTACCGTATAAGTGCCTGTTCCATCTTCGTTAATTGTTCCAGAAGTGGCTGACTGAGTAATACCAGCAGTATCATTATCAGTGTTGCTTACACTCACATCACTAGCATTAAGACCAGAGTAATCACTATCAGATGAAGTCGCTGCAGCAGTTACGATAGAGTAAGCAATATTGCCATCATCTATATCATCATTAACACCTGTTAGCGTCACAGTCTGAGCAGAGTTCCAGTTGCCTGTGGTAAAGGTTACGCTACTAGGGGAGACTGCACCCTCTGTGGTATCACTACTGGTCAAGCCAATTACCACATTAGCTGTTGGCTCAGTGTCAAGCACGATAGTAAAGGTGTCTGTGCCACCTGATTCCGTTGTAGTTAGTCCACTAGTGGCACTTAGCGTAATGCCCACTGTATCGTCATCTGCCATAGTGACTGCCACGGTACTCACACTAATGCCGTTGTAATCTGAATCACCACTACTAACACTATGACTAACAGTAACAGATTCGTTGATATTATTACCATCATTCACACCTGTGACTGTGACTATTTGAGGCGTACTCCAATTACTTGTCGTAAAGGTTAGTGCACTAGAGACAGTTGCAGAGCTAGTGTTGTTGCTAGCTGGTGTAATAACCACATTAGCCGTTGGCGCATTATCAAGTACTAACGTGTAAGTATTTGTACCTGCTTCACCAACGCTCATAGAGGCTTTAGAGGTAGTAACTCCTTGTTCAGCTACATCAGTTACTGTAATGGCAACTGCCAGTGTTGTTGCTAAGCCCTTGGCATCTGTTGCTGTGGCGGTAAAGTTATAAACATTATCTGAGCCACTATCACTTGGAGACTCGTAATCAGGTGCTGATGCAAAAGTCACTACACCTGATGAACTGTTCACACTAAACAAGGCTGAATCTGTACCACTGATTGAGTAAGTAATGGTTTGCTCGTCTGTTGCCACCAGGGTAATGGCAGATGTTTGGTTCTCAGCGGCATTAGCCGTTGCACTTGAGGTAAATACAGGTGCTACGTTGTTAAGAATCTTCTCAATCTTAATCTGCTTGCTACGCTTAACCATATCAAGTTCGGTCAAGTTCATTATTGCCTTTGCTCTAAATGCTTGGTCATCCAGTACAAAGTTAGTGGCTTTCTCGTTATTATCAAATGGCAGCTTAATCATTAACTTACCATAAGTAGCTTTGTTCATCGTATTTGAATCTTCTTGTCCAAACTCAAAGCTAGTTGATGGAGACAATTCTATTTCTACACCCAATATATTGCCTGAGATATTATCACCCGTGGCTTGGTCCCAGTAGTAGTGAGCGCCTTTAATGGTTGCCCAAGGGGCATAAGGCATCTGTCCTGTAAGATTAATATCGTATCCTGGTAGAGCCTCTTCGGTGTAATCGCCAATAACCTTCTTGTTGGAGATTGGGTAATATTGATTAGCCGTGGCACTAAAGTTACTGCGCTGATACTCCAAACCTAATGAAGCACGCTTATGCTTTGATGAGCCTTCATAATCAACAAATACATTAGCACCTACAATAGCACGCTCATCTTCTACCAAGTAGCGGTGTCCTAAACCAAGGTTAAGTGTATTGCGACGATTACCTTCATTCTCACCAGAGAAGAGTGAGCCTTGAATATAGGTTAGTTCTTGAACATCAGGAGTAAACGCACTAATAGGTTGAATGGTATCGATGCTGTAGCTAGGCTTGTCTGATTCAATACCTTTGATGCCAATAGAGGTTCTGCCTTTGCCGAAGTTGTTGATAAACTCGTTAGCTCTTTGGTTAATGTAGGTCTCGGTGGTGCTAATAGCTTTATTAGTCAGTTGGGACTTTACTTGTTCAACCGCCTGGTCAGCACCAATTGCCGTGGTGTTCAAAGACAAAGGCAGTAGCAAGAATACAAATACAGTCTTGAGCTTATTGAAGACGACACGAAACTCGCCAGAGACGTTTAAAACAAATTTAATTATCGCCTGTCTATTGCTGATAATGATTTGACACTATATAAGAACGCTCTTCATTTTATCAAGTATCTTAATTTATCACAACTGATTTCAGCTCATATAGCAGCTAAGGGCTGTGGTCAAAATTACTAAATTTTACGTCTAGGTCGGTTTTGCTCGACAGTCTTCTTTGCAAAAGGGGTGGGTAGGGGTCTATTTTGAACCAAATTAAGTCATACTGTAACTAACAACTCTCACTCACACATCAAACGAAATTTGGACTTTTAGATTGTCTATTTCATAACCTTCCAGTTCCAATAAATAATAACAGGAGTTATTAGCAAAGTAGGCAATACCCAAGGCAACCATTGTGGCTCCATATCAACATTAACCACTAGAACGGCTGTAACAATAGCTATAGTGCCAGCTAGCATATTAGTTAAATGTCTAGCAATACGTTTCTTGCCTGTAGCTTCTTGTTGTTTGTAAGTTTTGTAATCTGTATAACCAAGTGCTATGGCAATAAATCCGAAGACAGTGAGAGTAATATATTGGGAGTTGTTCTCAATAGAATAGAAGACGGCTAATACCCACATACCTAAACCAGCAGCAATCATCAATCCTACTGCTATCCAATCGACTATTGAGGCTATGCCTTTTCTATTTTGAGCGAAACGTCTTCCCGCAAAAGCTAGATAAAAAGAAAAGAAGGCAATTAAAAAAAGAAATACATTGCTAGTAATAATTGACATAGGCAATGCCGTCAGAAAAATACCAACCATCCCCCAATAATAAGTGCGTCCAGCGGCGATATGAATCTTCTTTCCTTTCTCAGAGCAGATTGCGAAAGCTGCCGCAAATAGGGCTATTGTCCCTGCCATAATGTGTATTGGTAATAAGTATTCCATAATAAGATTTGGTTGAGTATTGAGAAAGTATAAATTAACCCTCCCTCACACATCAAACGGAATTTCCAAATTTTACATCTAACCCAGTTTCCCCGATTAACTAGTGGTTCAAAAGAGGTGCCCTACCCCCTTCTCTATAGCCATTTTGTTGGTATAAAAAACGTGCCTTTTTGCGTGCACTTGATTGTATTTTGGGCACTAAAAGTGCTATTTAGTATGGTAGACTTACTACTGATTATTTATGGACTAATTGTCCTTTTTTAGTTATAGGTAAAGGGTAGCTCATCCTTTTCACGAAGTGAAACAGGATGTGAACGAAGTGAACAGTTGGTAGAGCCCCGGATTGTGATTCCGGTTGTCGCGGGTTCGAGCCCCGTTTCTCGCCCCACT
>Ga0222718_10004242_pt1 | contig 11989 bp, 9 predicted proteins | sample C33_27DmetaG_FD_165045 | JGI IMG/M metagenome (GOLD analysis project Ga0222718, IMG submission 165045) | Estuarine water microbial communities from San Francisco Bay, California, United States - C33_27D | ecosystem: Environmental > Aquatic > Marine > Unclassified | place: USA: California... | reverse complement strand
GTGTTGATAGGGAAGTTTTAATTGATGTTGCTCAAAAGATTATGGGTACTGAACCAATTGAGACCGTCAAAAAAAACTCCTAGAGGATACTGATTTATTTAACAGATATTCGTTAGCTGAAAAACTTCACAAAACCTTAGAAGAGATTCAGGAAATTAGTATCCAAGAATATCAAGGATGGTTGGCATATTTTGAAATTGCATTAGAAAGAAGGAAAGATGGCTAAAAGAAGAGTTTCATACGAATTAACAGCGATAGATAAAACTAAAGCTGCATTTGCTGCTGTAACTAACAGATTAAAGCAAGTGCATAAATTCGGTATGGGAACTGCTGCTGCTGTAACGAGGGTTGGTTTAGCAGCATCAGGTGCTGCAGCAGGTCTTGGAGCTTTCGTTAAAGTCAATACTGATGCAATTGATAGATTGGGTAAAACTGCAAGTAAGTTAGGCATAAATGTAGAACTTCTACAGCAATTAAGATTTGCTGCTGATCAAACAGGCATTGCTCAAGAAACTCTTGATATGGCAATGCAGAGGTTTATACGAAGAGTTGGCGAAGCTCAAAACGGTACTGGTGAAGCAAAAGCTGCATTAGAAGAGCTTGGAATTCAATTAAAGAATTCTGACGGTTCTTTTAAAAGCACTAAAGATGTATTGTTTGAGGTTGCTGATGGAATTCAAAATACTAAAGATGCATCAACCAGATTAAGACTAGCATTTAAATTCTTTGACTCTGAGGGTGCTGCTTTAGTAAATACTTTAAAAGGCGGTTCTGCAGGTCTTAATGATTTCTTTAATGAAGCTAATGATCTTGGTTTAATCATTGATAAACAAACTACTGCAGCATTTGAAAAATTTGCAGATACTACCAGTATTCTTTTTAAACAAATAAAAACCGTAGTTCAGTATGTTATAGCTGCATTCTTACCTATTTTGCAAAGCATGGCAGAACGATTTTCTGATCTAATAGTCAAAGCAGGTAAATTAGCAGGCGGTTTTAAAAGTCTTGGCAGAAATATAGCTGTTAGCATGGTGAATGGTTTAGAAAAAGCTATGGTTGCTATGGCTCAGTTTGCCAACGGTGTTACTAGCATAGCTAGAAAATTTGGTTTCTTTGAGGAAGCTGTAATTGATATTGATGCATTGAGAGCAAAATTCGATGGAATTAGAACTTCAATAACTACAGTCAAAGAACCATTAGAAGAAGTTAATGAAGAAATAAAAGAAACAGGTAAATCTGTAGAAAAGCTATCACAACCAGTGATGGCATTTATAAGTGAAATTGGTAATACAGAAAAAGTATTAGCAAAACTTACTACAGGAACTATGAAGAAGTTTGAAGACTCAATCATAGATTCTTTAAAATCAGGCAAGCTAGAATTTAAAAAGTTTGCAGATTACGTTATAGAACAATTATTAAGGATTGCTATACAACGAGCAATCATTGCACCGATCACAGGAAAAGTAGAAACCTTCTTTAAAAGCATTGGATTTGAAGGCGGTGGATTTACTGGTTATGGTGCAAGAGCAGGCGGTGTAGATGGTAGAGGTGGATTCCCTGCAATTCTACATCCCAATGAAACAGTTATTGATCATACGAAGGGTCAAGGCATGGGCGGTGCAACTGTTAACTTCAATATCTCTGCTGTAGATGCAACAGGATTTGACGAATTACTTGCATCAAGAAAGGGAATGATCACAGCAATTATAAATAACGCTATGAATCAAAGAGGTAAGATGGGTGTAGTATGAGTGGTGCTTTTCCTACAAGTCCTAAGTTTAGGGCATTAGATTTTAAAAATGTAAGACCTGTTCTTATGAATCACAGTCTTTCTGGTAGAAGAGTTGCAAGACAAATAGGTTCACAATATTTTACATTTTCAGTTCAGATGCCACCGTTGCAATATGATGATGCTATGGATATATTTGCTTTCTTGCAAAAACAAAAAGGCGGTTTTGAAACTTTTACTATTCAATATCCAACAGACAATAGAGGAGCTGACAAGGCAGAAACAGATATACAAGTAGTGTCAGCTCATTCAGCTTCAGATGGAACAATAGACCTAGACGGTTTCTCTACATCAACATCTGGAGTTTTAAAAGCAGGAGATCTTATTTCTTTTGCAGGTCATTCAAAGGTTTACATGGTTCAAGCAGATGCAGATTCTGATGGAACTGGAGCTGCTACAGTATTAATAGAACCAAATCTTGTAACCACATTAGCAGATAATGAAGCAGTTACAGTTAATAAACCAAGTTTTACAGTTTATTTAACATCAGAAGAAATTCTTTATAACACAGACCCATCTGGGTTTTACAACATACAGTTTGAAGTAAGAGAAGTTATAACATAATGGCTAGATCAATTAGCTCAGGTTTGCAAACTCAAATAGCAAACGATGCTAATAAAATTGCTTTTCTTTTAGAATTTAATTTTTCAACTCCTTTAAGAGCAACTAATTTTTATAGAGACGTTACTTACGATTCTAATTCTTATGAAGCAGGTGGAGACTTTATTTCTGTAGAGACTTCAACAGAAAATGGCGAAGCTAAGATACAGGAACTTAGTGTTACTATGCAAAACATCACAAGTGATGTCAGAACTTTAATTGAAGATGGCAATTACACTAATGTTGCTTGTAATATTTATATTGCCTTTTTTGATAGCAATGAAACATTAGTAGATGCTACTACTTACTTTTCTGGATTTATTAAATCAGCAACAATAAGAGAAACCAATAAATCTTCTCATATAACTTTATCTGTTGCTAATCATTGGTCAAACTGGAATCTAAAAAAGGGAAGACATTTTACAGATGAATCGCAACAACAGGTGTATTCTGGAGATGTTGGATTTGAATATGCAGATCAAACTAAAGAAGATATCAGGTGGGGTGCTGATTAGTGTTTGCTGAATTTAAAATATTTGCTGACATGATTGCAACAGTTAAAGCTGTTGCTTCTGCTGTTTGGACTGCTGTAAGGGTTTATGCTGTTGCCACAGGTGTTAAAGGATACATGGAAGCACAAGACTTGCTTTCAAAAGGTCAAGCTGTATTAGGACAAAAAACTGCTCAAGGTGGAAAGATACCAGTCATTTACGGAAGAAGAAGAGTTGGTTCTACCTTAGCTTTTTTGCATACTCATGATGGCAGAAGTAAAGATTTATTTGTGGTCTATGCTTTATCGGTTGGAGAAGTAGATGAGATTGAATTAGATACTATTGAAATCAATGGTGTATCTATTAAAGATACTAAAGTATTTAGACAGGGCTTTTATGCAGGCTCAGATAAAATAGCTTCTGGTGCAGGCTCTTTATGTACAGCATCTCAGGTGGGAAGGGTGCAAGAAGAAAATGCAAAACCAAAAGGAACTGACCCAACAAAAAGATACAGAATGGTTTTTAATGCTCATCATGGAGCAAGCGATCAAACCGTTGACCCTATGCTAAATGCATCAGTCCCTACAGAATGGACTACCAATCACAGATTAAGAGGAGTTGCTTATATTGCAGCATCTTTTGAATATGACAGCAGAGGAATGTTCTCTAGCATTCCGCAGCTCACTGTGGTTGTTAAAGGTAAAAAACTTTATGACCCTAGAAAAGATGGTTCAATATCTGGTGGTTCTGGTAGTCACAGGTACGACACACCAAGTACATTTGAATGGTCAGATAATGCAGCTCTTTGTTTATTAGATTATTTAAGAGATGATGAATACGGTAAAGGTCTTGTGAGCAGTGCGGTTAATTTACAATCATTCCAAACCGCAGCAAATACATCAGATGAATTAGAAGATACTCCAGATTATAGCGGTACAGCATCTTCAGCTACATTCTCTGGAACATCTGGAAACAGATTTATCAATGTTGATTCTGCAACTTGGGGAAGAGCTAAAGTTGGCGGTGTTATTACCATAGAAGATTCAGGCTCTGCTACTGAATTTAGTGAAGTAGATATTGTTGATTCTTCTAGATGGCAAGAATACGATGCAACTAATCCAACTTATCAAGTAGTTGTAAATGATACCCTTTCAGCAAATTACACCGATGAATCTGGAACTGCATTAGTTAAGGTCAGAAGATTTCATTGTAATGGTGTTATAGATACCAATAAAAACGTTTTAGAGAATACACAGGAACTCTTAGGTAATATGAGGGGTATTCTTAATTACATAGATGGTAAATATGAAATAACTTTAGAGGACACAGCATCATCTACATTCACAGTTACAGACGATCATATTGTTGGTGATAATGGCATAACCGTAAGTTATGAAAACAAATCAGAAAAAGCAAACAAAGTAGTCGTTCAATTTTTTAATGCATTAAAGAAATACGAAATGGATACAGTTACTGTATTTCATGATGCAACGCCTAATTATAAATCAGATGATGGTGGAGAAGAATTAGAACTGGTTGTAGATTTTCCTTACATAGTTAATAAATACGTTGCTTATAACATGGGTGAAGCAATACTTGGTAGATCAAGAAACCAGATGACTATCAGCTTTACTGGTACTCCAGAGCTTTACAAAGTTAAAGTTGGAGATGTTATTACTGTTGCTTATACACCTGTAGGATTTACAGGAAAGCTATTTAGAGTTGAAGCAATGGCATTACAACCTAATGGATTGGTGGATGTTCAGTGTATTGAATATCTAGACATTTATAGTTGGGAAGCACCGCCACAAGAAAACATAGAAGACATTGCAAGAATACCTGCAGGATTTGAGGTTAAAGCTCCAACAGGATTAACTTTTACTGATTCTAATAGTAGCTCAACAGGAAGACCTTTTCTTTCATGGAACGAGCCAACAGACTTTCCTAATTACGAATACAGAGTTTCTATCGTAGATGCTTCAAGCAATAAACTGCTTAATAAGATTGTTGACGATGAATTTGTTGATTGTAATTTCTTACCAGTAGGCTCTAACTACGTTGCTTATGTTTCTTCTATCAATTCAGTAGGCTCAGAATCTGATGCTGCAACGCTTACATTTAGCGTAGGCACAGCACCAGTAGCTCAAGCAGATTTAAAAGATGCAATAGTTTCTACAGCTAAACTGGTTGATGATGCAGTCACTAATGCAAAAATAGCTGTTGATGCCATTCAGGGCGATGTCATTGCAGCAGGGGCAATTACTACAACCAAGATAGGAGCTAATGCAGTAACCACAGCTAAACTTGCTAATGATGCTGTGACCTCAGATATAATCGCAGCAGGTGCAATAACAGCAACAGAAATATCTGATGGTGCTATATCGACACCTAAGCTTGCAGCAGGTGCAGTTACGACAGCTAAACTTGCAGCAGGCAGTGTTACATCTAATGAAATATTTGCTAATACTATTACCGCAGGGAATATAGCTTCAGGTGCTATCAATACCGATGAGCTTGCTGCTAATGCAGTAACAGCAGCAAAGATAGCTGCTAATACTATTACAGCTTCACAAATTGCAGCAGGAACTATAACCGCTACTCAAATTGCAACTGATACCATAACAGCAGCAAATATTGCAGCAGGAGCAATAGCAACTTCTGAATTAGCTGCTAGTGCAGTAACAGCAGATAAAATAAATGTATCAACGCTTTCATCTATTACTGCTAATGTTGGAACGCTGACAGCAGGAACTATTGATGCTTCTACCTTAACCATTAATAACATCAATGCTACCAATATAAATACAGGAACTTTATCTGCATCAAGATTAAACATAGATGGAATTACTTTAGAAAATAGTAGTGGTCAATTAATAATAAAAAGCGGTGGTGTTGCCACAACTCAACTTGCAACCGATGCGGTTACTACACCAAAACTTATAGATAGAGCTACTTCAGTATTTGCAACTGCGACAGGCAGTGTCGGATATTGGTATGTTGATAACTTAGCTCAAACTGCTATTGTTACTACAGGTGTATTTCAAGCACCATCTACCACAGGAAATACTTTTTTTGTAATAGGAAATACTTATATTAATGCTAACTCAGGAAGCTCTACTGCTGACTGGTGTGAGCTGCAAGTACAAAGAAGAAGTGCATCAACCAGTGGTGGTGTAAGTTCTGCTAGTTATTCAACCATTGCAACTATTAGAGCAAGGGGTGAAACAGGGGAAGCATTGCAATCTATTATTGCTAACGATGCTTATACAGCAGATTATTATTATCAATATAGAGTAACGCTACAAACTAATGGAACTGGAGTTCTTTATAGCACCAGAAGTTATGGAATAAGTGGCATACAAGTTATAGTGAATTACAAATGATCAAAAGAATTAGTTGGTATGATTCAGAGGGCAATATAAAGCATTGCCAAACAGTGCAAGAAGGTCTTGAAGATGCTTCTTGTCCTGAAGATGGTTTGCAGTGGATAGAAGGGCATCCTGAATTAATACAAAATTCTAAAGTTGTTAATGGCGAAATAGTCAATGGCAACAATGATTCTATTCTTCCAGTGTTAGAAGAATTAAGAATATACAGAGATCTTAGATTAAGAAGATCTGATTGGACACAAATGAATGATTCGCCTTTATCTGATGCAAAGAAAGCAGAATGGGCAACTTACAGACAACAGTTAAGAGATTTACCATCTCAATATACAGAGAATGATAATATTGATGATGTGGTGTTTCCTACACCACCAACATAAACTACAATAGGGGAAGAGGATTTTAAATGGCAAGTCATGACTACAATTTAGAAAATGCAACTGGTGCTAATTTTAGAGCAGATTTAAACAATGCTCTATCAGCAATACTTTCCAATAATTCATCTGCTACAGAACCAACAACTACAGCAGCATATATGCTTTGGGTGGATACAGGAAATAATCTGCTCAAAATGCGAAACAGCGATGATAATGCATGGATTACTTTACCAGTATCAATAACTACCTCAAACACTGTAGATATTGACGGTGGTACAGTTAACACAATTACTTCTTTTTCTTTTAGTTCTGGTGCAACAGTTACAACCATATTAGACGAAGATGATTTATCTTCTGATGATGCTTCTGCATTAGCTACACAGCAATCAATCAAAGCGTATGTAGATAGCCAAGTTACAGCTCAAGATCTGGACTTTCAAGGCGATACAGGTGGAGCTTTATCAATAGATTTAGATTCAGAGACTTTTACGATTTCAGGTGGAAATGGTATTGCCACATCAGGTGCTTTAAATACACTTACTATTGCTATTGATAGCAGTGTAGTCACACTAACCGACACACAGACCCTTACTAATAAAAGCATTGATGCTGACAGTAATACCATTTCTAACCTTGAAGTAGATAACTTAAAATCAGGAGTTCTGGACACAGATCTAACTTCTGTTTCTGCTTCAGACGATACTCTAGCTTCTTCTAAGGCAATTAAAACTTATGTTGATGCTCAGGTAACAGCTCAAGATTTAGACCTCACAGATGGCACGACAAGCATTTCTATAGACTTAGATTCTGAAGAACTTTCTGTGCTTGGTGGTACAGGTGTTACTTCTACTGCTTCTGGTAATGGTGTTACTTTGGCTATTGGTCAAGATGTTGGCACTACTGCTGATGTTACCTTTAATACAGTTGCAGCAGATTTAACTGGAGATGTTACTGGTACAGTTTCTAGCATAGCCAATCATTCAACTTCAGACTTAACTGAAGGCACAAATCTTTACTACACCACTGCAAGGTTTGATTCTGCTTTTAGTGGCAAATCAACCTCAGATTTAACTGAGGGAACTAATTTATATTTTACTGATGCAAGAGCAAGAGCTGCTATAAGTGCATCAGGTGATCTATCTTATAACTCCACTACAGGAGTAATATCGTTTACAGAAAGAACTGATGCAGAAGTCAGAGGATTAATATCTGCTTCAGGAGATTTATCCTATAACTCTACTACAGGAGTTATGTCATTCACAGAGAGAACTGATGCAGAAGTAAGAGGTTTAGTTTCTGCTTCTGGAGATCTTTCTTACAATTCAACTACTGGTGTATTTAGTTTTACTGAAAGAACTGATGCAGAAGTTAGAGGACTTATCTCTGTTTCTGGAGATTTATCTTATAACTCTACAACTGGAGTTATGTCATTTACTGAAAGAACAGATAGTGAGGTAAGAGGTTTATTATCTGGTGGTACAGGAGTTACTTATAACAATAGCACTGGTGAAATTTCTATTGGTCAGGCAGTTAGCACAACTTCTGACGTTACGTTTAATGATGTCATAGTTTCTGGAGACCTAACCGTTTCAGGAACTACCACTACTATTAACACTGAAACTATTAATCTTGCAGATAACATTATTCTCTTTAATTCTAACGCTACAGGAACACCTAGTGAAAATGCAGGTATAGAAATTGAAAGAGGGGATGCAACAAATAAAACTCTTCTTTGGAACGAAACAGACGATAAATGGACTGTAGGTTCAGAAACTTTTGTTGCAGGAACTTTTGAGGGCAATGTTACAGGAACAGTATCCAGTATTGCAAACCATGACACCGATGATCTTTCTGAAGGTGCATCTAACCTCTATTACACCACAGCTAGATTTGATTCAGCATTTAGTGGTAAAAGCACTAGCGATCTAACAGAAGGCACAAATCTTTATTACACAACAGCTAGATTTGATTCTGCTTTCTCTGGTAAATCTACCTCTGACTTAACTGAGGGTACTAATCTTTACTATACAACTGCAAGGGCTAATTCAGACTTTGATACTAGACTTGCAACTAAATCTACTTCTGATTTAGCAGAAGGTGCTAACCTTTATTACACAGATACAAGGGCTAATTCAGCCATTGATGCTAGGGTTACTCAATCTTTTGTAAATGCATTGAATGTAACAGCAGCAGGAGTCCAAGCGGACTCTGTTGCTCTTGGAACTGATACTACAGGTAACTATGTTGCAAGTGCTACAGGTGGAACTGGTGTTACTGTTACAAGCGGAACTGGTGAAGGTTCAACACCAAGCATAGCTATAGGACAGGCGGTAGGTACGACAGATGATGTTACATTCAATACTGTAACAGCAACAGATGAATTTTTAGGCGATATTGATGGTGCAATTCAAACAACTATTCGCAACACAACAGGAAGCACCATTTATAAAGGACAAGCAGTTTATGTTACAGGTTTATCAGGCGATACACCTACAGTAGCTTTAGCAAAAGCCAATAGTGCATCAACCATGCCTGCGGTTGGTATAGCAAGAACCGATATTAATAATAATGCAACTGGACAAATGACTGTTCTAGGAACACTAGAAGGCATTGATACTTCAGCTTCAAACAATCTAGAGACTGGAGTTACACTAATCATTAATGATGTGTTTTATGTTAGTGCTACAGAAGCAGGTAATATTACAAATGTTGCACCAACAGGTGAAAGCAATCTTATTCAAAACTTGGGTAGGGTAGTTAGAGTAAGCCCTAACACTAATATGACATTCAGTGTGCAGGGTGCAGGAAGAACTAATGCGACACCTAACTTAAACTCAGGCAAGATCTTCTATGGTAATGGTTCAAATCAATCTGTAGCCACTACCTTAGATACAAGCATAGTTCCTGAGAATACTAATCTTTATTACACCGATGCTAGAGCTAATTCAGCAATAGATACTAGAGTTACTAAATCTTTTGTTGATGCTTTAGGCGTTGCAGCTTCAACTGCAACTACCTTAGCAACCGCAAGAGACTTCAGCTTAACTGGTGATGTTACCGCAGCAGGAGTTTCTTTTGATGGTTCAGGTAATGTAGCATTAAGTACTAGCATAGGTTCTAATACAGTTGGAATCACTGAATTAAATGTAACCGATGGTACAAGCGGTCAAGTATTAACAACCGATGGTGCAGGTACTTTATCTTTTTCTACTATCTCAGGTTATACAGATAGTGATGTTGAGACTTATTTAGATACTGGAACTTCTACACCAACCTTTGCTTCTGCAATAGTTTCAGGAGACTTAACAGTTGACACTAATACTCTGTATGTAGATTCTACAAATAATAGAGTTGGTATAGGTACGACTAGTCCTGATAGATTTACAATTAGCGGTGGTGCTTCTGTTACAGATGGCACAACTCTTACTATAGATAGTGGCTCTAATACCAATCAAATGCCTAAACTTGAACTTGCTGCTTACAATGTGGCAAATGGAAACGATATTGGGCAAATAATTTTTGGACATTTTGGTGGTGATGCCACCGCAGATGGATATGGAGTTATAGCTGCTGAAAGAGAATCAGGCGGTGGTGATGGAGATATAGCACTTACTTTTGGTACTGGTTCTTCAGGCACAGAACGCATGAGGATAACTTCTTCTTCAGGCGATGTTGGTATAGGTACAAGCTCAATAACCTCTAAACTACATGTAGATGCAGGTGCTTATGCAGGTTACGCTGTTGACTTGGTGCAAGGTGGTGTAAGTGCAGGTAGCAACACTTTAAGATTGCTTAGTTCTTCAGGAACAGCTAATTTAATAATAGGTAGAGCAAGTGCTGCAACTCAATTTTATATTGATGGAGCAGGCAACTATTTCTTTAATGGTTCAAATCAATCAGACTTAAATAAAAAAGAAAACATCACAGATATAACAGACAATGCTTTAGAGTTAATTACACAACTACAACCTAAAAAATATAACTATATTGGCAGTGATGTAAATAAAGCAGGTTTTATCGCACAAGAAATGGAGCAAGTTATTCCAAGATTGGTTACTGGTAATGAATTTGACCCTACTGCTTCTGATGATGTAACAACTAACCCAACTGGTAAAGGTGTGGACTATATGGGTTATACAGCTTATCTAACAAAAGCTATTCAAGAACTTACAGCAAAACTAGAAGCTGCAGAAGCAAGAATCACAGAATTGGAGAACGCATAATGGCAATAACTTATGAATGGAATGTAAACACAGTTGATGTGTACCCATCCGATGAAGGTCACAGCAATGTGATTTACAATGTACACTGGCGTTTGAACGCTGCCGACAGTGAATTAGATGCAGAGGGTTATCCTTTGTATACAGCTTCAGTTTATGGTACTCAAAGCCTTGATACTTCAGACCTATCTAACTTCACAGACTTTGACAGCGTGACAAGCTCACAAGTACAAGGTTGGGTTGAAGCTGCTATGGGTGCTGAAGAAGTACAATCTCTGAAAGATGGATTGGATGCACAGATTGATGGGTTAAAGAATCCGACTTCTGTTACCAAAACTCTTGTTAGTTAATATATAATTAATTAAAACTTTTAGGAGAAACTAATGGAGAAACAAGAACAAGTAAACGAAAATCCAGTCATCATAACTTTAGATGACAAGGAATACAGAAGAGAAGATCTTAACGATGATCAATTAGTTATTGCTGCGGAACTTCAAGGGATTGCAAGAGATATGCAACAACTAGAAGCTCAGCACAACAGACTAAACAGAGATAAGAACTATCGTATCTTGGATTTTCAAAACAGCTTAACTGTAGAAGAGGTTGAAGCTGACGAGGAGAAATAAATGTTTGAAGTATTAACATTAACAAATTCAATCTTTATTATTTTTTTATGCTTCTTGCATAAAGATTTAATCAAAGATCTTTATCCTTCAGCACCTAAACCTAAAACTAGGGGCAAGAAAAAATAATGTCTAGTCGTGTCACCGCTTCTGATGTGCATTTAGAATTATCTAAGCATGAAGTACAATGCTCAGAGCGGTGGACACAAAACTGGAACAGAATGAAAAAGATTGAATCTAGTATTGAGAACCTAGATGCAAAATTAGATACACAATTTGAAAGACTGGATAAGAAAATAACTTCTATGATAGTCACTGGATTCTTTTTAATTCTTGGTACATTAGTAGCAGCAGTATTTGCATAAATCACAATGGCTAAACCAAAACAGTCAGTAGCCAAGACTCACGATTATCAGAGAGCCAAAACTAAACGAACTTCTATCGGCTCTTCACCAAACACTTATCCTAAAAACAAAAATAAAAAAGCTCAGCTCAAGAAGTAC
>Ga0222718_10004240_pt1 | contig 11996 bp, 15 predicted proteins | sample C33_27DmetaG_FD_165045 | JGI IMG/M metagenome (GOLD analysis project Ga0222718, IMG submission 165045) | Estuarine water microbial communities from San Francisco Bay, California, United States - C33_27D | ecosystem: Environmental > Aquatic > Marine > Unclassified | place: USA: California... | reverse complement strand
TGTTCAAGCAGATCAAATAGATGTTGATCTTTCAGAATTAACTACATCTACATCAGACGCTGATGGAGATTTCTTTGCTGTAGTTGATGCAGCAAACGCACAGAAAAAATTAACAAAAGGTAATATTGCTATTTCAGGATTTAATAATGATAGTGGTTTTATTGATGGCTCTGCATTAAATGCAAGCAACCTAAGTTCGGGAACTGTACCAGATGCAAGATTTCCTGCTACATTACCCGCAGCAAATGGGTCTGCATTAACAGCATTAAATGCAACTCAACTTACTTCAGGAACTGTTCCAGATGCAAGGTTTCCTGCTACACTACCGGCAGCAAATGGTTCGGCACTTACAAATTTAAACGCAACAAACTTAGCTAGCGGAACAGTTGCTAATGCGAGATTAGATGCACAATTACAAGATGTAGCTGGTTTAGCTGTAACAAATGGAAATTTTATTGTTGGTGATGGTTCAAATTTTGTAGCTGAATCTGGATCAACTGCAAGAGATTCTTTATCTTTAGGTACAAGTAATGATGTTCAATTTGATAGTTTTGGAGTTGGAACTGCAGCTTCAGGAACTACTGGAGAGATTAGAGCAACTAATGATGTTACTGCTTTTTATTCTTCTGATAAATCTTTAAAAGAAAATATTAAAAACATAGAAAACCCTTTAAAAAAAATCAGCCAAATTAATGGTGTAACTTTTGATTGGACAGAGGACTATATTAAACAACACGGTGGTGAAGACCAATATTTCGTTAGAAAAAATGACGTAGGTGTTATTGCACAAGAAATAGAAAAAGTTTTACCTCAAGTAGTTGCAACAAGAGAAGATGGTATCAAAGCTGTTAAATATGACAGAATTGTTGCTTTGTTAATTGAATCCATCAAAGAACTTAAAAAAGAAATAGAATTACTTAAAAACCCAGGAGCCTAACAAATGGCTTTTGGAATTACAGCATTTGCAGAAGCACCTTTTGCAGCAGCGGGAGCTGCAAGTATTACTGCTGCCGTAACGGGTCAAGAACTTACTATTGCAGAAACATCTCCTGGTGTTGTTATTGATGTAAATGTTTCTGTTACAGGTCAGGCTTTAACCACCACTTTAAATAATGATGGTATTAGTATATTTGTAGGAATTAAAGAAATTCCTACAGGAATTGGTTTTAATGCTGATTTAGGTTCTGTTACTACAGTTGGAAATGCAAATGTAGATATTACAGGTCAAGAAATGACTGTAGCAGATGGAACAGCTGTTCTAGATGCAAATACTTTAGCTGATGTTACCGGAGAATTATTATCTATAGCTGAAGGAAATGTTAGTACAACTGCTGACGCAAATACTACTCTTACCGGTCAAGAATTAACAGTACAAGATGATTCTGTAACAATTATTACAGATACAGATGTTTCATTGACTGGACAAGCTATGGCAGCTTCACTTGGAACAGCTGTATTAGATGCAAATACTTTAGCTGATGTAACTGGTCAAGAAATGACTATGCAAGAAGGTCAGGTAGAAGTTGATGATGCAAGTGCTGAGGTGACTGGAATTGAAATGACAATGTCTTTAAATAGTGTAAAAAATATTGTATGGACTAAAGTAAACACAGGGTCAACATCTGTTTGGACAGATGTTGACACAGCAGCATAAAAAAATTATTATGGTAAAAGGAGAATAAATGCCAGTACCAAGCACAAATACTAAATTATCAGATATTCAAACTGAATTTGGAGGATCTAATCCTATTTCTTTATCAGAATATTATTCAGGAGGTCCTTTAGTTCCTGCTGGAAGTCCTGCTCCTAACGGTCCAATACCAAGTTCAGGTCAAATATCTATTGGTCAATTTAGAGGAGCAGAAAAAGTAACTTTTATATCTGCTAGTGGTGGTTCTGAATCTACTTCAGGAGATTACAAAATTCATACATTCACTGGTCCTGGAACCTTCACAGTAAGTTCCCTTGGTAATACACCGACTGGAAGCCAAGTTGACTATATGGTAATAGCAGGAGGTGGAGCAGGTTCGGGTAATGAAACTGGAGGAGGAGGTGGAGCAGGAGGTTACAGAGAATCTCATAACCCTGCTGTTTCGGGACCTTATACAGCTTCACCTTTAGCAACCCCTTCTGCTTTAACTGTTTCAGCGCAAGGCTATCCTATTTCTGTAGGTGGAGGAGGTGCAGGTGCTGTTGGCCAAGGTTCGAGTGGTTCTAATTCAGTTTTTTCAAGTATCACCTCTTCAGGAGGTGGTAGAGGCGCACAAAATAGTAATGGGGTTGCTGGTGGATCTGGTGGCGGTGGCGGAAGAAATGCTCCTGGAGCTGGAGGAAGTGGTAATAGTCCTCCCGTTAGTCCACCTCAAGGAACCCCTGGTGGTAGAAGATCTCCATTTCCTTTCGTTAACGGAGTCCCTAATGGCGGAGGTGGAGGCGGAGGTGCTGGTGGTGCAGGCGGAAATGCTTCAATTCCCAAAGGAGGAAACGGTGGAAGCGGTACAACAACTTCAATATCAGGCAGCCCTGTCACAAGAGCTGGAGGGGGCGGAGGAGGTGCCGAAAACTCAACAGGTGGTAATCCTGGACCTGGTGGAGGAGGCGCAGGATTAACAGGGGGTAATGGAGCTAACGCACAACCTGGAACAGCCAATACAGGCGGTGGCGGTGGAGGAACTGGATGGGGTCCAGGAAGCCCTGGAGGTAGTGGAGGTTCTGGTGGATCTGGAATAGTAATTATAAGGTATAAATATCAATAGGTATGGCACATTTTGCAAAAATATCAGAGGACAATGTAGTTCTACAAGTTTTAACACTTGATGATAAAAACTGTATAAATTCAGAGGGAGTTGAAAAGGAATCAATTGGACAAGCTTATTTAGAAACTCACAATAATTGGCCTGCTCATCTTTGGATTAAAACATCTTATAACACTTATAAAAATGAACATAGATTAGGTGACACACCATTAAGAGGAAATTATGCAGGTGTAGGTTACAAATGGGATCCAACTAATCAAATTTTTTGGCTTCCAAAACCTTTTACGTCTTGGGTAAAAAATATTTCAACTGCAAGTTGGACATCACCGATTGGGGATGCTCCTGAATTGACAGAAGAACAAAAAGAACAAAAACGAGCTGCAACTCATGACTGGAAATATATATGGAATGAATCAGAACAAGTTTGGGATTTAATTGATTCTCTGGTATAGTTATTAAAGGTTTTATAAAGTGAAGTTAATTATTATTGGTAGAGGTAATGCCGGCTGTATTTCAGCTATGCATTTTGCTTATTTTAGAAAATTTGTAAACACAAAAGTAGAAATACAATTAATTTATGATTCTAAAATAAAACCTGTTCCAACAGGTCAAGGGACAACTTTACAATTTCCAGATTGGTTGTTTTATGCATTTGGTTCAAATTACGTAAATAGTTTTCCTGTAACTCAAAAAACAGGAATCATGTATGAAAATTGGGGTAAGAAACATAAAAAATTATTTCATCCTTTCCCATTAGGAAGATATGCTTTACATTTTAGTCCTGATCAATTTCAAGATTATGTTTGTAATAACTTAGACATAGATTTTACAGAAAAAGATGAAAACATAAAAGACTATAATAATTTAGATGCAGATTATATTATAGATTGTAGAGGTACCCCTAAATCTTTTGAAAATTATGATGATTTAGTCAATCCCTTAAATTGTGCGCTTTTAGCTAATTTACCTAAAGAAAAAAATAATACTTTATGGACAGGAACTACAGCAACTCCTGATGGTTGGTGTTTTAATATACCACTACCTAACACTACTTCTGTTGGTTATTTATTCAACACTAATATAACAACAATCGAGCAAGCCAAGAACAATTTTAATAATTTATTTGAAGTAGAAAAAATTAATCAAGTGTTTCCCTTCAATCAATACTTAGCAAAAGAAATGATTATTGATAATAGAGTTTTGTTAAATGGTAATAAATTATTTTTTTTAGAACCACTTGAAGCAACTGCAATGGGATCTTATGTAAAAACATGTCAACATTACTACAATTATATATTTAATGGTCATAGTAAAGAAGACACTGAAACTAAAATAAAAGATTGGGTTCATAAAATTGAAGAGTTTATTTTGTATCACTATTCTGCAGGATCTGTCTACGATACAAAATTTTGGGAATATGCAATTAATTTATATCAAAAAACACCTACAGAATTATTAGATAGAGAATTAAAAATAATAAAAAGTATGTCTAATTTAGATTTGACAAAAACTTTTACAAGTAGTGAGGAGTTTGCTTTATGGCCTCCTTTTAGTATTAAACAATGGTACGATGGCGTATCTTCTTGACAAATATTTTTTATTATTTTATTTTATTTTTTATTCGTGAATATAAAAAAAATAATATTAACTGAACAATCTATATATTATGGTGATGTTAATATGCCTAAAGGTTTTGAAATTGATAAAGATAAACTGGCTAACGATATTTTTACTTTAATAAAAAATACTAAAGAAACTTCATTTACACGTAATTTAAGTTTGTTAAATACTTACATTAAGGATTATATGGATGCTTATTATAATAAAAAATTAGTAAACAAAGATTTTCTAGGAAGTATTTTTAAACCTTATCAAATATCGGAACCCTTACAAGAAGTAGACCCAGTAGATTTGAAAAACTCAGCTGATTTTACACTAGTATATGGTGTTAAAGTCAATGAATGTTTTATAAAAATATTTTATGATGATAATAGACGTAAAGGAAGAAGTTGGGACATAAAACTCGAAAATAATATGTTTGTCTTGTTTCCTTCAACTAATAAATATATTATTTTAAATAAACAAAAAGAAAATTTAAATTTTATTCAAACAATAACTTTTTTTGAAACCAGATGAAAATATTTAAAAATTTTTTAAATAAAGAAGATTTTAAAAAAATTCAAAGTGTTATAATGGGAGAATATATGCCTTGGTATTATAGTGATGGTGTTAACGAAGACGGAGATATGCATGATCAATTTGTTTTTATTTTTGTAGCACCAGGAGGGGTTGTAAACTGTACAAAACCAATGCTTGATTTAATTAATCCAATTTTATCTAAAATAAAAGGTAAAAAAATTAATAAGATAAAAGCAAATTTATTACTTAAAACAAAAAAAATTACGCAGCATGGTTTTCACATAGATCAAACGGAAGGAACTACGGGAATTTTTTATTTAAATAATTGTAATGGTTATACTAAATTTCAAACAGGAGAGAAGATTAAAAGTATTGAAAATACATATGTAGAATTTAATTCTACAATAAAACATACAGGCACTTCTTGCACTGACGAAAAAAGAAGAATTGTTTTAAATTTTAACTACAAATGAATTTAATTAATTATTATTGGTATTTTACCGCTGTAATACCCCCTAGAATATGCGATGACATAATTAAACACGGGTTATCTAAAAAAGACTCTATAGCTAAAACAGGGGGGTTTGAAAATGAAATACTTACTGAAGATGAAATTAAAGATTTAAAAAAAAAGAGAGATTCAAATTTAGTATGGTTAGATGATACATGGATATATAAAGAATTACACCCATATATTCACGAAGCGAATAAAAAAGCTGGTTGGAACTTTGAATGGCATAGATCTGAATCATGCCAGTTTACTAAATATAAATTATATCAATATTATGATTGGCATTGTGATAGCTGGGATAGACCTTACAAAAAAGAAAATAAAAATGATCCTGACAATGGTAAAATTAGAAAACTGTCGATGACTTGTCAGTTAACAGATGGGTCCGAATACCAAGGAGGAGAGTTAGAATTTGATTTTAGAAACTATGATCCACTTGTAGAAAACAAAGTAAATAACAACATTGTTCAAGCAAAAGAAATTTTACCTAAAGGATCTGTCATTGTATTTCCATCATTTGTATGGCATAGAGTTAAGCCTGTAACTCAAGGAGTAAGATATTCATTAGTTATGTGGAATTTAGGATATCCTTTTAAATAATATAAATGTCATTTAAAAAAAATAAATATACCATTATAAAACAAGCTATATCAAAAGATCTAGCAATCTTTGTTGCGAATTATTTTTTAATGCAAAAACAAGTTTATGATACTTGTATGCAATCTAGATATTTTTCTCCCTTTGAAACTATAATAGGATACTACGAAAAAGAGGATGAACAAATACCAAATACCTATTCTCAATATGGTAACATGGCTATGGAAACCTTGTTACTTAAATGTCAACCAATTATGGAAAAAACAACAAAGTTAAAATTATACCCTTCTTATTCTTACGCAAGAATTTATAAAAAAGGTGATAAATTAGAAAGACACAAAGATAGATTTAGTTGTGAAATATCAACTACTATGAATCTTGGTGGTGATGAATGGCCTATATATTTAAGCCCTTATGAAAATGTAGGCATACCCAATGATAAAGAAATTACAATAGCGAGCAAAGCTAAAGGTGTTAGGATAGATTTAAAACCTGGAGATATGTTAGTTTATTCTGGATGTGAGTTAGAACATTGGAGAGAAAAATTTAAAGGTAAAGAGTGCATACAAGTATTTCTTCATTACAATAATCGTAAAACAAAAAATGCAAAAAATAATATGTTTGATACCCGTCCACATTTAGGTTTACCACCATGGTTTAAAAAATGAATTTTATTAAACAATTAAGTGAGGTTAAATATGCTGCAAAAAAACAAATTAAGGAAGAGCATTGGCATGTTGAAGGTATTATAAAATCTAAATCAAACCAAAAATTTAAATTTGATTTAAGTCCTATAATAAAATTTAAAGAAAATGATTACGGTAAAATAGGTTATTTTTCATCAAAATCAGATAAAATAGTTTTTGATTTTAAGGATAAATGGATTTTAATAGATACAAAGGAATTGACAAATTATATCAAAAAAACAAATATAAAAGAATTAAATTTAAATGATTTATTGGATAAATTAGAGTGGAACACAATACTAAATAAATGACAAGTTGACACTTGTGAATAAATTAAATAATATGCAGTAATTTAAGGATCTAAAATATGGCAAATACTACATCAGCAAGTTTAAAATTAACAGTTCAACAAACTGGAGAAAATTCAGGAACTTGGGGACAAATTACCAATACTAATTTACTTATATTAGAACAGGCTATTGGTGGATACGATACAGTTAACTCTGCATCAGGTGCTACTTTAACTTTTTCAAATGGAGCATTATCTAATGGTAAAAACCAAGTATTAAAATTAACAGGTACAATTTCAGGTAATGTAAGTGTAACTATTCCTGATTCAATTGAAAAAACTTATATTGTAGAAAATGCAACAAGTGGAGCACATACTGTAACTTTTAAAACAACTTCTGGAACAGGAGTTACTTGGTCTGCAACAGACAAGGGAAAGAAAATTTTATATTCTGATGGAACTAATATTGAAGAAGGAGTTACATCAACAGGTAGTTTAATTACAGGAGACATTACTACAAACACTATTTACACTAGTAATCTTACCGTGACTAATAATACAAATGTTAGCGGTATTACTATAAGTGATAATGTTACCGCAGCAAATAATATTACAACAACTGCTGGAAACATGGTTGATCAAATAGGTGAAGTAAGAACAGTGCCTGCAAATACTCAAGCATCAACATATACTTTAGTAGCTGGTGATCATGGAAAAGTTATTATTGCTTCTGATACAATAACAGTTCCCTCTGGAGTCTTTTCAACAGGTCAAACTATTTCAATTTATAATAACACTGCCGGTGATATTTCAATAAATCGCTCTAGCGTCACTATGTATTGGGTAACCGATGGAACAGACGCAAATAGAACATTAGCAACTAGAGGAGTTGCAACCGTTCTTTGTGTAGGAACTAATACATTTGTAATTACTGGCGGACTTTTATCATAGGAAACAACTATGACTCATTACACTTTATTAGTAGGTTCCAGTGGAGGCGGTATTCCAGCAACATCGTTTGTTGAATTAACTTCCGGTTCTTCTACATTTAGTGTTCCAGACGGATATAATGCTATTCATATTCAATACGCTGTAGGTGCAGGTGGCGGTGCATTTCGTGCAGCTGACTATGATAAAGCAGGTGGAGAATCTTCTGGAGCTGGTGGTGGTTCGGGTGGTTATATTTCTGATAAAATATTAACTGTCGCCGAAGGTGAAACAATAACTTATGCTATAGGTTCAGGAGGAGCTGCTAATAATGCTATACCCACAAGATATAACGGAAGTTCAAGTCCTGGTACAAGCACAACATTATCTGGTTCTACAACAGGAAGTTTATTTACATTAAATGGAGGTGGTGGAGCTTCAGCATCTGGTGGAGGTGTTCAAGGACCTGTAAGATCAAACACTGCTGGAACTGCAGGATCAGCAACTATTGGAGGAACAGCTATTACTTCAGGAATTTTTGTAGATTCAGACAAAAGTGTTAAAAATGTAAACACAAATACTTCAGGGCCTGTTGGTACTTTTAATCAATCAGGTAATGGAGCAGCAGGAGATAACAACGGAAACTGTAGTGGAGATAACTGTCAAATAGGAGGTTCAAATGGAGCTGATTCTTATGCAGGAAGTGTATCTGGAGGAGCTGGATCACCAGTAGGAGGAACAGCCGGAGGATCTGATGGTACACGAGGATCTGGTGGTGGAGGAGGTGGTGCTCAATACGGTGATGGAGAGGTTGCTGGTCACGGTGGTGACGGTGGTAATGGAGAAATTAAATATAGATTTTTACAAGTGCTTTAAATATGTTACAAAAATTAAATTTTAAACCCGGTTTTAATAAACAAGTCACAGATTCAGGTGCTGAATCTCAATGGGTTGATGGAGATTTTGTTAGATTTAGATATGGACTTCCAGAAAAAATAGGTGGATGGTCACAACTTACAAATTCTAATACTACATTACCTGGAGTAGCACGTGCTCAACATGCCTTTACCAGTCTTACTGGTGACAGATATGTAGCCTTAGGTACATCTCAGGGTTTGTTTTTATATTATGAAGGTGAGTTTTTTGATATTACTCCAATAGATAATGACGTGATTACTGGAGCGGACTTTGATGCAACGAGTGGTTCTGCTACAGTTACAGTAAATAAAACTAGTCATGGTTTACAAAACGGAAGATATGTAACGTTTTCATCAGTTACTGTTCCAACAGGTTCTGGTTATGCGACAACTGATTTTACTAATAATAGTTTTGAAGTATTAAATATTACCTCAAATACATTTCAAATTACAATGCCATCTAACTCAGCTGGCACTACATCAGGAACAGGATCTGCACAAATTGATCCATACGTAATCATAGGTCCAACATTTCAAACTGTAGGTCTTGGTTGGGGTACAGCTGCTTGGGGAGGAGCTTCCGGTCTTACAACAACACTTAATGGTGCATTATTAGATGATACAAATGGTACTGGAGGAAGTGGTACAAGTATAACTTTAACTTCAACAGCTAATTTTCCAACAACAGGGGCTATTAAAGTAGGAGCAGAATTTATTTCTTATACTGGAATATCTGGAAATGACTTAACAGGTATAACAAGAGCAGCTGCAGGAACAAGGTCTGCTCATTCTGATGGAGCTTCTGTTGAATACTATATAGGATGGGGACAATCTGCAATATCATCTACTATAACATTAGATCCAGGTTTATGGTCGTTAGATAATTTTGGACAAATATTAATTGCTACTATTCACAATGGAGAAACGTTTACATGGAACGCAGGAGCAGCATCACCTAGAAACGTTAGAGCAACTATTATGGCAAATGCACCTACTAAAACAAGATTAACTCAAGTATCTGATAGAGATAGACATGTATTTCATTTTGGGACTGAAACAACTATTGGAGACACTACTTCACAAGACCCAATGTTTATTAGATTTAGTGATCAAGAAAACTTTAATGAATATCAACCAACTGCAATTAATACAGCAGGAACATTTAGATTAGATAAAGGTAATGAAATTATAGGAGCAGTATCTGGTAAAGATTATACTTTGGTTTTAACAGATACTTCAGCATATGTAATTCAATATGTTGGTCCACCATTTACATTTAGTATTAGACAAGTAGGTACAAACTGTGGATTGATTGGTCAAAACGCACTTAGTTATTCTGATGGTATTGTATTTTGGATGTCAGGTGAGGGTGGATTTTTTATGTTTGACGGTACGGTAAAAGCCATTCCTTGTTTAGTTGAAGATTTTGTTTTTACAACAAGTGGAGATAATCTAGGCATTAACTACAACTCTAGTATGTTAGTATATGCAGAACACAATAGTTTATATAATGAAATTAGTTGGTTTTATCCAACCTCTAACTCACAACAAATTAATAGATGTGTCACATATAACTATGCAGAAAACGTTTGGACTACATCATCACTAGCAAGAACATCTTACCTTGACACTGGTGTATATGATTTACCATATGCAACTGAATATGATAAAACTGCTTTACCTACTTTTCCAATACAAGGTGTTACAAATACTTATGGAGCAACAACTTATTATGAACATGAAAAAGGAACCGATCAAGTCAATAGCTCGGGTACAACATCAATTGATGCTTACATTCAATCAGGTGATTTTGATATTACTAACTCTAATAATATTGCTAATTTACAAGGAGACGGTGAATACATAATGTCAGTTAAAAGATTTATACCAGACTTTCAAGTGCTTATTGGTAATTCAAAAATTACTTTATTAATAAATAATTATCCAAGTGATACAGCTGCAAGCTCACCTCTTGGACCCTTTACAGTAACTTCATCTACTGATAAAGTAGATACTCGTGCTAGAGGAAGATTAGTAGCTCTTAAAATAGAAAATGATGCTGTAGGTGAGACTTGGCGTTATGGAACATTGAGATTAGATGCTAAACCAGATGGAAGAAGATAATGGCAAAAATAGCAGCATATATACCTGAACCAAAACAAGAATACGAAGTTAGTAATCAAAGACAAATTATAGAAGCATTAGATACTGTAAAAAATCAACTTAATTTTTCATTTCAAAATGACTTGAAAGAAGAGCAAGATACATACAACTGGTTTATATCATAATGACTATACAATATAAAAATCAAGGTTTTAATTTAACCACTAGTAATTTAACTACAGTATTAACTATTAACACTAGTTCTGTGGCAATTGTAAAAAGCATTAATATTACAAATGAACATAGTAGTAATAATTTAACTGAGATGTATTTACATGATTCTTCTGCATCTACGGATTATGAATTTTTTCACAAAGATTTAAGTGCAGACGCAACAGAACAGGCTGCAGGTCAAGTTTTAAATTTAGAAGCAGGAGATAGTATAAAGGTCCAAACAGAGGTTGAAAATACTGTAAAAGGTGTTATAAGTTATGCTTTAATAGACAGGTCACAACAGAATGGATAATAATATTTTAAAAATAGATTGTACTACAACAGTAGTGTTGAGAAATACTAGAACAAATAAAGTATATAAAGACGAAGCAGAGAAAGAAGCTGATATAGCTGATCCTAATACTGAAACAGTTGCAGAGCATATTGCTCAAGATTTAACAGTAGAGGTATCTCCGAAAGGATTGAATGTTTTACAGAAAGTTATGAATGAAAATAAGAAATCAAACACCTAAAGGTGGAACTGAATTACAATTAAGTTTTTTAAATAAATACGTAGACAAAAACTTATTGGACAAAGTTCAAATTTGTACTTCAATACCAGGTAAAGTTCCATTGGATCCCAACAAAGTAAATATACTTTGGCAAAAAAATTCTTACGATCAGCCTAATTTATATCCTTGGTTTAAAAACAAAGCTAATCACCATAAGTATGATTGGTATGTATTTAATTCTCATTGGAATCATGAAAAATTTAGAATGATGTTTGGTCTACCCACCGAAAAATGTATTGTTATAAAAAACGGTGTAGACAAAATAGAACAATCACAACCTTATCAA
>Ga0222718_10004236_pt1 | contig 12000 bp, 28 predicted proteins | sample C33_27DmetaG_FD_165045 | JGI IMG/M metagenome (GOLD analysis project Ga0222718, IMG submission 165045) | Estuarine water microbial communities from San Francisco Bay, California, United States - C33_27D | ecosystem: Environmental > Aquatic > Marine > Unclassified | place: USA: California... | reverse complement strand
TTCTTCTGGCTTCATGGTGTCCAGCTCATCAACGTCCGCGTCGGCGTGTTCATAACCTACGATTCGGTGAGGTGCATCCATAGACCGAAAGAATACCGCGCCCATCCCATTCACTTCGAGATAGTTAAGCGGCGACTTATAGAGTCGGTAAGGTATGTCAAGTTCGGTCAAGATTTCCTCGAATCGTGGAAAGGCAATCATTCGGATGAGGTCATAGGTCGGAGCGTAAAAGCCTCGGTTTGTCGTTGGGTTCTTGAGTTTGCCAATGATAGACCGATGTATTGCCGCCTCTGTCTTACCGGCACCAAATCCCGCCACCATTGCGGGGAATTGAGCGCCGCTTGTGATGTAGTCAAATTGGGGCTTGGTTGGGCTAATCGTCGAAGGCATAAGGGTTGACGATCTCGATTGAGATGGGCTTGTGTTCCTGGATGGTGTCGATCTGGTCCCTTTGCCCTAATAGCTGCTTGCCGAGCCATATAGCCATCGTTGCGTTGCCGCCTTCCATGATCTGGAATTGTTGCCGCCTGACTGACAGCATCCCATCAGCTCGACCGCTTTCGATGATCTCCGCGAACTCGTCATCCTCTGCCGCCCTTCGTTCAATCGTTCGTTTGTTGCAACCAAAGAACGCCGCAACCTCGGCCATCGTGCAATTGAGGGCCATCAGTTTTCGGAGTTGATCAAGATCTATCTCTGTTCGTGGTCGTCCCGCCATGTCATCACCTCGGCCTCGGCTTGGGTTTTCGCTTAACCTTTCGCTTCGGCCACATCTTATTTTTTCGGCTTCTTGATCATCTTCTTGGGCTTGCTGCTGGTTTTCTTAACCTTGGCCCCTTGCTTCTTCAAGTCTTTATATGGCATCGGATCACCTCCTATCGGTAACGCTTGGTTTTGCTTGCGGCCTTCTTGGGCTGCTTGCTGGATTGTTTGCCCTTCTTTGTGTCCTCGCGCTTCTTGCGAGTCGTTGCTGCATATTCCTGGGCGCTCATGGCCTTGATTGCTTTCTCGGGTAGATACCTTTCACCCGTTGCGTTCTTGCCTTGTGTGGACGGCTTGCCGCTCTTAGTGCGCCACTTTTGCTTGGTCCATTTCTTGAGGCTTTTCTGTGAGTCTTTCATTGCCATCAGTCCCGATAACCTCCACCTTTGGCCTTGTATTCTTTCGCCAGCATTTGGGCCTTACGAGCTGACCATTGCCCAGGCTTGCCACCCTTACCACCCGCCTTGATCTTGTTGAACAGGTTTTTACGCATCGTTGGCTTCGTGTAGTTGCCCGCTTTGTTGACTGTGCTTTTCTTCTTCGCTGCCATCACCACTTAACCTTATTTGACCAATACGCCCCCGAGAGCTTGCCTTTGGCTATTCCTTTGGCATGTCTTGCTTTGAATGATGCCCGCCTTGCCGCATCTGCTTTGCTTTCGCCTTTCCTGGCGGGGCTTCCACTGACTCCCTGCTGACCGAACCTAATCAGCTTAACGGTGCTGCCATCCTTAGCCAGTACGACATGAGACTTACTCGGATGCTTTGGGGTTCGCTTTGGCTTATTGAAGCCTTCAAGGTTGTACCGTTCAAGCCTTGGATCTTTCGCCATGTTCAGACCTTTTTATAGTTGCGACAATATCGAGGTGTTCAACTGTGTGTCCGCTTATATGTATTTATAATTACGAGTAAGACCAAACCCGAGGTTTAGATGTTCGGCTGTCGACGTGAATAAATGATCGAGCAACCCCGATTCCTTGAAAGCCTAGCTTGATCGCATTACTGACAATGACAAACCTTTCGTGTGCGTCTGTCGTTGCGATATCTGCCGCGATTCCTTGCGCGTGAGTTCCTGGCTTAGCCTTTGCTGTTTCAATTGGGTGCTTTGTTGGCGACCTATAGCCGCTTGTGATCGTGAAGCTGAATCCGCACTCATCTCTAAGCGCATCGAGCATCAACAAGAAATCGGGCTTCATGTCGTTCTCACCGCTTACGCTACAATCGAACTCAGACAGCTTAAAATACTTGAGAGCAGGGGTTTTTGCTTTCCCTTTAGGCATGACAAAAGACCTTAGTTTTTCGGCCCTTATATCATAACTTGATGAATACGCAAAAAAAAGCCCCATTTAAGGGGCTGAAAGGTTGGAAAGGGTAAGGGGTCGAGTTACAGGAAGAACGACCCCACAATGATCGAGAGAGCGCCTAAAGAGGCTAAAACCATATATAGGTTATCTCTCTGGTATTGTCTCGCTTTTGCGCTTCTTCTCATGCTGCCCCCCCTTCGATTAATGATCTTTCTTCGTCGATTTGCCGATCATTCTCCGCAATAGCATTTTCGACCACCTCCAACGCTTCATCTATTTCGTCCGCTGATAACCTATCCATAAGACTCTGAGCGATTTCTAACGCATCAAGCCTTTGCTCATCAGTTGGGGCCGATACTGAAAGCGATATTGCCACTACGAACGCTTCAAAATATGTTTGTATCTCTTTCATGCTCCCGTCATCATTCGAGGGCGCTATAACAAGGGCTGTATCGTCGTTGTAGTTCATGCTGCCACCTCCACAGAATCAGCCTTAATGATCAAATCGCCTTGACGGTAATCGATAGACTCGAAGGCTTCCCAGTCAAACCCGTCAAACATTGCGTCAAGATCGAAGCGGTCATCATCTTTGATGGCATGGGCTAAAATATACGATTTTTTGCAGTGGAGAATATCGCGGGGTCTAAAGTGGTCTGAAAGCATTGCGGTCCTAATAGCTAGAATGACCCAATATTTAGACACAATTGAGGCGTTGAACTTCGGCTTGAAGGCGACAGAGATAAATGCTCGGTGCCTCTTTTCTTGCTTCAGTTCGTCATCAAGCATTTCTGCTCGATAATCGGTATAAGTGGCATACGTTAATGGGTAAAGGTTGCCGAATCCTTCGTTGATAAAATCTGAAATTTGCTTTTTGTTCATTGTTGCTGCTCCGTTCTGTTGTTTGATGATTTAAAGAATGCCTGACCCTGTTTCCCTTGTCAAGCATTATTTTGACAAATATTAGAATAATTTCACCGCTTGTAAAGGCTGAGGCTTGCGAGGGATGCGCGTACCGCGTCACCGTTTAACCATCGGTTGAGATCTGCTTCAGTATCTTGGCGGGCCTCATCTTCTTCTTGAGCGTTGCACAGATCCTCTGAAACTTCATCGAGAAGTGCTACCGCTTCGGCTAACTTGGCGAGGGTTTCGCCATCGTTGACGGTATAACCTCGATGCGCTTGCGTGTTGATCACTGCCGCGAAATGCTCAAGGTCGTCTGCTATTCTATCAAAGTTTGCCATTTTTCCCGCTCCGTTCGTTGATTTGATGAGTACACTTTAAAGGATGACAAAATTTTTTACAACACTTTATCAAGTTATTTTTAGACCGTTTTGCTTTCCCTGGAGCATTTCATATTCCAAAAAGTTCTATTCTCTGTCGCGTTTTTATTTGACAGGTAGGGGGCTTTGTGCGCTAGAATTTGGGAACAACTCAAACGGAGCTTTAACAATGCGGTATTTTAAAATGGCGGGAGTGGCCGCCTTTCTTTGCGTGTGCGTGTATTTCGCGGGCAATGCTGACCTGGAAGAAGCACAACGGGCTGAGGCTGAATATATCGAGCGGGTATGCTTGGGGATTCATTCCGACTATAAAGAAAGGGGGGTTGAATGTCAGAAGTAGAGGCGGCCTTTATCGGGCCAAGACACCCGCAAAGCACTAGACCAATGAAGCAAGGCCGAGGGCTGGGTAGTTTCGGCTACCCCAACCGCGCCGCATTCGTTCGAGCTGTGATCGAGCGGGTTGATCGGGGCCATTCTATCAACCGAATCGCCTACCACCTCGGCTGCGCGTGGCGAACCGTCAAAGTGGCAGAGCGCGAAGGGAGAGCACTAGAGGCCCAGGAAAAAACCCTTTGAAATCAAGTAGTTACGATTTCGATCTGCATTTTTCATCGATTTTTGTGCATTTTTTTGGTCTAGGGGATGCAGAATTTGGTCTAGGGGATACGGTAAACCTTTGGCGCGATGTGTCAGGTTTAACGTGTGAGGCGATAAGCCTGACGTTTTTCCATCTGTGGGTTAGCGTTTGGTCTAGGGAATACATTAAAACTAAGGAGAGGCAAATGGGTTATACACCTGAAGGAATTGGCTATCAAAGCCGTGATACAAGTTTGGAGGCTGCGTCTTATGACAAAGGCGGCAAGATGTCTTTAAGGGAGAAGGCTTACAAGGTTATCGCGCAGTCATTGATACCTATGAGTGCTGACCAAGTGGCTGATGAGCTGCAAAAGTCTTTTATCAGCGTCCGTCCTCGGATCACTGAATTGGTCAATGAGGGTCGAATCAGGGATAGTGGCGATAGGGGCAAGAGTCGATGGGGCAAAACTTGCATCTTGTGGGAGTCGGTCGATTGACTTTGGTCTACGATCTAGCGGCAAGGTTTGGTCTACGATCTGGCGGCAAATTGTTTCATGTGAAACATCAACTAAGGAGAAGTGATGAATCAAATTACCGATAAGATGTTAGAAGATTTTGGATTTAAAGACGAAGATGACCTGATTGAGTGGTCGCAAACTCTTTGTTTTGATTGTCGGTGGCATTATCCAATTGATCACGACGAGGCTCCGAAAAACTTTCGGGGATGGCCTACCATGTTGGTCACTGATGGTGATTGTGGCATTTGCCATATCAGGATTTCTGAGGATAGGGATGACGCTTTTGAGATCGAGCCAATTAATTGTCATTTTTTTAGCATCCGATACGAATATTTTCGGGAGTTTCGTTTAGCTGTTGACGAAGCTGATCGAGAGTTTAATGAATGCTTACAAGAGGACGTAAAATGAAACCAACGAGAAACGAGATTTTGCTGGCGTTGTTGACGTTAGTCAAAGTGCGGGAAACTTACGACAACCTAGATCCATGCGATACGATGGAGGTGTTGGATGTCATAAGATTATTGGATCGATTACAAGGAGAAATGGCCCATGTGGAAAGATAAATTCACCATTCCTGAGTACACTGGTGGCGCAATGATCGCTGCCTTTTGCTTAGGCTATATTATTGGAGCAATAATGCTCTGATCACCAAGACGGCTTCTTTGGCGTGTCCTTGGGAGTCGTCTCCCTTTCTATCAAAATCTCAATGTAGTGCGCTGCCTTCCTGAGATCGTCTACTCCACCCTTGTCTCGCCACCTAGAAATATATTTCACGACCGCGTGTTCACATATACCTAAGTCATTGGCTAACGCGTATTCCAAGGGCTGAATCATCATAGTTTTGTAATGGCTACCAGAAACTTGCCGATCCATTGCGCTCATGTCAACTCCTGAATGTTTGCCTTCAATCTGCCTTGCTCCCCGAACGATTTGTGGAGTATTACGCAAGTCATACTTCGAGAACTGGAGTAACCCGCACCAGAGTGCCAAGCGTCTGCGGGTGCTAGGATGTTCCAGGACTCGAACAATGCGCCTCCATATTCCTCCTGATTCTTGTGGTGGATGTGACCTGTCCACACGTAGGTGTGATCGGATTCTCCCCATTCCTTCCTCAAATTACTCACAATTGATCCATGAAGGTTGGACATTTTAATCCGATCTCCGTGGTGCGTCACAATCAAATTCTTGCCCCATTGCCACCAAACGAACTTGGAAGCGTTGTCGAATACCTTAACCCTTGGGTCTTCCTCGAAGTACAGGCGCATTACCTCATTCAGCCATAGGGCCGCATCTGGGTCATGATTACCTCGGACGTTCACAATCCACACTTGATTATGCTTCTCAAGCATCCGTAAAACGGTACGCTTTATCACGTTGCTGGCTGCGCGAATGGTCTTTGAGTATCTGCCGTCAGAGTCTAGTAGATTCTTTGAGCTAGGGGTTGAGCTAGTGCTGTCGTTTACGTGCATGAAGTCGCCAAGATTGACCAGCACACCAACCTCTCCCGCTGGCGCAGACCCAACCAGCCGATCTATCGCGTTCTCTAAAAGCGTTTGGCTAATTTTAACGTCGTAGTCGTCGCCCATCGTCTCAGAGTGATGAGCAAGCATCCCAAGGTGATGATCCCCAATAATGTAGCTAACCATAAGATCGTCATCAGTGCTTGTAGGCGCGTCTGTGGGGGCATGTATTCCGGTGACTTCATCTTTAAATCCATCAACAAATTCGGCTATAAGTTCTTCTAGTTTTTCTCGATCTGGCTCTTGAATGTGCCATTGCAGCACAATCTCGTTGTCCATGTTGTAGGCTGTAGAGACTCGTTTGGTCGTAAAGCCTGGAGCCACTTGCCTATTTAAGTTGTAATCGGGTGCAAATCCCTTGCGGCTTGCTCTCTTATGTATTTTCCCCACAACCTCAGAAATGCGTCTCGGCTCTTTGCCCAGTTGATGAGCGATCTCGGTCTGAGACATGCCGCTGATGTGCATCTCAATTACTTGCCGCTGGTAATCGGTATTACAATACTCTAAGTGCTCAGAAACGCTTTTAATCGCCATCTTCTTCTACCCATGTCATGTGGGCGAAAACATTAGAAGCCATTTGTAAGCGTCCAATAATGCTCGCAATAGAGTCAGGGTCTGTGGAGAATGTTCCAGGCATATCAAGCTCAAAACCGTCTTGATGCTCGGTTACTATAACTGCTCCGCTAATGTCTCCAGACTCACAAGCCTTTAAGAGATCACGCAATGTGGCGCGAACCTCTTCAGCGTTACGATCTAAGATTGAGACTTCGCCCATTCTTTGTTTTTCGCCTGATAAACCGACAGAAGCTCCCGAAGCTCGTCGATTGTGTATTTCTTTGGATCGTGTGGCCCCTCCAGCCTCTCCACTTCCTCCAAGCCTATTTTGACAATTAAGTTTGGACGATATTCCACCAAATTACCACTTTTATAGTTATTGCAAACACTGCACTGCTTATGGGTGTTGTTCTCGTCAAATCTGAGAGCCGCTGAGTGACCACCTACGCTCATGTAGTGTCCAGCGTGATATTGGCCTTGGTGATGCCTCTGGCAGCTTATGCAAGGGTCTTTGTGATCTCTCTGGCGTATATACTTGTTAAATTCGGTCTGTACCCTCTTGACCCAGTACGCTCGATCTTTTTCCCTCGCTTTTTTCTTATCTTGTCTAATTGCTCGCTTGTTTAGCCGCGCTGCCTCTGCCCTACCAAAGTCAACTAAGCACTCGACATTGTTACAGGTCTTCTGAAAGGTGCTAAATTCGGGGACAAAAGGTTGTAGGCAAATCTTACACTTCTTAGCCATACCGCTAACTCTCAATATCTCGGTGACTAAGGATAGATTATTTCTTGGGAATGTCCCAGATCTGTGGATCTGTTAGCTGAAACCCTAACCCGTCGAAATGCCGTTTCACCTCATCCAGAAAAGCCCCATGCTGGGCAATGTTCATTGCTGACGTAACGGGAAAGTCGAACGGTTCAACCATCAATTCTAGCTTTTGCTCGTAAGCCATTGGTCTAATGATTCGGTCGTACTTCGCTCGATACTCGGGGCTATCTCTGCGGAGAATCGGAACCCCAAAATGCAGCTTGCAATAAGCTCGATACTCCCATGCCTTTTGATCACCCTGAGCCTCTGCATCCCTAAACCATTGCCACTGCGTCCGATTCTGTGCCAATGACCTAGCCTTCGATGCCTTTTTAATAACTACGTCTATGGGATACTGTAGCTCTACCTGTTGCAGCATCGTCAGTAAGTTATTTTTGTCTTCCTCACCATGCAAAACCATGTGTATCTCGGACGCTGACAACATACCCCCTAGGTTGCCATTGCCTAGCGTTTTAATTTCCGCTAGACGCTGTTTTTGGCGCTCTACTGCCTTCTGTGATGCCTTCCTCATCTGAGCCTCGCAAACATTCTTTTAGTTTCTGCTATCTGCTCGTCGGTCACTTCGTAAAGAGACTTTTCGCCAGTGATGCAGACATCATGATGATACTGGGTGAACGTGAAAGATCGACAGACTCGGCAAACCGTGGTGTCTCGGCTTGGTCTATGGGCTGGCTCTAACTTGATCTCTTCCAGCATCTCTTTGAACTCGCCCAAGGTCGGAGCAAACTTCTTAAACTTCTCGACGACTTGTATTGTTGCTCTGTGGATTAATGCCTGATCGTAATGCTTCAGGTATGACCACCACATCTTTTTGGTCGAAGCGATATCCTCGTCTGAAGTATCATTCAAGAATGATGGGTAATTCAGCCGCATTACTCCAAACAACTGGTTGATATAAGACTTGTCTAAGTCCTCACCAATCTGTGCTGGTTGCGATCTTCGTTGCTGAGTGACGGCGTTGCTGACGATTCTTTTGTTCATAAATTGATTTCCATCCATTGCTGTGAGCTTCCTCGACTAATTCTTTAATGTCCTCTCCCTGCTTCGCTAACTTCTCCGCTTTGTTGGCAAGAGTCGCCAAAGCGCGAGCCGTGTTCGTAGCTTTCAATCTGCTCCGAGTTTTTATGTATTCCCTAAATAATGGGGTATCTACACCCAGCGCATTCATGCGCTTGAAAACGCTTTTTATTTTATCTTTCTCTGTATCTGATTCTGTATCTGTATCTGTATCTGTATCTTGGGGCGTGACCTTAGCGTTTTGGTGACGTTTCGGTGACGTCACGTTTTTAGTAAGTTTTTGTTTTTCCCGATATTTTCGTTGGCGCTCTTTGCTCGAATCTGACTTATATTGACGCTCTTCCCACTTCAATACGTTCCAGTTTTTATCGATTAATTTAACGTCTGTGAGTCGCTTCCTAAGTTCATCTAAGGCGGGAAGTTGCAAGCCTAACTTGACTGCTAACGACCTGTTTATGAACTCTGGATCTGCGCTATCGAAAAGGCCCGACTGCTTGCAAGCTAGTAAGGCTATGAAGTGCCATCGATCTTCAAATGCAAGTAGCCGCATCTTGTGGTTATCGACGATATTCGTGTATACTCTAAACCAAGGTAAACCATCTGACATAACTGCTCCGTTTTGTTACTTGTTGCCTTGCTTCCTTCTCCGAAGAAGCCCCCTAGCCCCCTTAATTGGGGGCTTTTTTTACCTCTCCCAAATGGTTTTGGTATTAACCGACTCTATGCGATCAATCTCAAAGTCATCATTGCAATGCACCCAAGTCTCTCGACAATTTGCCCAGTACCAAACCTTCTGCCTGGAGCACCCCATAAGCCTAGCGATGTCACTAAATGACTTGCCAGATTCCTCGCAAAAAAATGTCAATTGCATCCTGTTCATAAAATCCCTCCGTTCGTTCGGCCAAATTATAAGCACAGATTGATTGTCTCGTAAAGTCTTGACAAGAGTTTTTGTAAAATATATATTGAACGTGCATTAACAAAACGGAGAAGAAAATGCAGTACGAAGTGGAAAGAGATGTAGCCATCCCAGGAAAAAAGACTTACGGGCACATAAGAAATGATTGGTTGAAAGGCATGGAGGTAGGCGGCTCTATAGTTGTAGATTTGCCTGACCCATCCATGAGAAGAAGGGAGGTTGGAAGAATCAAAGGTCTGATGAGGCATAGAAAAATGAAATGTGTTCAACGCAATGTGTCTGAAACTGCGGTAAGGATTTGGAGGACTGCATGAGCGTTTGGAAAACACTTAGCTCAATTGATGTTAATCAACATACTGAGCGTAAAGGGCAATTCACTTATCTGTCTTGGACTTGGGGTTGGGCTACCTTGATGGAGCACTATCCCCAATCGACCTATGAGTTTCTGCCAAACGAAGTCCATAACGACGAGTCTGTCACGGTTCACTGCAAAGTGACCGTTGAGGGCATCAGCCACACAATGTGGTTAGCAGTCATGGACAACAAAAACAGAGCTATCAAGAACCCATCTGCGACTGATATCGCTAATAACAAGATGCGGTGCTTGGTTAAGGCTTTGGCTATGTTTGGTCTAGGGCATTATATCTATGCTGGAGAATCTGTCCCAAAGATTAACCCATACGAGGAACTACACTTAGTAGTTAATCAGGGCGATCCTATGGATCTTTTATATCATCTCAATACGTTGGATGAGGATGAGATAACAGAGGCTTATAACGGCGCTCCGAAGGGCCAGAAGCAAGCCTTCAAGGATCAAGTTAGGACTATGGAGCGAGCTGCCCATGCAGAGATAGACGAAATCGCCCAGCAGCTACGTGATTGCATGAGCAACGACGACAAGACGGGGCTGGATGAGATCTGGGAGGATTGTACTCATTTAGTGCGAAAGTTAATTGGGGCTAGATTGTCACCAGCAGAACAGCATGCTTTTAAAGCAATACGGGCTGTTGGCGACACCCAAGCGCCAGAGCACATTGAAAGTTATTCACAAAGGAACGGGGGATAAAATGCCTAAAGTAGGTTTAAATTTGAGTGTTGATGTAACAAAACTGGATAAGTCCAAGTTTTACGAAGGAAAGAACGGCGCTAAATATGCCAATCTAACCGTGTTTGTGGACTCTAGTCCCGACCAATACGGTCAAAACGGGGGGATTATTGAGCAGCAGACAAAAGAGGAACAGGACGCTGGCAATTCCAAGAACTATGTAGGTAATGCAAAGATCTTTTGGACGATGGACGCTGACAACTTTAGACAGCAATCCAAGCAGCAAGCACCCGCGCATCACCAGCCGCCAACGGATGATTTTGAAGATGACATCCCTTTTTAAGTCTAGTTGTGCGTTCTGCGGGGTTTCGGTAAGGAGAGACTTCAAGATCTGCTCTAAATGCAGACAACGAAGGCATCGAAGCCCCCAAGAGGCTCCATTGTCGCTAAATGCGAACAAGTGGCTGCAAAAGCCGTGGGGTGATTATTCTAGGAATCGAACCTAGATACGACCGTGAGGGAAGGAGAGGGAGTCGTAGGCCCAGCCATAATCAATTTGGTAGGGCTTGCGAAACCCTTTTATTTATCCCTATGTACTGAGTTTTTCTTTTCGTATGACCTCATAGCTCCCAATCCTAGCATACCCATGAGGACGGGCATCATAGTTTCCAGAGGGACCAGAGGTATAACTATGTCTATACCGAATAAAGCCAAAACAAAGTTTGAGAATGGGATGGTAATAAAGTTGCCAAACATCCCCAGACCGCAAGTCCAGCCGATAAAGGGTCGCCATCCAGACACAAAAAGCGACTTATGAGCCGCTTCTACCTTGTTGACTTCTAGCTGACCTTTAGCAAGCTCTTGAGCGTGATTCTCGGCCATTGTAGCGACTTCATGCGCCAGCCTAGCCTTCTGATCCTTATCCTCAATAAACTTGTCTAACAAGCCCGATACTGGGCCTATCAAAGCCTGTATCACTGTTTCGCCTTACCGACATTAAGCGCAAACATCTCCAACACCTTGTACACCTTCGCAATAATCTTGTCGTCTTTTGGTGTAGGGGTTACTGCACAAATTGCACTACAAAGTGCGACCAATGTCGTCGCTATTTCCAGATACTCCAGCATATTGTTCTCCTGGCTCACAAGCCGTTACGATCTTTCCGTATGTTAATTTTTCTGCTGCAATCTCGCATGCTTCAAGGGTGTCAAATTCAATCCTATCGGGCGATACCCAGCTCCCGATTACGATAATTAAAATAAACTTCATTTACTTCTCTTTTATTTCCTCCATCTCACGCTCTAAGTATTGCAGCCTGATCTCTTGGGCGTGGTTGGTGCGGATACTTTCTTGCACTTCTGCCGGTGGTGCCCAGTTGTTTCTAAATTCAGTATTAAGATCAACCACTTTTTCCAAAGCGGCTATCTGGCTATTCTGGAGAAGGTCATCCGGTAGGCTCCCAAGTTCGCCCCTAGGCCATTTGACTCTAAACTCTGAGTTCATCTTTAGGTCTACTTCAAGGATGGTTATCTGCCGCTCTAACACGCTTATGCGGTTAGTCACCTCTGTATACGCGAACACGGCCACGATCACGCCACCAATGATGGCAACCAAGTTCCTGATCGGGATTTCAATGGTTGTCGAGTCATTAATCTCAGGCATCAGTTATTCCTGTTA
>Ga0222718_10004233_pt1 | contig 12009 bp, 10 predicted proteins | sample C33_27DmetaG_FD_165045 | JGI IMG/M metagenome (GOLD analysis project Ga0222718, IMG submission 165045) | Estuarine water microbial communities from San Francisco Bay, California, United States - C33_27D | ecosystem: Environmental > Aquatic > Marine > Unclassified | place: USA: California... | reverse complement strand
AAAAGAATACACCAGTGTTACTATTAATGTACGATGAGCTAAAATCTATAATGTCGTTATTAGAGACAATAGAATAGTAGATAGAGGAATTGGATGTAGTGTTAGCACTCTGTAAATATTGAACGTAAATTAAGTCGTTGTCACCGCCTGCAGCAGGCACAGCCTTTTTAACGTAAAATAAATCTTGTGAATTACGGCTCCTAGCATACTTTCCTTCAAAACTAGAGACGTCGATAGCGACACCGCCATACGTCGACTTTAATCTAAAAACACCTACTTGGTCGAGTACCTCCGATGAACCACTAACCTGCGAACCATCTTTAAAAATATGATTACCAAAACGATGAATTTGGTTTTGTAAGATTGTCTGCTGTTGTGTTAGCTCTCTAGCCTGTACGGCAAATCCAGGACGATACAAAATACGATGAAAGTTTTTAGTTTCATCGTAATCATCGTAGTATGGATCTACGTTGAAGTTAGTTACTAGGTTGTTGTTAGCAGTCATATCTGTTTCTCTTTATCAAAACTTAACAGTGATTGTAAAGTTTTCTGTTTGAGCTGAATCTCTTTCTATTGGTCTTTGTGTTACCGTATAAAGCATCTGACCGCTGTACGGAACCAAATCAGGTTTAGTAATTTGATCTATAACAGCGGTTACTCCGGATGAATTTGCGGTAATTGTTTCCGCGTTTGCAAAAAATCCTTCTGGATAGCTCAAATGAAGTACACCTTTTGTACGAGACGAGTTGGTGTTAGCAAAATACACAACCCGCCCAGCTGAACCAGATGTACCCCCTTTAACAAATTCATCTTGTGTAAAGTCTCCAGTTATTGAATTCAATGACAAACGAAAAGTTTGATCATACCTATCACCACTAGCGACAGCACCTGTTGATCTTAATGTTGGGTCCTTTACTATACCATAAATTCTAAATTGATTGTTAGCAGCGAAATACCCACCTTCGTTACCAGTTACCTGTACATTCATTGTTACATTACGAGCAAATAGCTCATTTTCAGGATCGGCGCCGTGGCCACCAACTCCGGGTAAGTATGTAACAGCCGTTGCACCAGATCCAAAGGAAGGATTTGCAGTAATATTAACTCGGGCTCTAGAGTAACTGCTACCCTCATTGATAGGCGTAATTTTAGCTACGGATCCAGATTGCACGTTGGCATACGCTAACGCACCGGTGCCATCTCCAATAATATTTATCCGTGGTCCAATATGGTAAGTACTAGAGGTATTGGGTGATACTGTAAATGCATTGTTGACCGTAACTAGTTTTGTCGAAGCATTGTACCCCGTAATAACTCTAATCTGTCCAGAACCAAGACCGTTTGAGATGAAAATAGTTGAACCATTATAAACATTGTCTGACTCAACAGCAGTATTTGCAATAGTTAGTTGAGTTGTACTAGTGACACCTGCAAAAGTGCCCTTGTTTTCAAGGTATCCGCTACCACCAGATGTAACTTCATAAATGGGTACTGAACCATTTGCGGCGGCTTGCTGTACTGTCCACTGAGCGCTACCATCGTTAGTTGTTAAAGTTTTGACTGGTATGTGGTTTAAGCCACCATATCTATTCATATCGGCAGCACTTATGTCGTACATAAACTTCCACTTGTACCCATCAGCAGTAGTAATTACTGATGTAGATTTACCAGTTGGCATTACGGTACTTAATGAATTTGATGAATTAAACAGACACTTGTATACTTCGTTGTTACTAGTTATAACATAGAAGTTACTTGTAGAAAGATCACCATTAGTATCGCTATACTGAGTGTATAATGTATTAGCAGCCCACGAGTACTTAGTAGCAGACATGGTAACACTATTATTAGATATCTTTTTTACAGCAGTCATTCCTCTCCAAATACCCCTCTCAGCATACTGAGTATCTGAAAAGGCAGGAGGGTTATAATCATCACCCCAAGGATCTATTCTAGAATAAAATAGATAATGTTGTGAAGGATCGGATTCAGCAAACGACTCTTTAAACTGCTGCGCAGCATGTACGTTAAAATTCTTTTTTACTAATATCGCCATCGTTAAATGTTACCATCGTAGATGTATCTGAATACACCGTTCGACATATTGCCGCCGGTAAACTCAGTGTTAATTGTGAACGTAGTGTTACTGAATACAGTATTAACTATATATGTCGTGTTGCCAGATGTACCTGGTACTATATCTTGAATTTCAATTTGTGATCCACCTTTAACTATAGTAGAGAAGATAGCAGAACCATCACCCTGTACAACAAATGGCGTACCTATAATAACTGGATCATCTAGATGTTGTGTAATAGGTTTACCAAGATAGGTCGTGATAGTATTATTGTTAGATACGTAAATATAACCGTTAGCAAGTAAGTATACGTCATCTGCAGGTTCTCCAACTACTAATGTAGACTCTATTGAAGTAGTGAACAGATCCCTAGACAATATGTTGTCAATAGATACGTTGGCTGTTGGCACTATCGGTGGCAACGACATGTCCCTACTCAAGACGTTATCTGTAGAGAACGCCTCAGTACTTACTATGCTAGCTGCAACCATGCTCATGTTAACTATTGGATTAGGTACTGCAGCTGTACTGGTAATGGATGGTAAATTAAATACTCGACTTACAACATAATCAGTACCAAATGACAATGTTGAATCTATACTTGGTACACCATCCTTGCCACCAATCAAATCTGTCGACACGTTAGTCTCGACATCCAATCCAGTCAAGTCAACGGTGTCATAAAGATCAATTTGTCCAAACAATTTGTTGCCGGCTGGATGAATGACATCATTTACAATTTTCTTATAAGTTCTAAAAGCTATCTCTGATCTTAAAACGTAACTAAACTCCTGATAATAATAATTGTCTTGAAGTCTTTGATCCCAACTTAAAAATCCCTTAGTTCCTTTATAGCTGCCTAGTTCGTTGATAACGCCAGATACGACTGGGGTACCTGTTGCGTCAGATGCGGTACGAGTTTGATTTGATACAGTAACGCTATCAATTGTGTTATAAAGTTGCCCACCCTGAGTGACAGACAAAGCTGTTATTGATCCTGCTATGTACGATGGTGTAATTACAGCATTGCGCCCTTTAATGCCTCCAGCACCATCCGAAAGTTCAAGTGGTGATATTGCGTTGTCGACTGCGACAACATTTGGTATCGAATTAAGTTGATAGTTGCCTGTAGTGACAGATATAGCACTTATTTTACCTGCTTGTAAAGATATTGTACCAAGCGCTGAACCTAACGACGTCGATGAATTAGATGAAGCAAGATTAGAACTGATGACACCAGAGTTCGAACTAAAGGTAGGCCCGTATCCAATTGGTGTGTCTGAAAGACCTTGAATGGTGTCACTATAGCCAAATATAGTTTCAGCATTTGCTATAGCAGTAACAGTTACTGCTCCAATCAGACCACCTTTTGGTGATCCTCCGGATATAGTAACAACTGTATTACCAACTGTATACCCACTACCACCATTGGTAATCTTAAAAGTTAAAACTTCGTTACTGGTAGCATCTACAACTCCAGTAGCGCCAGTACCCGATGCACTAGTTAAATTAACCAGATCGCCTGGCTGATGACCTGTACCACCTTGAGCACTCGCAGTACCAAACGTAACTTTAGATAGCGGACCAATATTGTTTACCACTACCCCGCTTTCACCACTAGTAGTTGTTACTTGCTCTAGGTCAATAAACGATCCAGATACTTCTGTCAATCTTAGCTGTTTTAATTCAACACCACCTTCAAATATGGTTAGTACTTTTAATACCTTACCGGTAGCACCAGAACTAGAACCAGTAACAATTTTACCGACAATACCATCTACGTTACCAGAGAAAGGAGCACCAAGACGTACAATAGTATCTTGAGTCCATCTTCCATCAGACGCTCTCAGAATATTTTCACTAGGTTTATACACCGATACATTCTGATCATACAGAATACGGAATAGAAGGTTATAAGCAGCAGTCGACCCTTTTGCGCGATACAAGTCTTTTATTCGTTTTGCGACTAGCTTTTTATCGGCCAAGATATTCTCAGGAAAGTCAGCCAATACTTCTCGTCTGAAGTATTCATAGAATTTGTCAAGATTAGTAGAATCGATATCACGGTTATATAAATGATTCTTACTGACTTCTGTAACTTGGCCAGTAGTCTCCATCCACTCATAGTATGCTTTTAAGAACGCAACGAGATTAGGGCCTTCTTCGAGAAGATATCCCGGAACCTGACTTTCTACTAATGTCGATATTTTATTATCGGTGGCCATTTAGTACGTCGACGATACTGATACTACCCCTGTCTCGGTAGAAACAGTGGATTGGTTAGTGGAAGACAATGATCTAGATACTGCTTCACTCTCGTCTGTAAGATTATTAATAATCGACACTTTAGAATCAGCAAGTTGACATATCTGGCTTCTTAGTGATTTAATAACCTGTTCTCTAGGCTGTGCATTAATCTTAATACCATCCCCACTATACCCTGTGAATTTTATAGCGTTAATTTTAACTGTACCCATTTCATAATCTACTACACCCGCATTCTGATCAATATACACGCGTGCATTACTTGCTATTCTGTAGATTCGCAGCTTTCCTTTTCCATCATCATCAAAGTAACAAGTAAATCCCTGATAGGTAAATGAGCTACTACTGATAGCATGCAGGTGACCACTATGTGGGTGGTATAATGCATTATTGAATTTTACTTGGTATGCTTGAGTGATCGTAGTATTAGGAATAAACCGTCTCTGCATTAATTCTGTTACAGATACGTTTACTACACTATCATCAATTGCATCGATCTTTTTAATAAATTCTGACAGATAGAAGTTACGGTTAAACACCCCAAGCTCGTTAGTGTTGAAAGAAGACATGACACTATTAACTTGATTGAGTAACGTATCAGCTGTCTTACTAGTAACATTAGGATTATAACGTACTTCTACTGTAGGAACGACATACAGATACTCAGCATCTACGAATACTGGTTCTATAGTAACGACGTTTCTATCATCTAGTAATTGTACAAGCTCATCCTTACGAGACTGAGTAAGAAGAGTATTCCCTATAGGCTTAGCCGCAATATACACTTTACCGTATACAGGGGGACTATTCTTTTCACCACCCCATACACTAATAGTCTGAAGATCAGGTGCATTGTTTAAAAGGATGTTCTTATAGTCGTTAGCAGTAACTGCTCTATTCTGAGCACTGTAGTTTCTAGGCGCATTAAATTTAATACTGTCTATAGACTGAGGATTTGCACCCCCGGATGCTCTACTAGTAGTACTAATGGTATACGAACTATTACCAGCAAGTGTAGCAGGACCATTAAATGTTCTAGCACCGTTTAAAGTAGGGCCGTTACATACGTTGTAATTAAGTTTAACAATATTACCATCCGATGGTTTTTTACCAAGTATGTTATCGCCAAACAATACTTCAAAAGCACCATCACCATTCTCTTGAAGGAAGTATACGGCCGAATTTCCATTTATAGCTGAAAGATCATTGGCTAATTTATAAACCTGTACAGCCGTGTTAGAAACGCTCTGCTGCACGGTAACTTTAAGACTAGTGGTATCACAGTTTTCGTTATTAAGTAAGTATGAAACAGGCGCTACTGTACTTACGGTATAAGACTCCTGTACAGGATCGCCTTCTCTAATAACCATGCTGTTAGTATAAGCACCTGCATCAGAACGAGTGAATGTAGTACTGTTAATAGACTGGAAGATATAAGACACCCCATCTACAGTACTAGTAAATTGAGTGTTAGCAGGAACAGTAACCGTATCAGGAGTACCAGCAGGATTAACCGTTACATTCAAAGTCGCTCTAGCACCCCTGGCACTAGTAGGAGTAAACCCAAGCATCTTAGCACGTGATACAACATTGTTTCTTAAAAGCGCTGTATCTAAGAACGATTCATTAGATGCGAAGTTAGTATAGATCGAATTATAATAGGTGTTATAAGCAAGCAGCTGAATAATAGTCTGCATACCGCTACTTTCAAAGTCATAGTCCTGAAACTCTGACTGACTAGAAAGATACGCCTGTAGATTGCCTTTGATCGTATCAAAGTTTATGTCTGTTACTATAAGTGCGTTATTAGCAGCCATTTACCTTACTCTTTCTATTGCTACTTCTAGATCGACTGGGAACCGTTCGTTGAATACCATGAACCTTATCTTAATAACTAGTGCATTGGAATCAGGCTTTACATCTACCACTACCGATTCAACCTTTGCTCTAGGCTCGTACTTGTCAATGGCCGTTTCTATACGGCTGCGTATAAGACTATCTAATAGAGGATCGTCCGTATTCTCAAATAACATCGCCCTTACATTGCCGCCGTATAGAGGCTCATAAGGACGTTCACCAAAGTTAGTTAATATAAGGTTGCGGACAGCTCTCTTTACAGCATCCGCATTCTTAAGCACGGGTAGTTTACCAGTAACTGGATGCGGTGTAAAAGAAACGTTGACATCACTGAAAACGACTTCTTTAAGTAAAGGGTTAAGAGCACCGCTAGCCATCAGAGCGTCCAGTTATTATTATTGTCTATTATTTATCGCTGTTCTTAGCAGCTTGTATCTCTAGACGTAAAAGTTTACACAACTTTGCAATTTCACTAAGTGATTTACGTGCTCTAGTGCCTGCTGCCTTATTACCACTCTCAAACTTTTCATACTCTGCTGTGAGAGTAGCAACGTGATTGTCCAACATATCTTTAGTGCTCATTAGTATCTCCTTATAAGCCTGTGATCACATCTGTAATAATACCTTGCGATACAACGTACCGTACTTGATTGACGTTGCCGCCATTCGTTACAATCTCAAAGTTACCACCAGTGCCACCTGTTTCAGCATTAGGAATAGTAACGTCTCCTGAAAAAGCCCCTGCTGTAGTAAGGATGCCACTAACTGCATTGGATGATAGCTCTGCCTCTGCTTCACTCAATGATTCTGTCGCATACTCATTAACGTCTGACATAAACGCCGCTCTATTCTCAGTCGTAGCTGATTCTATTAGCTGCTCAACACTGTTAGTCTGAAACTTAGCTGGTTTGCCTGTGATATCACTTAACTTGCTCTGCACCGTGCTAATAGTTGATAGTGTATTGTTAATCTCTTCCTCTGTAGTACCAAGTGCTGCTAACCCTTCTTCAATTACTGTATCTAGAGCCGTGTCTAAAGCAGATGCAGCACATAACGCAACGTTTTGTTGTGCAACCTGAGCTGCTTGAGTGATGTTCTGAATGGCTGCAGCAAACTGAGCAAGCTGGATAGCACAATCGATTAATGCAAGTATCTGAGGACCGATGTACATCGATACGAACTTTTTCACCCACGATATAATCTTCAACGGATTAGAAGGGATACTAGTTAGGGCTTCGAAGGGAGACAGGTCTGATACTGCTGCTGTATTTGTCTTAATCAAATCAACCATCGCTTTTATTTCACGCTTAATAATGTCTTCGATTACTTCACAGTCGACTAAGTTCTTAAGCTGCTCTGCAGTTGCATTAATTTCAGCCGTTGGAAATAGAATCCCAACCTGACTACCAACTTCGAATTCTAAAGCACCGGTCTCAGGATTGACTGATAGATTAGACTTTGCTTCTACATGAAAAGGAGCTCCTTCATCTTCTGCAAAGTTACTATTATCAGCATCATCATAAGCAGCCTGTCTGTTATCACGCCCTTCATACGACCGTACGGTATTGCCATCCTTATCGACAATATTGTATGTGATCGTATCAAGCTCTAGTTCATTGAGTGTACTGAGACCGAGGGTAGAAAAACGTACGACCTTCTGAGCATCTTGTTGTATGTCTAATATACTAGGCATGATTATCCATCCGTTGCTGATACCACAATACCATTCTTAACATCATAAACCTTTCCTCTAATATCAACAATCTTACAAGTAGCACCAGTACCAACTGCTAGACTACCAGCAACCTGCACTTTGTTAGTAGCAAGTACAACAGCACCACCTTTCAATGTAACGGTACGTCCTTCTATCACGGTGGTTTGACTTAACTGCTGACAATGTCTGCCAACAACATTTATATCACCATGGACACTCTTGTAGTGATTACCATCAATCAAAGTGAACTGATCACCAACAACCTTATCCATTCTATTCATAGCACCTACTGCACCACCGATCTCAATATAGTTACCGTTTCTATGATAGATGTGAATACGTTCGAACTTAGGAGTGTCATCAATCTCAAAGATATGGCCAGATGAAGTCTCAAGTACTTTGTTGTGTGGATACTTTGACTTGAATTCTTTCCACCCATCTAACACTGGCTCTTCAATCTCATAGCCATTACCATACTGACTCTTATGCTGCATCGCAACCTTTCTTTGAATCACTGGGTGAGTATAGTCTTTAGCATCACCCATTGCAGTATTATCATTACGAGCAAGTCTGTTAGTGTCAGGTTCATCTAAACCCCACCCTGCATACTCCTCAGGATAACGACCATCCGGATCATAGAAACCTTCTGAGGGAGGACCACCAACTGGGTTAGGATTAGCTTCGGTTGGAATACCAGGAATAGATCCCATTACGAGAGGCTCTCTAGCAATCTCTCCATCAAGGAAGATACCCATCACCCAAGTGCCCTGAACAATACCAGTCAAGGGACCACCGACACCACTATTAGGTCCTGCATTGACAGGCTGCATCACTTGAGCCCATGGCAACTCCTCAGTCTTAACACCAGGCTCACCATCGACGTCTTTCAATGAACCACTGTGCCATCCAAAGATACGAACTCTCAACCTGCCTAACTTCAATGGATCTTCGTTGTCTTCAACAACTCCCATCCACATTACAGGATTGAATCCAAAGAACTCTTGCTTTACCTTCATAACAATACCTTCATCCCAGTTGGGTCTTTTCCATATGTCTCAGCACTACACGATAGCACCATACGATACTGATCAGGCTCTGAACTATAAATGTGTCTGATAGCAGTTACAAAGAACGTAGCCTGCTGACCATACAACTCAATGAACCTAGTAGTCTCTCCATCAAAAGCTGTTGGCTGTGGAACTTGAATGATAATGTGTTCACCAATAGTCATATCAGGGTTACCAGGTACTGTGATCTCAAGTACATGATGCATTAAATTGTTCAGTTCATGTATAGACTCTGGTAGGTTCTTGTGTCTCTGTCTTGGATCGAGAAGCTGATCACCAGGTTTGAATGGCTGCATCTCTTTAAAGTAAGCAGAAGAGTCGACAGGGTACTTCTCATTATCCTTCTCGAACTGAGTAATCATCATTCGACGATGTGTTGCATATGGCTTAGTTGCCTTACCAACATCTCCCTCAGGTAGGATAAACTTCTCTCCACTGTTTGGCATATGTGTCAGATCATCAAAGTCTCTCACGTACTCGAACTGATGCTTCGTCTTCTCTTGTATCGGATGCATCTTAAAACGTTTCAGTATTGGATCGATGATGTTCACTTCGTTCATGTAAGATCCTCTGTGAACTCCATCTAGATTGTCGAATTCATCAGCAAACTTAAAGCTCGTTATAGATTTAAAGTATGCCTCATCCTCTCCTCCGATCGTGGGAGATTCGCCTTTTTCGAACTGACTCTCTTTTTGAGGAACATTAAGAAAAAAATTCTTATTTTTACCAGCAAAATTTTTCTCGAGTAAAAAATCTATCGGAACGTACTTAAATTTTTTATGATCCTCGTAAAACAAGTAATTCGACGGTTTTTTGTAGTCACTTGCCTTCTCACTCTTAGATTCAGCTATCATCATATTGATTAACTGTAATGGATTCTGTCCTGTACTGACTCTCGTATATGGATTGACTGTCTTTACTGGGATCTCTAATGGTTTATCAGGTGACAAATAATTATTGTATAGATCGTTAACAATCTCATGAGGCTTCTTCTGGATGTATGGTTTGTACACATATTCGAGAGAGTTTTTATGACCTGGTTTACTAATGCCATGAAGTACTACTGTATGCTGTCTAGCTTTAGCTATAGTTCTATGAGATAGTCTGTATACTTTGAATGTCTGAGTGTATGTTCCTGTTCCCTTTACAAAGTATGTGAATGCTAATTCCTCATCTCCTACTACAGGAAACTTATCAACCAAACCTAGAGCATCAGTTAGTACTATCTCAATCCTCATGAATGGTCCAAATATGTCTTCATACATGTTAATCTCATTTACCATATATTTGAGATCAACAGATTGTGACATTCTTGGACTTGTAAGGATAAGGTTAAACTCTAACCCATAGGCATTGTGAAAGGCAGGCATACTATATTATCCAATAGACAATATTAATGAATCATACGAAGAGATTAATCCATTAATGTATCTCTTATCAAGTATCTTAATCCTTGAGCGAGCTTCATTGAGCTCTAGCTCGTAGGTATACTTATCAATAGCACGACGACTGGTTGGAGATGTCAGATCGTATGTGTCTTTGTCTACTACGACTGTCTTCTCAGGAATGATCGTACCATCAAAGTATACTTGCTGTTCTCTCAATATCTTTTCGTATTGGTGATGAGTCTGCTTGGCTGCTTCCAATGATCCATACTTCTTTCTCATGTATCTTTCAAAGGAGCGATCATCGAGTGGCCATTCGAATTGTGGGTCAATGATGTTGTTGACAAGTAAGATCACCCAGTCGAGTGTTGGATCGTCATAATACTTATATGCAATTATGTCAGGTCTGTCTCCACTCTGCACATCATAGTCATACATCACGACGCTTTTGTTGCGCAAAAGTTCATTGATCTTGAATCGCAGAGTGATGTTAGTGAGAGTAAGAGGCTTACCATTCTTCTTTACATCGTAGCTAACAGTTGGCCAATTGTTAAACATATAAGACATTACCGACCTCCTGGTGCATTACCAATCTCTTTCTGAGTAAGAATATCGAGCTCTGTAAAGTTTAACGTGAATGACACTGACACTGGACTTCCGTTATTGTGAAAGTATGATGCACCATCTGGAGTGTAGTTGATCTGAAAGTCTCTCAATACAGATGTACCTATTTCAAACAAGAACCCATTGTCATTAGGGAATCTAATATCAAATTCATCAGGGTATCTAAAGAAAGCCTTCTGTGCATCATCAATGGTTGGATGCATTGCTTTCTTGAATTCGTAGATGATCGCATTCAAAGCATATGATTCACTCTCGTTCCTAGCTGAGAACTTATAGCTGAATGAGTGATTACGAAAGTTCATTCCTTCAAACAATACTGCTAGGTGAGGGTTCACAGCAATACCAGCTGCTCCAAGTCCTCCTTTTGCAATACCAGCAGCTGCAGCACCAGCAGCAGCACCAATACCAGCTGCTCCAAGCCCTAACTTTTGCAAGGCACCACCTCCAAGTACAGCTGCTATTTCAGGAGATGCAGATGCAGCAATTGATAATGCGCTCTGTTGCAAATCATCGATACCAATGCCCGATAAAGACTCAGCAATCGATCCACCTTCCCTAACATCATTGAATACCTGAGCTCCCAACACTCCAAGCTCAGCATCAGCATATCTAGCACCATAACCTGTTTGAAGATTAGTTGGAATAGGAAGTGCTATAAGCGTTCCACCACTCTCAGTAGCTCTAGTTGTTTGACTAGGACGGTTACGAGGCTTTACTTGAAACTCAATTCTCCTTGAACCTAAGTTACCAGGAAACTGAATACCACTTCCTGACGAAATACTTTCATTAAGTGCTCCTAGAGCCTCGTTAACAGATGCAGCAGTCTCTGCTGCCTGACCAACAAAGTCCGTTAGTCCTTCAACTGGTGCAGCAGGTTCACCTGTTATTGTAGATGGTAGATTAAGTTCGATAGCCATGTGGTACCTAAATAGTTTAATGAGAACACATAAGGGATACTATAAACCACGCAATCCTAACAAATACAAAGGTGATCCCGATTGTATTATTTATCGCTCTAGT
>Ga0222718_10004231_pt1 | contig 12010 bp, 10 predicted proteins | sample C33_27DmetaG_FD_165045 | JGI IMG/M metagenome (GOLD analysis project Ga0222718, IMG submission 165045) | Estuarine water microbial communities from San Francisco Bay, California, United States - C33_27D | ecosystem: Environmental > Aquatic > Marine > Unclassified | place: USA: California... | reverse complement strand
CCAGCCAACAGCGCCACTGCGAGCAGCAGGCCGAGCAGTCTGGTTGATCTGATCATGAAAGGGTCCTCCTGTGGCTCGAGTTCGGCTGGCACGAGCGCTCGGGAACCCCGATCGCACGAGCCGTCCCTTCTCCTCGAGGGTCGGTTCGTCGTTCACTACAGGCGACCGGACTCGTACCGCCCACCGAAGTGGACGGGCATCACCGTTGCGGGACAGTTCCGGAATCTCACCGGATTCGCTGCATGCGAACCTGCGAAGCCTAGCGACCTACGGCGTCGAGGCGCTCGATCGCGTCCGCGACGATACGTCCGATCAACTCGTCGCATGTCGGCAGGTCTTCGACCACACCGACGCACTGCCCGGTGGGGAGTATTCCGACATCGATCTTTCCGTCGACCATCGTCGCTCGAGTCAGCATCGGGGCGTTCGCCGCCATCGCCAGCTGCGACCACGACAGACCCTGCCGCTTCCGCATGGCAAACCCCTCCTTCATGAGGTCACCCAATGCGGTGTCGGTGAGCTTGCGGAACCGGAGTGCGTTGAGGGCAGCTTTCGGAAAGCGCATCAGCCCGGCGCGTTCGAGCGACTCAACCATTTCGGTGCGGATAACGCGCTGTGGGGCACCGTCGATCGCTGTCGAGACAACAGTGCCGGTTACAGGAGTAGCCAGGTACGCCTGCTTGATGGTGTCTGGAACCGTCGAGTCGGCGGTGAGAAGGAACCGAGTACCCATGGCGATGCCGTCGGCGCCCCAGGCCAGCGCAGCAGCGAGCCCACGGCCGTCGTGGAAACCGCCGGCAGCGATGACGGGAATGTCGACTGCATCGAGCACCTGTGGCAGCAGCAACGATGTAGGAACCGTGCCCGTGTGACCCCCTCCTTCGCCACCCTGGCAGAGCACTGCGTCGACGCCCCACTCGGCCACCTTCTCGGCATGACGCCTCGCACCGACGGTCGGCATCACGACCACCCCACTCTCCTTGAGTTTGGTGACCATGTCGGGGCGCGGGGCCTGCGCGAACGACGCGACCGCAACCTCGGCGCGGATGAGGTGGTCAACCCGCCGATCGATGTCGACCGCATCGCTTCGCAGGTTGACGCCAAACGGAAATTCGGTGCAGTTCTGAATCTCGTCGATCGCGGCAACCATCTCGTCGAACGTCAACGTGGCCGCTGCAAGGATGCCGAGGCCACCGGCGTTGGCAGTACCCACCACGAGGGAGGGACCCGCGACCCAGCCCATGCCGGTCTGTACGATCGGGAATCGAACGCCGAACAGTTCGGTTGCACGTGTTTGGAGTCGGGGATCGACCATCTTCGAAGCCTAAGACCTAGTGTGGCCCGGACCCGAGTCGGTCCCACGATCCCGGCCACCGTGCCCAGCAACCGAGAGGGGGTTGGAGAACCGATGACGAAGCGACTTACCGAGTTCAGCCACGGCGCTGGTTGAGGCTGCAAACTCGCCCCCGGCGAACTGGCGCAGGTCGTGCGCCGCCTCACTCCCCCAGATTCTCCAGACCTGCTCGTCGGCGCGGCGAGTGGTGACGACGCGGCCGTCTATCGCCTGTCGCCCGAACGCGCGCTTGTCGTCACCGCCGACTTCATCACACCAGTGGTTGACGATGCTCGTGCTTGGGGTCGCGTGGCCGCAGCCAACGCAGTATCCGACGTCTACGCCATGGGGGGCACGCCGCTGATCGCCCTCAACCTTGTTTGTTGGAACACCGAGGAACTTTCCAACGAACTCCTGGGCGATGTTCTCCTCGGGGGCCAAGACATCGCCGAAGCCTGCGGGTTTCTCGTCGCCGGCGGCCACACCGTCGACGATCCCGAACCCAAGTACGGCATGGCTGTGGTCGGCGAGGTTCATCCCGACCGTCTGCTCACCAACGCCGGGCTCGTCGCCGGTCAATCGTTGATCCTGACGAAGCCACTGGGAATCGGCATCATCACCACGGCACAAAAACGCAACGTGGTCGACGACGCCACCATCGCCGCTGCGATCGACTCCATGACCCGAACGAACGCTGCAGCCGCTGCCGTTGCGGTTGCAGCCGGTGCAACGGGCGCCACCGATGTGACCGGTTTCGGACTTCTGGGGCACGCGGGGCGGATGGCTCAGGAATCGGGTGTGTCACTTCGGATCGACGTCGATGCCGTACCGGTGATCAACGGAGCCCGCGAGCTGGCCGCTGACGGTGTCGTGCCTGGTGGTACAGGCCGCAACCTGGCGTGGATCCTCGAGTCCGTCGAGATCGGCGACGGCGTGAGCGAACTCGACGTGACGATCCTCGGCGATGCGCAGACCAGCGGCGGGCTCGTCTTCGGCGTCGACCCCGAGCACGCCGATGGCGTCGTCGCCGAGCTCGAAGCCAGCGGCCACACTGCGGCGCGTATCGGTGCCGTGACCAGCGGCGATGGAGCCATTCTCCTGGCTCGGGGCTGACCCAGCACTGCCGTCGGCGTTCGTCGGTTGCTGCGGGCCACAATGCCCGGGTGCCACTCAGGTACAGCCGGCGCAGGTACCCCGGTAGACGACCTCGGCTGACGTGATCATCATGCCGCGCCGCTCAGCAGTCGGTAGCGCCGGCGCTTCGATGCCATGAGCGACATCGAAGACTGCACCGCATCCGTCACAGACGAGATGGTGGTGAGCCGGAACGACATTCGGGTCGTAGCGCTTCGAGCGACCATCGAGAGAGAGTTCGCGAACCTCGCCTATCTCGCTGAATCGTTGAAGCGTCGAGTACACCGTCGCTCGGCTGATCTCAGGCAATAGTGCCTGAGCTTTTTCGAGCACCTCGTCGGCGGTGAGATGGACGTTCTCGCCTTCGAGCACCTGCGCGATGACGCGACGCTGGGCCGTAAGTCGATAGCCACGTGCTTGGAGGCGGTCGAGCAAAGACGAGTGCATACGGGTTCAGCGTACTGATGCCGATTTCGTAGGGCCAACACCCCTAACCCCTGGCCTAGGGTTTCTGCATGCGCGTTGCGATCACCGGGGCCACCGGCTTCATCGGAGGTCACATCACAAGCCAGGCGATCGGGTCCGGTCACGACGTCGTCACCCTCGTCCGTTCGCCTGACAAACTCGCAGCGTCGATGGCGAACCTCGGCGTCGACGTGCCCGACTACATCGTCGGCGACATGACCGACGAAACCTCGGTCGCGTCCCTGATCGATGGCGTCGACGCCGTCGTGCACACTGCTGCGATCGTGTCGCTCGCTCCGCGAGACGCTCAGCGCGTGATCGATCAGAACACGCGCGGTGCCCGACTGGTGCTTTCCGCAGCTGCCGACGCCGGACTCGATCCAATCGTGCATCTCTCGAGCACGAGTGCGCTGTTCGAGCCCGGTTCTGGACCGATCCGAATCGACACCCCTCCAACGACCGTCCCCTTCCCGTACGCAAGGGCGAAGGCCCACGCAGAGGCCACGGCCCGTGAGCTACAGAGCAAAGGACACGGCGTTGCGATCGTTTACCCCGGGGGCGTCATCGGCCCACCGGCAGGCGACGCATTCGGCGAGGCCGGCACCGGCATCACCGGGTTCCTCGCACCGGGGGTGATGCCGACCCGTCATGCAAGCATGTCGTTCATCGATGTTCGGGATCTCGCCACCATCGTCGTCGCGTTGCTTGAGCCGGGCCGAGGTGCCCGCCGCGTCGTGGCCACTGGCACGCACTGTGACATGACCGAACTTGCGTCGATCTGCTCAAAGCTCACCGGTCGCAGGTTTCGGGTGCCCCCGGTTCCTGCAGCGATGCTGCGCGGATCAGGGATCGTGATGGACCGCATTCGCAACGTCCTCCCGTTCTCTTCTCCACGCACCGAAGAGGGCATGACGACCATCACGCGTTGGGAGGGGGCATACGACACCGATCTGACGCCACTGGGCGTTACCTTGCGGCCCTTCGACGTCACGATGGCCGACACGATGCGGGCTCTGCGCGATGGGGGGCACCTCAAAGACAGACACATCGGGCGACTCGCCTGATCGACCAGGAGCAGACATGGACCGCAACACGCTCAACTCGCTGCACGACTTGACCGACCGAGTCGCCATCGTCACCGGTGGCACCCGTGGGATCGGAAAGGCGATCGCCGAGGGTTTCGGCCTCGCAGGCGCGAAGGTCGCCGTCGCAAGCCGCAAGCCGGACGCTTGCGATGCCATGGCCGCCCACCTGAGGTCGATGGGCGTCGAAGCCATCGGCGTGCCGACGCACATGGCCGACCTCGGTGACATCGACAACCTCGTGGCCCGAACCGTCGAAACCTTCGGCAGCATCGACATCATCGTCAACGGCGCTGCCAACGCGCTGGCGCTCCCACTCGGAAACCTCACCGAGGAGGCGTGGGCCAAGTCACTCGACACGAACGTCCGCGGCCCGGTGTTCCTGGTTGAAAAAGCCCTCCCCCACCTCGAGGCATCCGATCACGCAGCGGTGCTCAACATCATCTCGGTGGCAGCGTTCGTATTCAATCCGCACGGGGCGATGTACGCAGCGGGAAAGTCGGCGTTGTTGTCGATGACCCGTTCGATGGGTGCCGCGTTCGCCGAGAAGGGAATCCGGGTCAACGCACTTGCGCCGGGCACGGTTATGACCGACATGGTGCTGAACAACACGCCCGAGCGTGTCGAGTCAATGCAACGGGCCAACTACATGAACCGGGGGGCCGATCCCGACGAGATGGTCGGCCCTGCGCTCCTCTTGTGCTCTGATGCCGGCAGTTTCATCACCGGCCAAGTGATCACCGCCGATGGCGGTCTGGCGCCACCGCGGTAGACATCGCGCTCAGTCGCCGAGAGTGTTCTTCGGCTGGGCGGTGATCTTGCGGATCAGCGGCTCGAAGTGCTCGAGCGGAAACGTCTCTGCATCGGGATCGAAGGCCTGCTGATCCCAGTCGTCGGTGAAGGTGGCGCACAGCTGCCACCAAGGCTCTGACGAGTCGTACTTGGTGTGGCGCAGATCGGTGGGTGCACCGAAATGCCCGTAGTAGTGCATGCCCTGGAAATCTTGGTGATTCTTGATCGCCAGGTAGACGTCTTCGCGAACGTACGGCTGAATCATCTCGGCGGAGATGGCACCGTGATTCGGGACCGAGATCGCTTTGCCGACATCGTGCATCAGCGCGCCGAAGACCATCTCGTCGTCAGCACCAGCCTTCTCGGCCATGGTTGCGGTTTGTAGACAGTGGGTGAGCTGGTCGGTGATGAAACCGTCGCTGATCTCGGCAAGCGACTCGAGCAGCATCATCAGACGGTCAGCCACTCGCCCCTGGTTGGCAAAGGTCCGCTCACCGATATGGGCCCACTGCTCGGCGGTGGATTCATCCATTCGGGTGAAACTGTCAGGGTTTGCATCGGTGACGGCCATGCTTCGAGCGTAGTGGGCGTTCTAGGCTGCGGTCATGACGAGTTGTGACGTGGTGGTCATTGGAGGCGGTATCGCTGGCGTATCGGCTGCAGCCCGCTTGGCTGCCGACGGCGCCTCCGTCGTGCTTCTCGAAGCCGAGCCGACGCTCGCGTACCACACGACTGGCCGATCGGCTGCTCAGTACCTGGAGAACTACGGCAATGACACGGTCCGGCGGCTCACGCTCGCCACCCGAGCCTTCCTCGAACCTTTTCTCGGGCCTCGGCCCTTGCTCCAGATCGGTCGCGAAGCTCGCGTCGATGACCTCCGGGCCCGCGTCGAGCACGCCGTCGAACTCGTACCGTCGACCGAGTTCGTCGACGGCGACACCGCCCGCGACATCTTCCCCCTCCTCGCTCCCGACATCGCCGGGGGTCTCTACGAGCCCGACTCGCAAGACATTGACGTCGCCGGGCTCCATCAGGAGTACGTGCGTTGGTTTCGCTCCGCCGGTGGAACGATCCTCGCCTCGGCACGAGTGGGTGCGCTGACACGGTCCGCTGGCCGTTGGCGGATCGAGGCCGGTGAGCACGGCCTCGACACGGACATCGTCGTCAACGCAGCAGGAGCCTGGGGCGACCACCTCGCTTTGCTCGCTGGCGCAGAACCGCTGGGACTTCATCCGCTGCGGCGCACCATTGCGATTGCAGCGATCCCCGAGCATCACGATCCGACCGACGTGAGTCGATGGCCGCTCACGTCGTTCGAGCCTGACGAGGGCCCGATGGTCGGCTACTGCAAGCCCGAGCCCGGTGGCCTCATGGTCTCGCCGGCCGACGAGACCCCGTCAGAACCATGCGACGCAAAACCGGAGGAGATCGACGTTGCCCTCGGTCTGCACAATCTGGGCGAGTACACGACGCTCGACGTGCATCACGTTCGTTCGACGTGGGCCGGGCTGCGGACCTTCACCGCCGACCGGACTCCGGTGAGTGGCTTCGACCCGGCCGTCGACGGGTTCTACTGGCTCGTCGGGCAGGGCGGATACGGGATCCACACCTCCGACGCGCTCGCTCGGGCTGCAGCAGCCAACATCGGTGGGAGTGAGTGGCCAACCCATCTGACCGACGTCGGCCTTGCCGCGGCGGACCTTGCCGCCGATCGCTCCACGCTGGCCGGTCCACTCGTCGAAGGCCACTGAACCGCTCAGCGCCTCGGCGTGCCGCTCCCGGTGGGCGGGGCCGCCAGCGCGGGCGGCGGAACGAACGAACTTCTCAAGTTCGTGGTAGGCCATGCCCCCATGGAGATCGATCGCCTGACAGGCGCGCTCGGAGCCGAAGTCACCGGTGTCGACCTTGCCGACGACCTGACCGATGAGACGGTCACCCAGATTCGGGCGGCCTTCAACGAACACCACGTGCTGTTTTTTCGCGACCAGCACTGGACACCAGAGCAGCAGATCGCCTTCGGACAACGCTTTGGCGAGCTCGACACCCACCCGTTCGTCGAGGGCAACGAGACACATCCGGAGATCCTCGACGTCATCACCGACCCCGACGACGTCGTCAACTTCGGCGGGGGTTGGCACACCGACGTGACATTCCTTCCCGAGCCCGACCTCGGTTCCATCCTCTATGCCATCGAGGTGCCCGATCACGGAGGCGACACCCTCTTCGCAAACCAGCACGCGGCCTACGATGCGATGAGTGACGGGTTCAAAGGCCTCCTCGACGGTCTGCGCGCCACCCACTCTGCGGGGCCGCAGTATCAGGAGGGCGGCTACTCGACCCGCTCCAAGCAGATGCGCACCAAGAACCCCGAGCTGGCTGGCGAGCATGTTGTCCATCCGGTGATCCGAACCCACCCGGAGAACGGACGGAAGGCGTTGTACGTCAACCGGGCGTTCACGACCGGCATCGTCGGTCTGCACCCGCACGAGTCGACCGCGCTGCTTCGGATCCTCCACGAACAGACCACCCGTGAGGCCTTCACCTGCCGATTTCGCTGGGAGCCAGGCTCGGTGGCCATGTGGGACAACCGCTCCGTGCAGCATTACGCGATGTTCGATTACGCCGGGAAGCGGCGACACATGCGCCGCGTGACCATCAAGGGCGACAAGCCAGTCTGACCGAACGCGTCACATGAGAACGCGTCACATCAGGTGGCGGGCGATGTCGGCCACCACAGCCTCTTTTTCGTCGATGGGTGGGAGGATGACGAGCTGATCGAGTCCGGCGGCGTCGAGTTCAGCGATGCGCCCGCGCACCTGGTCCGGAGTACCGACGATGCACGACGCGTCGATCAACGCCGGGGTCACGAACCGTTCCTCTTCGGGGGTGACCCAACAGTTGTGACCGAGGTGGGTTCGCAGATGACGGCGTTCTTCGGGTATCTCCTCGAGCGCGGCCGCATAGTCGTCCCAGATGTCGGCAACGTGCTTGGGCACCGGACGACCGAGCTGGGTGACCTGCTCGTAGGTGTAGTGCAGCCCGGCAATCGCAAACGCGCCGGTCTGCTCGCGAACCCGTGGGCTTTCGAGTGTCTCTCCCGGCCGAAGCACACATGTCGTCGTGAGGGTGGAGACCGGAAACGTCTCACGGTCGATCGAACGGCCGGCGTCGGCCGCTGCTGCCGCAAGCCCGGCCCGGACCCGTTCGATCGCAGCCGGCTGGGGCGGCGCGGACGTGATCAACCCATCACCGTGCTTGGCCGCCAACCCCATCGCCCGGGGACCGAAGGCGGAAACATGGATCGGAATCGGCGGATCGAAACGGACGAAGCCATCGTCGGGCATGACGTGACGAGCCGGTGCAACACGGCCCCGAAACACGACGTCGGCCTCCTCCCCCGCCATCAGCGCCCGCAGTGTGCCCAGATAGTCGTCGAACTCGGCGATCGGCATCGGCTTGTGACCCATGATCCGCATCGCCGTGTTGCCTGTCCCGATCCCACAGAAGACCCGGCCGGGTGCGAGTTCGTTGATCGTGGCGTGGGCGGCAGCGGTGACGACCGCCGGCCGTGTCGGCGCCACCGCGACACCGGTGCCGATCTGCATCGAGGTCGTTCGCTCGGCGGCAAGCGCGAGCATGGCGTAGACGTCGGACCAGATCATCTGGCTGTCGGCCATCCAGCAATGGGTGAACCCGAGCCGCTCGGCAGTGACGACGTGACCAAGATCGCGGGGACGAGATGCGAGACAGATACCGAACTCCATCTCAGGAGCATCCCACAGCCAACCTGCCCACATCTCCCGTCGCGAAATGCACTGCGGCTCGGTCAAGCAGCGAGCCCGAAACGCAGAGGATCCCTGCCGGAGCAGGGATCCTCGGGGGTCGGGCTGAGAGGATTTGAACCTCCGACCTTCGGTCCCCCAGACCGACGCGCTAACCAAGCTGCGCCACAGCCCGTGAGGGGCAGAGACTACCGGACCGCTCGGGTCGCTCACACCCCGCACTCGCCTGGCCGTGACAGACGACCGGAGCGGTTTGGCTCCCGCAGCCGCTCATGGCGGGTACGGTCCCCTGCGTGCGCGGCTCCTTTTCCCCCAACGGGACGTCCGCCGATCGCCCCCGCCTCATCACCCGCCCAGCGCTCGCCGCTGCGGGTCGGCCGCAGGTGACGGTGATCGTCTGGCTTCTTCTTCTCGCAACCGGCGTCTACGCCTACACAACTGGCCTCGCTCGCGAGGGTTTCCCCCCGGTCAATCTTCCGATCGCAGTGGTCAACGCTCCCTACTTCGTCGACGACGAACACATCGTCGACCAGACGCTCGCCGTTCCCGTGTACGAGGCGTATCGCAACCTCGAGGGAGTCGAGTCGATCTCAACATTCAGCCGGCCCGATGGCTTCGCAGCCGTTATTGAGTTCGACACATCGTATTCGTCGGCAGCAGGTGTCACAGCCCTCATGGCCGCCACTCCCCCATTGCTGCCCGACGGCGTCGAACTGTCGATCGAAGCAGTCGATGCGACAAAATTCCTCGAGAGCTACGACCTTGTCGTCACGGTGATTGGCCCGCCCGCTGCAACACCCGAAGCGCTTGAGGCCCAGGCTGCGATCGTGGCGGAAGCGCTCGTACCGCTCGAAACCGTTGAGGCGACAGAGGTCGTCGAGTTATTGACCGAGTCGATAGATCCGGTGATGGGTGCGCCGGTGATTCGCAGAACGGCGTACACCCGTTACGCCGAACAGGGCAATGCTGCCGGCACCGAATCGGTGCTGGTAGGCGTGATCCGCTACCTCGACGCCGATGCCGACGTCCTCGACTTCTCCGACGAGATCCAGAACCGTCTCGATGCCGGACTCGGTCTCGATCCCGACTACCGCGCCGTGATCGGCGCCGACTTTGCGAGCGACGTCCGTGCGCAGCTCAGCAACCTCACGAGCAACCTACTCGTCGGCCTCATCGCCGTTGCGGTGGTGAGCTACCTGCTGATCGGTTGGCGTACTGCGCTCGTCACCGCCGTGTTCATGGCGACCGTGATGCTCGTCACGATGATCGGTCTGTGGGTCATCGGCTACTCACTGAACACGATCACCTTCTTCGCGTTGGTCCTCACCTTGGGCTTGCTCGTCGACGATGCGATCGTGATCAGTGAGTCGATCGATGCCAACCGTGACGATGGCGATATCGACAACGCTGCGAGCCTCGGTATTGTGCGCCGCGCGCTCGATCGGGTGGGGGCGGCCTCGTTCGCTGGCACGCTCTCGACGTTGACCGTCTTCGCTCCGATGGCGTTCGTTACCGGGATCCTCGGTGAGTTCATCCGCCCGGTACCAATCACGGTGATGGTCACACTCGCACTCTCGTTCGTCCTCTCGATCACGCTCATTCCGGCACTCGGGCGCCTGGTCATCCTCGGTGGCCGGTCCGAGGGCCCACTCGTCGGCGCTCAGCGTCTCATGAGTCGCTCACTGGCACGCCTCGCCCGCTATCCGTCGGGCAACGGTTGGAAGGGTCGTGCGGCCGGTGCGGGAGTGTTCCTTGGCGCGATCCTGCTGATCCTGCTCGGTGTGGGGGCTGCAGGTCGCGTCGGTTTCAACATCTTCCCGCCAGCCAAGGACTCCAACCAACTGCAGGTAAGCGTCGAGTTCGACCCCGGAACTACCATCGACGACGCCAGGAAGATCCAAGCCGAAATCGACGAAGTCGTGATCGAAGCGCTCGGCAACGACCTCGAGCGCTACCAGGTGATCGAGGGCAACTTGCGCAGGGCGTTTGCGTTCGTTGAACTGACGCCGTTCAGTGACCGGTCAACCTCCTCCCCCATCTACGCCGAGCGAATTGAAGCGGCGACCGCGGACATCGAGGGCGTTCGGGTCGGTTCCAACCCGGTCAGTAATGGACCGCCCGCACTCGATTTTCCGTTCCGGGCGCAGATCGTGTTCGAGCCAGGCCAAGAGGCTGCGGCGCTCGATCTGGCCAACGAGATCGCAACAACCCTGCCGGGCATGATCGTCAACAAACCAACGGGCGATCTGACCACGGTCGGTACCACGTTCGTGGCATCTGCTGAGCAGGTATGGCGCGTCAACGGCGAATCGACGATCGAGGTGCGTTCTCAGTTCGACACGGACGACACCACCGGCAACCTGACCGCAGCCGAAACGCTCTTGAAGCAGCTCTACCCAGCCGATGCGCTTCGAGCCCGAGGACTCGATGCCGGCGCTCTCGAGTTCGACTTCGGCCTCGAGTCTGACAACCAAGATGATTTCGCCGCACTCGGCGTGGCCCTCGTCGCTGCGATCATCCTCACGATCTTGTTCCTCACGCTGCAGTTCCGCTCGCTGATCCAACCGCTCTTGGTGTTTCTCGCTGTGCCGTTCAGCTTCTTCGGCGTCTTCACCCTGCTCGAACGTACGGACAACCCACTGAGCTTTTTCGTGATGGTTGGCTTCATTGCATTGATCGGTGTCGCCGTCAACAACACGATCCTGCTCGTCGACGCCGCGAACCAGGAGCGGCGAGCTGGAGCGACCCCTGCCGAGGCCATCGGGACGGCGATCGAACGCCGCTTCCGACCGCTCCTCGTGACGACGGCGACGACCGTGGCGGGCCTCTTGCCGTTGGCCCTCGCCGACCCCTTCTGGGAGTCATTGTGTTTCGTGCTGATCGGCGGTCTCGTCAGCTCCACATTCTTGGTGCTGACGGCGTTCCCTGCGATGTACCTCGGCGTTGCTGCAGTGCGATCACGGATCCGAAGGCTTTTCGGCCGTCGCGACGCCTTTGCGACGCACTAAAATGCCTCCGTTTCAAAACAGCAACAGCATGCCCTCCACCGCCCGCCACAGCAGGTAGGCGCCAGCTGCAACGACACCAACCCAAAAATGCCATGGCGTAGCTGGGATCTCTTGGGTTTCGTGACGGACACCCGGCGTGCCCTCGAGCGGCACACCACAGTCGGGGCATGCGCCGTCTGTGCCAACGGAGGTGGGCGTCCAGTTCTTCTCGCACGGCTCGCACCAGGGCACGGGATGAGGTTACGAGGAGCGAAGTCCGTTCTGCATCCCGAGTTGCCTCGCAGTTCCTGCGAGGCAGTAGGGAGTCTCAGTCGCGGCGGACGACCATGATTGCCGTGTCGTCATCAATGGCGCCACCCGCGTGGTCCTTGGCTGCGTCGAGCAGCGCCTTGCACAAAACGTCGGGTGGCGCGT
>Ga0222718_10004229_pt1 | contig 12013 bp, 15 predicted proteins | sample C33_27DmetaG_FD_165045 | JGI IMG/M metagenome (GOLD analysis project Ga0222718, IMG submission 165045) | Estuarine water microbial communities from San Francisco Bay, California, United States - C33_27D | ecosystem: Environmental > Aquatic > Marine > Unclassified | place: USA: California... | reverse complement strand
AAAGCAATTTTTATGTATTGATTCATTTCGCCAATATCATAACTACTTTGAGCAACGGTTGTTCCTTGTGAAATAACAAAATAAGTTATGTCATTACTATTCAAAGGAAATCCTAAAATTACCCTATTAGCCGTACTTGTTCCTAATAACCCAAAATAACCACTTTGGTCTTTTTCAGAAATAGGATTTATCTCCGCATACAAAATTCCTTCCTCTGAATTAAAGTCTTGCTCAGTTCCGCAGTTATTGGCTACGTCTGCAATTCGTGTAACTTGTGAGGTTGTTGTTTCAATTATCGATGTAGGATAAGAACCAGATTCAAGTTGTGCGTGTTGGATGTAGATTGAACCGCTTGTGCCGCCTACATTTCCGTTCCCATCTGCTGGATAGATTCTAACACGTGTTACAACATCATTTAAACTTACAAACACACGATGCCAACCATTGCCAATATCTTCAATACCTTCAATGATGTTTGCTGATGATGTAGTACCAATTGTTCCGTTTTGCAAATCTACATACGCATAAGCATCGTTAGGGCTACCATCTACTTGAATCAATCCCCAAGCGGAAGCGTTTGCCTTCATATAAACGCTAAAAGTTAAAACACCACTTGCTGAAAGGTTTTGATATAGTCTACCACTTGCAGCACTCTTGCTTAATAACCAAGCATCATTCGTTCCGTATACACCATCTTGTCCACTTGTAACGCTTGAGTTTGTAGTTGCCCAAGTCGTATCAAAAGAATTAGACTGCAATAATAAGTTACTTCTCTGTGGCTCTAAAAGCAATGCCCCTACACCATCGCTGAAATCTACTCTTGGGATTCCTACTCTACCATTGGTGTATTGGTAATCTCTTGCCTCTGTGCCTTCGACTAATTGTGTTCCCCAAATATAAATAGAATCGTTATCGTCTGCAATTACACTTGTATCTGCACTTGTCATTAAAATATAAATATAATCTGCATCAACCGCCCCATAAGTTAAAGTTGCTGAACAACGATACCACCCATCGCCATAATCTTCTATTTGAACATTAGACCAAGCATTACTTATTGTCCCAATCGTACCATTGGTAATGTTAAACCAAACGCCATTATTTCCGCCATCAGCACCAATGTTGTAAAAATACGCCCAGTCAGTAGTTGATTTTTTAATAAATGCTGAAATCGTTAATGTTTGATTTGCAACTGATGAACCAAGATTTTTAACAAGACCTTTAAAACTGCCACTTGAGGTAACGATTGTTTTTTTAACATTTTTTGTTTTGTTTGGAGAAATTACATCTTCATCCAATATAAATGTACTGCCGCTTCCACTCCAATATCCAATTAAATCTTCACTATAAGAAACAAGATTATAAAGTTCCGCAGTCTGTAACACACCATTCTTATCTACATAAGTACCATTACTCGCCCTTGTAAAATCAAAGTCCTTGTTGAAATACTTACTTCCTACTTGTTTGTATGCTAAAAGACCGCTATCCTTAACGCCCCAGTTTTTATCTCCTAAATTAATCATATTACAGTATAATTATTTGCTAATGCCATTGCTTGAAAAGTACCATAACCCTCACCAGTTAAACATTCCATTTCGTCATTAGATAGGTATGGGAATACGCCCACCATTTTTGTCTTGCCGTAAAAAGGTAAAGTGCTATCTCCAAAGTCAAATGCTAATTCACTTAATCCAGATGGCTCAACACCGCTTGTGTCTGTATGAACTTTAACTCCATTTAACCAAACAGAAAAATCATTTTCCCTATAACGAACGGCTATTTTATTAAATACATCGTCTACTGCAAAATCATAACTAAACTGATTAACACCGCCAGATTTTAATGTAGTATAATATTTCCCAGTATTTATTGACTTTCCTAAAACCACATTATTTGCAGTTGTGCCATCACTAATGCCAATTAAAGCATAAGTGCTAAAATCTACATCTGGTTTTATCTCTGCATAAAGTACACCCTCTGAATCAAACAAATCAGCATTACCCGCATTATTACAAGTTTCTGCCGCACGAGTTACTGCGCTTCCATTTGTAGGGATGTAACTTGAGAGGTTATCAACTTCAAGCATTGCACCCCAAATATAAATACCATCTGAACCATTACCCGCAAAATTCACAAGTCTTGCTTGTGTTGGTGATTCTGCTATTGATATTCTTATGCTTAATAAACCAACTTGGGTAAATGCCATAACACATCTATACCATCCATTACCATAATCCTCAATGCTTGGCGTACAAACATCATAAGAACCAATCACACCATTATTAAGGTCAAAATTTGCATATCTGCTTCCGTCTCTCGCATCAGTCAATTGAATTACATTATATTCTCCTTTTTTTGCAAATACGCTATAAAAGAAATCACCAGAAAAATCCGCATCATAGATTATTGATTGTCTTGCAACAGATGTTCCAGCACTTAATTTACTCGCATTCTGTGTTCCGTCTGGAGATATTGTATCGTTTGATGTGACGATGGAATTTGTCTGTATTGTCCATTGACTAAAATCTGATGAATAAGGCACAAGATTCGTTGACTGCCCCTCAAGCAAGAAATGCCCTTTACCACTTCCGTAAATAGGTAGGTCACCGATTACTTTTTTAACTGATACGTTGTCTATTGAGCCGTTGAATGATTGAGATACAATCTGAATGTCACCATTAACACTATTGTCTGCGTTTGTTTCTATGGTGTAAATTCCGTTTTCAGTTATTGTTAAGTCATATGCAGTAGGAGCAAATTTAAACTGCAGACTGCCACTAACATAATTTTTAACTTCAAGTGTTGCTTGTAACTTTGTATTTAAAGGAGCAGCATTTGCTTGCCTTAAAATTGCAAAATTAGTACCATCGCAAGTTGCAACACCATTACTTATTGTCCACCCAGTTCCTTTAATCCAATTACTATCTGTAGTAAAATCACCATTGGTTACAAGTTGTTCCCCCAATGTTTCCTCATAACTAAAACCTTCGTAGTTTATTCTTGGAAGATTTGTGTCATCGGTTACTTCTTTGAGTGATATGTTGTCAAGTTTAAAAGAAGAACCACCAGTATTGCCATAAAACGCTAAAGTAGTCTGATTTGATGGCATAACAAAATCTGTTGTGTAAGTGCCATTTGTGTATTGAACATATCCACTACCAAGATAATCTATATTACCCCCTATATTTCCAATCCACATTCGCGCATAAGTAGATGCATCTGATATGGTAAATTGTATTCTATATTTATTGTTTTGTGTAAGACTTATGTTTTGATAAATTTTATTAGTATTTGCGTCATTGTAAACCGCTTTACCATCTTCAAAAGTCCAATCACCAGCATTATCAAACACCCAATTCTGACCAACTTCTTTTACCGATACATTGTCGCGAAGAACTATGTAGTTCCCTAAAGTAGTGTCATTAACCCTAATGAAGAAATCTAAATTTGAGCCAGTATGGGTGTAGTAAATGGTGTGAACGCCAACAGTATTTGGAGCGGCTGCATAAGTAGACCCATTATAATACTTTAAATTAGTCACTCCGTTGTTTTCTAAAACTTCATAAGTATATTGATAAGTCTTGCCACTATCAATAACACCTATTTGCCTTATTCTGTTAGTGCCACCATTAACACCTGCGTTAATCTTAATCTTATTGTCATAAAATTCAGCAGCACTATCAATATTAATCCAGTCACCTTGAACAATTACATTACTCCCTATCTCCTCAAAATCACCATTTTGTACTAACTCACCACCTATGATTTGTACGTCTTGAATATAACCATCTTCTCCTACTCTTGTCGCTGATGAATTTCTTGTAAATGTGAAATCTGCGTCTAACTTTTCTTTAAGCGATATTGTAAAATCTACGTCAAATGCTTGTGTACCATCAAAAGCAATAAATGGTATAGTACCTTGAGCAACAAAATCTAAACTAATATTTTCTGATAAATCATTACTAGTAATCAGATAAGATGCACCATCGTAAAATTTAAAATTTATTGAACCGCTTTGATTGTATGGTTTTATTTCAAGTTGATATGAACGCCCAATAACAGCAACAAAAGACATTCTTGGTCTTATTGTACTGCCTCCAGTGCCATCACTTGTTGCATTATAAGTTAAATCACTTAATTTAGTTAATATAGAATTACCAAGATTATCTATTGTATTATTATCCGCTATCTCATTTCCTAATACAACACTTGGCTTAACACTATGTAAAATACCATCCGAATATGCGGTTGGTGTGGTAATAACTTTGGCTTTCTCTAGTAAATTCATATCAACAAGTTTGCAAGTCTACTAACAACAAATATGTGGTATAGCCATTCTCAAAATAAGTCGATCTACCATATAAATTATATAATAAACCACTTACCTCGTAAACACCAGAATTATCAATTGCTGTAGGACCCCATCCTACGCCTATACCATTACCTATAGCCATAACTTAATTATCGAATAAATAATACATCAACTGGCTGAATATTTACCGCTGATGTTATTTCTTTTACCATAACAGGTAAAAAACTTCCTCCAGTAATACCTGTAAAAGTAGCACTTGTCCCATCCACACATTTTACAGTAATTGTAGCAGGTACAGTAGCAATACCAATATAAATAGCAGAAGCCGCTGTTGGATTTGCAGGGAATGCAGAAACAGTTTCTACAGCTGTGCCAAAATCAGGTTGATTTGAAAATTGTCCCATTTTATTTAGTTTTATCTTATATTATTAATTACGCGCTAATTGTCATTGTTACAGAAGTAGGTGTAATCAAAGCATCAATCTGTGACTGCACATTTGCTTCAATTTCAGCAACTCTCTCTGCGCCCATAGCGTCTTTTGTCCACTGCACTGCAATCTCATTTGTAAGATCAGCAAATGGCACAAAGTCCACAATAGTACTTGTATCAAGCATCTCTGTCCCGATTATACGCCCTGTATATGGATTCCCTTCAGCATCTACCTGATCTGAAGTTCCTGTTACAATCCAGTGCACATTGTATACCACATCTGTGTATTCACCTTGGGCTGGGTATACATCTACTGTTTTACAGTTCCAATTAATTGTTGTCATTTTTTTATTTTTAAGTTATTACCAAGTGTTTTGTTTTATTACTACCCAAGCATATGTGGATGCCCCGGTTTTCATGACCATCTCTACATAGCTGTTGTTTGCGTCTTCTCTGTAACGCATAGTCCCTACATTTGTTGCTGAAGCTGTGGCTGTGTCGTTAGCCATTCTAATACCGCCGTTTACATCAAGTTTAGCATCGGGACTAGTCGTTCCGATACCTACGTTGCCATCGGCTTTTATGTAAAACCTAGAAGAACCCGCGGATGTTGGGTTTCCTGATAAAATATTATATTGAGCCCCGTCTATATATACTTCAGCCATACCACCTGATGTAATATCATACCACAATCTAGGCGACTGGCCTCTTAATATCAGTTCCGCTCCGTTTGTTATATCCGAAACTGCTAATGTGGTGGTTGTGGGTGTATAGCCTGAGAGTAAAGAGCTCGGCCCAATATGTAACGAGGCCCCAGGACTAGTCGTTCCGATGCCTAGATTTCCAGCCGCGGTTAAAATCATTTGCGTGCTGCCTCCAATTATACCGCCTGAGAATTGTAATGAATTACCACTTATCCCTTTTATATTAGCAGAGTTATTACCCCAAAATAAATATCTGTCACTATCAATATAATAACTTCCGCCTGTTGCAAATATGTTTCCATTAACCGTTAACCCAGGAATTGAAGGCGTTAAGTTAATACCTACATTATTGCCAATATTCTGAATAATACTGTTACCTATAGTATCTGTATCTGTCCACTTTGGGATATAATTTACCGTGCCAGAGCCATCAACATTATTAGCTGTTGCCGTATTAACCCATCCTTTGGTAACAGCCGAATCATCTCCAGCTGCATCAATTTTTGCATTAGTTAATATAGGAAATGTAGCTGTACCATCAGACATTACAACAAAACCATTTTGTCTTACGCTAGCTACACCAGTTGATGGTGTAAACGTCCCACAACCAACAATAAATCTAGGGCCATAGTTATTATATCTAGCTGTTTCCCAATTTGATGTTGTTGTGGTTAAATCTTCATTAGCAACACCGACAGTGAACACACCAGTCGATCCACTGATAAGACCTCCGCCAACAGCTCCGGAATCTCTACCGGCATAGTAGTTAATTCCATCGCCTACAATAAGATTTTGGTAAAGCGCATTTGTGGTATAGTTAGTCCCTTCAACACCAATTGTACTTCTATTAACTGCTATAAGACTGCTATAAGCTGCACCCCAAATAAAACTATTAAAACCAGTTATTATATTTGCTCCTTGATATATATCTGTTATCTTAGCACTTTGACTAGCCCCAAGTACAATACTACCGCTTTGCTGGTTAATATTATTATTGCCAAACGTAATTGAATTTTCTCCCGTACTACCTCTTTCTGTAGATACAGCGTCGCTGTTACTAAAGTCAATAGCGTTTAAACCAATATTGCCGTAGTTATCTGGATCTCTACCAATTAACCTCCAGCCAACACCATTGCCTTCATCTATAGCCTCTAAACCAGTTACACTGACAATACTAGATGCTGGATATGCTACAACTCCGTAATATTCATTTGCTGTTAAAGTGCCGTTAGAAGATTGTACACTGAGCACTGCATTATAAAAATTAGGCTCATTCTCTAATTGAGTTAATGAACCTAACTGGTAAACACCAAAGTTATTAGTGTCATCTACTTGGCATAATAAAATATACGTACCTACAAGATTTTCAAGATAATCCAAAATAAGATTACCATCTCCGCCGTATTTACTTATTATAATATTGTTTATTGCTGAAAACGCTGTGCCATCACCGCTTCCAAGCTCAAAGCTAATTGTACCAGATAAACGCTCTGGTGATAAATCAACTTGAAATTTAAAATTTGACTGACCCGCAATACCTACAGCATTGGTTTTATTTATCCAATTAGCAACATTCTCTGGCGTAAAGTTTTTAGTTACATTGCCAGCAACATCAGTACCTATCCACTTATCCTGGGACGTAACATTATTATCTATTGCGTAGGTATTTATTCTAGCCATTATTTTTTATCTGATGAGGTTCCGTAGTAGTATGCGAATATGTTTGAAATTACCACTCCTTCTATCATACCCATTAAATGTACAAACAAATCATTTTCAGAAACCGAAGGTATATAAACCACAGCGTAAATCATAAACATAAAAGATGCAAGCCCAACTAACCCTGTAACAAGCATCATCCAGTCTTGACCACCAGCTTTCTTAACTTCAACTTCACGTTTACGAGCGCTATCTCTATCGGCAATCTCCATTTCGTAAAGTTCTCTTTTTAACTCGGCTTTTTCTTCAACCGGTATTGAGTCATCTGCATCGATAAGATTCTTAACAATACCAAGCACACCTTTATCAGGGAGTATATCTGTTACAACTCCAGGCAGCTTATTAAGTAAAAACTTACCTACCGCAGTTTCTTTAAATGGTTTCTTACTCATTATAATTACTTTTCCGGTGGTGGTGGTGGATTATCTATATATCTCATAGCTTAGCATTTCCAGCGGCGACGTGCAGCACAGATTCTTTTATCTGGTGTTTTACTACAGTTAATGTTATGCATCTCCATTTGTCCTTTTGAACGGGCACAATATGAAGTACGACGCTTTCCACCGCCTGGCTGAGGCGCTTTTAAATTACCACCTGTTTCTTTGTTATAAGCTTTACGCCCGGCCTCAGTCATTCCAGCGCCCTCTTTAGCGGTTAGGAAATGACGACCTTTACCTTTTGTGGTCTTGCGTAACTTTTTAACCGCAGAAACAATTTCGTTTTTTGGTTCTTGATTATACATGATAGTTGTTATTTAGCTTTTTGATTTTGCAGCATTTTCCCAAGGTAGATTAGCTGCGCCCTCGGTTACTTTATCAGCAGGAGAATTCATTGCCATTACTTGACCGTTCATTCTTACATAAACCCTGCTTGGGGATTTAGTATCTTGCTTCCAAGTAACAGTGTCATTTGTATATTGTAGTTGCCCTCTACGCATTTGAGCGTGGTGCTCATTCTCCTCAGGTATCGCATTACGCTTTTGAGCCTCAGATGCATTCTTATCAACAAAAGTTGTACCGTCACGATTAGCTTCAGCAATAACGCCAGGGTCTAACTTTTTTTCAAACACAGGATGGCTATAGCTGGACAGCTCTTCGTTAATACCGAGTATTTCACCCTTGCGCTTTAACTTAAATGCCATTACTTCTTTTTACCGTAGCAACCCATTTTAGCTGGACTCTTGTACATTTTACCGGGGGCATCAATGACACCGCGTCCGATTAAAACGTCTTTTTGTGTTACTTTTCCGTCACCTGAAAGATCTTTCATCTTAGCTGGTGTTTTTCCGCAGTTACATCCCGAAGGACATCCACAGCTTTTTTTGCTGCCGCCTTTTTGTACTCTTGCTGTAATTGGTAAACTCATCTGTTTTTGTCTTTAATCATATCGTCTATAGCCTTATTAAAGACTTTATCCGTATATGTTTTGTTTTTGTAAAAAATGTTTGATTCAGTAGTAGGAATATCTTCTTCAGCTAACAATATGCGATATATACGCTTTATCATAAGCTGACACTTGAACGATGTTTTGAATATACTGTATTTAATTGAAGTGCGGTTCCGGTGGCGCCAAACATCTATCCAACCATCGCGGCGGAGACGCTCCCAGCGGTTTTTATCCCATGAATGTATATATTCACCGTCTTTAAAACCTTGTATTGTAAAATGTCCTTCGCAGTCTAAAAATATAAGTAATTCAAGATCTGCGTCTTTTAACCCATAAGTTTTACAGGCCCATTTACGAACGAGCCTGTAATACTTGAATAGATTTATTTCTTTTAAGTCGTCGGCAGTTAACCTCATTCTACTATTACAATATCACCTGCTTTTAGCACATAATAAAGTTTTTCGTTAAATTGTATTCCGTGGCCAGCGTGACGATCATACCATACAATATCACCATCGGTTATGCCCTGTACCAGATTACCAGTAGAAATTACCTTTGCCTTTAAATACCTAACGTCACTGTTCTGTGCTTCGGTCAATTCGAGTCCACCTACTTTCTTCGGCTCCTCTTTTATCTTTTCTACGACTATGTAATAATTAATTGCTTTCATCGATACGCATGTTATTAATTACACAATCAGCAGATAATATAGTTGTAGCAACACTAACTGCATTTTTTAAAGCGGTCTTCGTTACCAAGACAGGGTCAATAATTCCGTGGCGCACCATATTAATAGTTTTACCACTCACCACATCAATACCTTTGTTTTTGCCAAAGTTTACATCGTCCGGCACAGGTAAACCAGCATTGGCTAGTATGGTCTCAAATGGAGCGCGTATAGCCTCTTTTAAGACGCTTTCACCTATACTGCTATCGTTTAGCTTAAGTGATGCATTTAGGAGCGCTATACCGCCTCCTGGTACAATACCTTCTTTTAATGCGGCTTTAACGGCATATATGGCATCTTCAACACGATCTTTCTTTTCCTTCATTTCAATCTTAGATTGACCTGCTACTTTTACAACCGCCACTGCTCCGTTTAGCATTGCAAGCCGTGATTCGTGTTTTTTCTTAATATATCCGTTTGTTTCGTTTTTAATCTTCTCTTCAACCATTTTAATGCGTTCTTCCAAATCAACACCTAAGTCTTCGATTTGTAAAACTGTATTGGTTGCATCGGTTACCGATTTGGTAACTCTACCGAGTACATCTGGCTGTATAAGGTCTAAATCGTCACCTAGCTCTTCCGACATAATTTTGGCGCCCGTCAAAAATGCCAGGTCTTCGACCGTGTCACGACGGGTTGGGCCGAAGCCCGGAGGATCAATAATGTTTACCTTAATATTACCTTTTACCTTATTTGCAATTAAGGTTGCCATTGGTTGTTGTTCTACATTGGCAACAATCAATAAAGAAGCATTCTTCTTAATCACAAACTCCAGTACGCTTTGTATTTTACGTATATTAGGTATCGGTGAATCAACAATTAGTACATACGGGTTGTCAAGTACGCAAACGCCCTTGTCTTTGTCTGTGGCCAGATGTTGTGACTTTAAACCAGACTCAACCTGGGCGCCGTCAACAAACTCGACGTATGTTTCTTCTGTATCAGATTCTTCCATCAGCACAACTCCGTCCTTTCCGACTCTCGCGTATGCCTCGCCTATTACTGCGCCGAGTTCGACATCATTATTGCAGCTGATGGTTGCTACTGAGTTAAGCATATCGCCGGTGACCGGTATGGCGTGCTTGTCTAGTAGCCGTAATACTTTGTCCTGTGCTTTATATATACCGTCTTTTAATTCACGTACGGTATGTGCTTTTAATTCGTAATTAGCGCTCTTTAATAGTGAATGAGCAAGGACAGTAGCCGTTGTGGTACCATCCCCTGCCTCTTTCACTGTATTCTTTGCGGCTTCCTTTATAAGCGTTGCACCAATATTCTCAACCGGGTCGTATAAGACTACGCTTTCCGCAACGGTTACTCCGTCTTTTGTTATCACCGGATTGCCCATGGCATCCTCATAAACAACACATTGTCCTGAGGCTCCTAAGGTTGAACGAACAGCGCGCGCTAATTTGGTAACACCGCTAATTACTTTCTCTCTGGCATTGCTGCCAAACGCCAAATCTTTTACAATAAGGCTTGGATTATTAAATTCCATTTAATTAAATTTTGATTTAAATTACTTTTCGAATGTTTTTACCACTTTTGGCCCGTTTACAAACTGCAATTTGTACTCATAGTGCTCAATGCTTTTGTCAATTGCTCGTTCTGCGGCTTCAATGGACTCCCGGCGCGTAACATCACGCCATTCTTCAGTTTCGATGTCCTTAAATTCGGTCTGAAAGAACCCATTTGGTAGTTCAACAATTCTCCAGTTGCTTTTATTGGCTAAATGCTTGTAAAAATCAACGGTTTTTTGGTTCACAGGTGAAGAATTGCTCCACGATGTGGTTTTGTAATAAAATGTCATGGTTTTGGTTTTAAGTTTAACTTGGTTTTTATATAATAATCACGCGCAAAGCGCGTTTTTTACAAATTATTTGGTGTTATATTTTTTCGTACCCATTCCGTGGCCCCCGCGATTGGTATTTACGCTCACAAAACGCTTAGAATTGTGATCATAATCCTTTCCCTCGATGTTTTTACCAGCTGCCTTAGCCGCACGACGCTTTCTTTGGTTCTCAGCACGCATTTTTGTGCGTCTTCTGGTCTTCGCATAGGCCAAATCACGAGCTGCTTTAGCCCTTCTAGCCGTTGGGGATAGTTTTTGGGCCATTATTTATTTATTTTTTTTATGCTTATTGGCCACAATATAATTGCCCTCGCTATCTTGGAACATTCTTGTACCTTCTACTCTTGGGTCAATTGTATTTCTGCCTGAATGCGCGTTGAGCTGAGCTTGACCAGAAGCCAGCTGGTAGATATTTGACCGACCAGTTACAATAGTGTCTGTGGCGCGGTTAAAGTCTTCAAATGCCTCGGTTAAAGCATTGTATTCTCTGAGCTGTTTTTTTGTCAGCTTTGTCTGTTTAATCGGTGATCCTAAATTATATGGGCCACATCCTTTCGATTTCATATTATGTTACTTTAAGTTATAACAATATAATTACGTGACATTTGCCTCTTATTAAATACTTAATTAAGCACCTAATGTCACTGTTGAGATATATAGAGGTTTTGGGTTGTGTATAGCATATTATGATGGCCCGCCAAAACAAAAACCAAATTATTTTCCCCAGTCCCCGTGTCGTTTTACGTTTTCGGTTTACGGTTTCGGGTTTCCGGTTACGGCTTGGCTGATCTGTGCCAAAGCTGTTACGGGTTTTGGTTTAGGGATTCAGGGATCAGGATCCAGGATTGCAGCGCGGCGGAGCGGAGCGCAGCGAAGCGTGTAT
>Ga0222718_10004227_pt1 | contig 12015 bp, 11 predicted proteins | sample C33_27DmetaG_FD_165045 | JGI IMG/M metagenome (GOLD analysis project Ga0222718, IMG submission 165045) | Estuarine water microbial communities from San Francisco Bay, California, United States - C33_27D | ecosystem: Environmental > Aquatic > Marine > Unclassified | place: USA: California... | reverse complement strand
AGAGGCATACCTGCTCGTGGACATGGCCCACATCGCAGGGTTGGTGGCGACCGGACACCACCCGTCACCGGTGCCCCACGCAGATGTGGTGACGACGACCACGCACAAGACGCTTCGGGGGCCCAGGGGTGGGTTGATTCTTTGCCGGGAGGATCATGCGACCGTAATCGATAAGGCGGTCTTTCCCTTCATGCAGGGTGGACCGCTCATGCATGCGATCGCCGCCAAGGCAGTCGCGTTCGGCGAGGCGCTCAACCCGGCATTCACGACGTACTCCGGCCAGGTAATCACGAACGCCAGGGCGCTCGGGGCACGACTCGTCGAGCACGGCTTCCAGCTCGTGTCCGGCGGTACGGACAATCATCTGATTCTCGTGGACCTGCGCGGCAGCCACGCCGACCTGTCGGGAAAGGATGCGGAAGAGGCGTTGGAAGGCGCGGCGATCACAGTCAACAAGAACACGGTGCCGGGGGAAATGCGCTCGCCGTTCGTCACGTCCGGACTCCGGATCGGGACGCCCGGGCTCACCACGCGAGGCATGGGTGAGCCCGAGATGGTGTTGATTGCGGACTGGATCGCCGAGATCCTCGCGGCACCGGTGGACCATGAGGTTCAGAGTCGGGTGCGTGCGGGCGTCGGTCAGCTCTGCGGCCGCTTCCCGCTATATCCGTCGCTGGCTGAGGCTTGAGCCCTGGTGACCGCAGGGTGGGCTGATTTTTTGGACATGTTCTGATCGCTACCTAGCGCGAGGGCAGGCGGTTTCCCACATTCCGCCCCATGACTGAACTACAGTTTGCAGATGAGATTCTGGACCAGCTCCAGGAGCGGAATCCGCGGTTCCACGCCCGCTCCTACGAATTTGTCCTGCACGCACTTCATTCAGTCATCCGGACTCTCGATGAGCCTCGCCACATCACGGGGCATGAACTCACCAACGGCGTTCGAGAGCTGGCGCTCGGCCGCTACGGTCCCCTCGCCAGGACCGTGCTCGAGCATTGGGGCATTCACGAAACGGAAGACGTGGGCCGGGTCGTGTTCGCGATGGTCGAACAGGGCATCCTTGTGAAAGAGGATGAAGACGATCAGCAGGATTTCACCGACCTCTTCGATTTTGAAGAGGCTTTCGAGCGTGAATATCCCTGGAGTGCTCACCCCTGATTGCAGGAACCGGTTCACGCGACCGGTTGAATTCCAAGACACGCCCGGTCGAGTCGGGCAAACCGACGACTCTGTTCGTCACGCAGCCCTTGGGAGGGGATGGCCATGGTGGATGACAGCGGTTTTCCGCGGTGTCAAAAGTGTGATGGGGGCCTTTTGCTCCCACTTTCCGATTACGGGCGGGACGGAGCACCGATTCGCTACAAGGCCTGGGTCTGCTCGAGTCCCGAATGTGGGTTCAACATCCGGATCGACAACGGTGAGATCACACTCGGGCGACAAATCGGACAGAGCTACAAATAAGGTCTTTGTGTCGCGCAGTGTCGCCGCTCTGGCGTGGACGCCCAGCATACCATGAGTTCGGATCACGTACCGCCATCGCCCTATTCGCGTGATCTGGTTCGCGCGCAGAGTGGTTCGGAGGCAGCAGATTTCGACGCCCGCGCAATCCATGATGTCGGTGTTCCTCAGTCCGTCCTCATGGAGAATGCAGGCCGGTCAGCAGCGCTCGTCATTCAGGCGCTTCACGGACCTCGTCGGCTGGTGGGTGTGGTGGGGGCTGGCAACAACGGTGGTGACGCCCTCGTTGTGCTTCGGACGATGGCTGCCTGGGGTGTCGATGTGACTGCGCTGGTGGTCGCTGATCGGAGCGCGGACGATCCGCTGCTGCACGGTTGGCCCATCCATACCGTGTTCGACCAAGAACTCCCCGATGAAGCGCGCGGTCGGTTGCTCGATGATGCGGATGTGATCGTCGACGGTGTCCTCGGAACAGGTGTGCGAGGTGCTGCACGCGACCGGCAGGCGGCCGCCATCGAGGCAATGAACCGGTCGTCTACGCCGGTCGTGGCTCTGGATATACCATCCGGGGCTGACGCGACCACCGGGCACGTACCAGGCTCCGTGGTGCATGCGGCGCTGACCATCGCGTTCGGAGCGCCCAAGACGGGTGGACTACTCCACCCCGCCCGCGGACACGTGGGCCGGCATGTTGCGGTAGAGATCGGGTTTCCTCCCCTCACCGAGTCTGACGCGAGCGCACTCGTCGTGACGCCGAGGTGGGCTCGGCGTCACCTGCCGGTCCGAGATACGGACACACACAAGAACCGGGTGGGACGTCTTCTGATCGTCGGCGGTGGAATCGGGATGGCCGGTTCGGTCATCCTCGCTGCTCGGGCGGCCTTTCATGCAGGCGCGGGCCTCGTGCACATCTGCTCGGTGGCAGCGAATCGGGACGCGGTTCAGGCAGCGATTCCAGAGGCCATGTACATCGACTCGGACGACGTCGCAGCAATCAGGGCTGCTGCCGAGGCCGCGGATGCGATCGTCGCCGGGCCGGGGCTGGGTGCCAGCGAGGAGAGCGCCGTTGTCCTCAACCAGGTTGTCGAGTTCGGAACGCAGCCACTCCTTCTGGACGCTGACGCGCTCAACCTCGCGGCGGCCGGCGCGGTTTCGTTATCCGCGATCGGGGCGAGCAGACCTGTGCTGATCACCCCACATCCCGGAGAGATGGCACGTCTCGCCCCTGGCCTGGTTCCCACCACCTCACGCCTCGACACAGCCCGCACAGTGGCTTCGGAGTATTCTATCGCGGTGTTGTTCAAGGGAGCCCCGTCGGTGGTTGCTGCCCCTTCCGGGCCGGTGTTCATGGATACCCAGGGTTCGTCCGACCTGGCGGTTGCTGGCATGGGCGACACGCTTTCGGGTGTCTGTGGGGCGCTCATGGCTCAGGGGCTCGAGCCCGCAGTCGCGGGCTCGGTGGGTCTGTACCTCTCCGGTCGCGCCGCTCAGCGCGCCGCGCGCGGCGCGGGTCTGACACCGTCGGACGTGTCCGAGCACCTGCCTGACGTTTTGACCGAAACGGCCGAGGCAGAGACCGATCTTCCGTTTCCCTTTGTCCTCTTCGATGCGGAGGCCGCTCGGTGACCACGCGTGACGGACCGTACGGACCTGGGGCCGAGTTCGAGCTCATTCGACGGCTTACTGACCTGGGGGGTGCGCTTCCGCCTGAGGTACGGATCGGACCCGGTGATGATGCGGCCGTACTCGAGGGCGGCTGGGTGGTCAGCACGGATCTGTCCGTCGAGGACGTCCACTTCCGACGGGCGTGGATCACGGATCGGGAAGTCGGCTACCGTGCCGCCACGGCCGCATTGTCGGATATGGCTGCGATGGGTGCTACTCCGGTGGGCGTGCTCGTATCGATTGCGGCGCCTCGCGGTGGGGCCGTCGACATCGAGGCCGTGCAAGCCGGTGTGTGTGCGGCTGCAGCCAGGGTTGGAGCGACCGTGATCGGCGGTGATGTATCGAGATCGCCAGGCCCGCTGATGATCGACGTAGTCGCGATGGGACGCACCGGCTGGCCGGTGCGTCGCGACGGAGCGGAACCGGGTGATCACGTGTGGGTGACGGGTTCCCTCGGTGCCAGCGCGGCTGCCGTTGAAGCATGGAACGCGGGCGAGGAGCCCTCGGAGTCCCTCCGCTCTGCGTTCGTTCGACCCGTGGCGCGAGTTCAAGAAGCGCGCTGCCTGGTTGAACAGGAAGTTGTCGATGCGATGATCGACGTGTCCGACGGACTGATTGGAGACGTGGGTCACATCGCCGCGGCCTCGGGTGTGAAGGTTACGCTCGAGCTGTCACAGATCCCGGTCGCTGATGCGGCGATCGAACGGCTGGGACAGGATGATGCGCTGCAGGCGGCTCTGACCGGTGGTGAAGACTACGAGCTATGCTTCGTGACCGATCCCGACATTGTCGACAGAGCTCATTTCCTGGAACGGTATGGCGTCACCGTGACGCGTGTCGGGTCGGTTTCTAACGGGGACGGGGTCTGGCTCCAGGCCGAGGACGGGACCGAGACGCGTGCCGTCGCCCGAGGCTTCGACCACTGGGACGACGCATGATCCGTCTCCTCGGCGTCTTCCTCTGGATCGTGCCCGCGACCATCTGGTTCGGTGGACGCATGATCTGGGCGGTATTCCGGGGCTCGGCAGATGTACGCTGCATCTGTCGGGAGAGTCCACGCGGATGGGCGCGTCAGCTTCTCCGGCTCTCCGGTGTGGACGTCGTCTTCGAAAACCTCGACGTCATCGACTCGGAACGACCTCAGGTGCTGGTCGCGAACCACTCGTCGTGGTATGACGTGCTCGCCCTCGTGTCGGTGCCGGGAACGTCACTCTTCGTGGCCAAGAAAGAGCTGTCGAAGATCCCGATCTTCGGCCGCGCGATTGGCGGATGCGGACATATTTTCATCGACCGCCAGGACCGTAATGCTGCGGTCCAGTCGCTGGGCGCTGCGCGGGAGCTGTTGGAGAAGGAGAGTCCTACCATCATCATGTTCCCGGAGGGAACGCGCACGAGAACCGGTGAGCTGCAGAGCTTCAAGAAGGGTGCGTTCGTTCTTGCGATCCAGACCGGCGTCGAGGTCGTGCCGGGCGCGATCATCGGATCTCGCGACGTCATGAGGAAAGGGTCTCTCAGAATTCGACCTGGAACGATTACCGTGCGGTTCGGAGCGCCGATCCCTGTTGAGGGGCTCGGCTGGGATGACCGAAATCAACTGACTGAACGGGCGCGGGCCGCCGTGCGAGATCTGCAGGCGGACGTGACTCGTTCTGATCGAGAACACACCTAAGGAGGATCGATGTCGGCGATCGTCGACGTGCGCGGGCGCGAGATTCTAGACTCTCGTGGGAACCCGACCGTGGAAGCTGAAGTCACTCTCGAGACCGGTGTACGTGGCCGGGCTGCCGTTCCGTCAGGGGCGTCGACCGGGGCTCATGAGGCCGTAGAGCTTCGGGATGGGGACCGTGACCGCTTTCTGGGAAAAGGTGTCTTGAAGGCGGTCGACAACGTCAACACGCGGATCGCTGACGCGGTTCGGGGCTTCGAGGCTCGCGAGCAGCTCGACATCGACCGCACGATGCTCGACCTCGACGGGACACCGAACAAACGGGAGCTCGGTGCCAACGCGATGCTCGCGGTGTCGATGGCCACTGCGCGTGCTGCGGCTCAGGAGAACCAGATGCCGCTCTGGCGCTACCTGGCGACCTCCAGCGACGCTGACACGCTCCCGGTGCCGATGATGAATATCCTCAACGGCGGGGCTCACGCACCCAACAACGTCGATATCCAGGAGTTCATGGTCATGCCCGTGGGCGCCGAGACGTTCTCGGAGGGGCTACGCATGGGTGTCGAGATCTTCCACCACCTAAAGAAGGTTCTCAGCAACCAGGGAAAGAACACTGCCGTCGGTGACGAAGGAGGCTTTGCGCCGGATCTCGCAAGCAACGAAGAGGCCGTAGAAGTCGTTCTTCAGGCAATCGAAAAAGCTGGGTACAAGCCCGGAGATGACGTTGTTCTGACCCTCGATGCGGCGGCGACGGAGTTCTTCGAAGACGGTGAATACGTCTTCCATTGGTCGGGTGGTGAACGGCGGGACGCAAACGGAATGGTTGAATTTTGGAAGGAATGGGTTGCAAAGTACCCTATCCGTTCCTTGGAAGACCCGCTCGACGAGAACGATTGGCATGGCTGGACGGCGCTTACGCAGGTCGTCGGTCAGGACGTTCAGATCGTGGGGGACGACCTGTTCGTGACCAACGCGGATCGCCTGGAGCAGGGGATCCGTGATGGCTCGGCCAACGCAATTCTCATCAAGGTGAACCAGATCGGCACGCTGACCGAGACACTCGAGACGATGCGCATCGCCCGGGAAGCCGGGTACAACAGTGTCGTTTCCCACCGTTCAGGTGAGACAGAGGACACGCTCATCGCGGATCTGGCGGTCGCGACAGGCGCCGGTCAGATCAAGACGGGAAGTGCCAGTCGTACCGACCGGGTCGCTAAGTACAATCAGCTTCTGCGCATCGAAGAGCAGCTCGGCGCCGCGGCTCGGTATCCGGGTCGAGGGCTTTGGGGCTGACCGCGTGAAGCAGCAACGTCGAGGTCCGGGGCGGGGTCGGACGGTCGCGTCCGGGCTCAAGCGCCTGGTCGTGCCGGTCCTGCTCCTCCTGACGGCCTACTACGGCTTCTTCGGTGGCGAATACTCGGTATTCGAGTGGCGAGAGGCTGACGCCAATGTGGTCGAAGAACAGGCTCGCCTTGAGTTGGCACGGGCAGAGATCGAGGCCCTGAAGGTCGAACTCGAGCTGTTGGAGCGTGACCCAGCTACGATCGAGCGCATCGCTCGCGAGGACTTTGGGATGATTCGCGAGGATGAGGTGCTGTACCGCTTCACGGACGGTCACGGCACCGGCCAGCGGGAGGTGCCGCCCGCCCGCTGACCGGCAGTTCAGTCGTCTTCTTCGTTCCGCTCGACTGGCTGCGCTGCCGTGTCCTGGGCTGCTTGTCCAACCTTGTCCAACAAGGCGCGTCCGGCTTTGACAAGCGTACGCGCGTCCCCGTCCCCAATGGCGTCTGACCCCTCGGCACCGTCCGCCAGACTCGCCATGGCGGCTTCCGTGGCGAGCTTGAGGACCCGAGCCTTTCCTTCCGGCGTCGCCACACTGGAGTCTTTCACAAAGGGACTGAACAGATCGATTGGGATCGGGAAGAGCGTCGTCGAGTTGTTCTCGACAGCTACTTCGGTCACCGTCTGGAGGAAGCGCAGCTGCATGGCGACGGGGAACTGCTCGATTACCTCGGCCGCCTGAATCAGCTTGGTGGACGCCTGGTACTCACCCTCGGCGTTGATGACCTTCGCGCGTCGCTCACGCTCAGCCTCCGCCTGCTTCGCCATCGCCCGCTTCATCTCCTGCGGCAGGTCGATGTCCTTGATCTCGACTCCCGTGACCTCGATGCCCCACGGATCTGTTCCTGCGTCGATGATCTCGCGGACGACCTCGTTGATGCGCTCCCGCTCTGCGAGGAGTTCGTCGAGTTCGGACTGCCCGATCACGGAGCGAAGGGTCGTCTGCGCAAGCTGGCTGGTCGCGAAGTAGTAGTCTTCAATCTCGATCACCGCTTTCGTCGGATCCGCGACACGGAAGTACACGACCGCATTCACACGAACCGAGACGTTGTCTTTCGTAATCGTATCCTGAGGCGCGATGTCGAGCGCTACAATCCGCAGGTCCATCTTTCGCAGCCGGTCGATACCGAACGGCACGAGGAAGATCAGCCCCGGTCCTCTCGCTCGGGTAAGCTTCCCGAGTCGGAAGACTACGCCACGCTCGTACTCGAAGAGCACCCTGAGGCTGGTCATGAGCGCGCCGCCGGCCAAGATGACGGCCGGCACCAGAAGTGCGGTGGGATCCATACTCGGTTTCTCCGGTCGGTGGGGCGGGGCGGTTCGTACCCCGAAGCATGGCCTTGAATCCGCTCATACGCGAGCAGCTGCGAATTCCTTCAACGGGCAGTTGACACGCGTGGAGGGGCCCATGAGCTTTTTCGCCCTTGCCGGAGTAGCTCAGTTGGTTAGAGCAGCGGAATCATAATCCGCGTGTCGGGGGTTCAAGTCCCTCCTCCGGCACTGAGCGAAGACTAGGCGGCCCGAGGGTTCATCCCGCGGGTCGCTTTTCTCTTGGCAGGTGGCAGATGGGTTGTCCTCTTCCCGCGCGAGACACGATCCGACGCCTTGTCAGTGGTCTCTTGACGCTCGGCAGGGTCGGTCTATCCTCGGAGAGTGTCAGGGGCGAACAGCCTTCCAGCGCTGCGCTGCGCCCCCATCGCGTGGTCTAGGACTCTCATTTTTAATAGGTCCCTCATCGGACGGAGGAATCATCCCGCGTGGTGTTCCAGCAAAGATTCGGATTCCCCGGCTCCCCGGCATGACGCGGAGCATGCCGCGCTCGCGTTGGCTGCTCGTACTCGGTGGCGTTGGCCTGGGCCTGGTGACGCTCATGATGCCAGTGCCGGCAGCGGACGTTCGGCCGGCAGGCGAGCCGACCCCGTTCCGCTGGGACGCAGCAGAGATGTTCGCGTTGCTCGAGGCAGAGTTCGATGCGGTTCGGGGCCTGACGCCCGAGGACGCCCGGCTTGCCGCAGACCGGTTCGATGCGTCGGGCGAGGCACTACTCGCCGAAATCGAGGCTGCCGAGCCTCTACCCGTGGAGGCGCTGGCCGCGCTCGCCGAATTGCAGTTCCGGTACGGGGTCCTCGGGGCCGCGCATCCGGGGCTCTTGCCGCGTGCTGAGTCGCTCGTCACGCGCGCCCGCGTCCTTGTCATGCGCACCGCTGCTGGCTGGCCGGCCGAACGGGCGACACACGAGGTGCTCTACCGGGTCGTGTTCGGTGGTCGGGTCACCATGGAGGAGGCTCTGGTGCAGGCCGGTCCGATTCTCCCCGAACTGGTCCCGATCGAGGAGATCCCCAGTGCCACTCCGTTCATCGAGGTGCAGGGTGTTCGTGTGCATTCAGGGGACGTGCTTCTGTCGCGCGGTGGTGCGCCGACCTCCGCCCTGATCGCACGTGGCAGTGACTTCGCCAATACCTTTTCGCACGCCGCGCTCGCCCACGTCGATGCCGAGACAGGTGAGGGTACCGTGGTCGAGTCTTTGATCGAGGCAGGTACCGTGTTGACCACGGTCGAGGAGTACCTCGAGAGCAAGAAGCATCGCATTCTGGTTCTTCGCCTGCGCCCGGACCTGCCGGAGCTTCGGGCCGACCCGCTCCTGCCCCACACGGCCGCGACCGGGATGCTCGAGCGGCTTCGCGCGGAGTCGGTGGCGTACGATTTCGCCATGGACTGGACCGACCCCGAGCGCATGTTCTGCTCCGAGGTGATCTACCACGCCTTCAAAGATGTCGGCCTCGACCTGTGGTCGCATCGTTCAGCGATGACCACGCCCGGGCTGGTGCGTTGGCTCGGTGCTATGGGCGTTCGCGAGTTCCAGACCCTGGTCCCGTCCGATCTCGAGTACGACCCACGATTCCGCGCGGTCGTCGAGTGGCGTGACCTCGAGGCACTTCTGGACTACCGACTGGACAACGCCATCACGGACGCACTTCTCGAACAGGCTGATGCCGGAGCTGACCTCGGCTACAGGTGGTCCATGCGCCCTGTTGGTCGTCTCCTGAAGGGCGCCTCTGTCGTGCAGGTGGCGTCCGGTGCAACGCCGTTCATCCCGGTGGGGATGTCCTCGGACGCTGCGCTTCGTATTCGAGCGCTGGTCGAGATCGTGAACCCGGTCGTGAAGAATGAGCTGATGCGCCGGGCGGAGATGTTCGCAACAGAACGGGGGTATCCAGCGCCCTACTGGAGTCTGGTCCAGCTGGCGGGCGAAGCGCTGAGTGCGGCGGGGCCCGAGCTTCATCCCGCTCTGCGCTGATCTCCGGCAGCCGTCCGGTCGTCAGATCACCGTTCCAGCCGAACCACCTCACCCCCCTTCATCACCAGTACTACGTCCCTGAGTGCCGAGATGTCGCTACTTGGGTCACCCTCGACCGCGATGAGATCGGCGAGCAGACCCTCTGCTACACGCCCCCGATCTACGAGCTCGAAGATCTCTGCATTTCCAGCCGTCGCCGTGTTCAGGACGTCTCGGTCCGACATACCGTACGCCACCATCATCTCGAGCTCTCGCACGTTGTCACCGTGCGGGTAGACGCCGACGTCACCGCCGAAGCACATCGTCACGCCTGAGTCGAGGGCGCGCTGAAAGCTGGCGCGCTTCGCTCGGATTCTTGCCGGCTCCGGATCGATGCCCCTCCTCCAGCCGTTGTATTGCGAGATCGCGTCGCCTGCAGCGAGGGTCGGGCACAGGGCGACTCCGAGTTCGCGCATGAGGATGAACGTTTCGGCGGTGCCGCCATCACCATGGTCGATCGTACGAACGCCTGCTCGCGCGGCGCGTTCCATACCCTCAGCCGTCGCAGCGTGCGCTACGACACGCCGCCCTGAGGATTCTGTGATCTCGACGACCAGTTCCAGCTCGGCCTGCGTGTACGTCGGTCGGGCCTGTCCATTCGGTCCCCAGCGATAATCAGCGTACACCTTGATCCAGTCTGCGCCGAGGCCAATCTGGCGGCGCGTCTCTCGGATGAGGTCGTCTACACCGTCTGTCTCGACAGCGCCCTTGGGAAACTCGATCTCGGGCGCGCCCTTCGGGTTGTAGCTCCCGGTCGCGACCATGGCGGGTCCCGAGACAATCATGCGCGGACCGGGAATGACGCCTTTGTCGATGGCGTCGCGGATGCCGATATCCGCGTACCCCGCGCCCTCGGCGCCCAGATCCCGAGCGGTTGTGACCCCCGCCATGAGCGTTTCGCGCACATGGTTCACGGCCCGCGCCGTCCGCTCGGCCAGCGACTCCAGGAGAATCTGATCCGTCCACGGCGTCTCATCGTACGGGTGCAGCGTGATGTGTGAATGGCCCTCGATCAGCCCAGGCAGGAGCGTACTTCCGGGCAGATCGATGACGGTTGCCCCCGCGGTCGATATGTCGGGTCCCGCGGACTCGATGCGATCACCGGAGACGCGTACGGCCCACCCCTCGCGCATTGTGCTGCCGTCGAACACCCGATCCGGCCGAAGGACAATCACCTGCTGGGCGGTCAGGGGCAGAGGCATTACGAGGGTCGCGAACAGCAGGGCACGCAGCGGGATCGCGAGAACGGGATGGCGAGAAAAGGGCATGATCATGGGGGTGGGGCTGCAACGTGAACCGTGTGGAATGGGTGGGGCGAACATCGGAGTCGGTCATCCATGGGACCAGTCCCTGTCATGCCCGAGAGTAGATGCGCTGCGAGAACCGAGCGCGCCCAATTCCCCCTCCCGTCACCGTTTCGTATCTTGCCGTCCCTTCGATCACCGCTCTATCCGGGAATCCAAGACCATGTCTGAACGTGCAGCCACGCTCCTTGCGGGTCGGCGCGAGCGCATCGAGCGCGTGCTGGAACGAGGACTCGATGCCCCTACCGCCGGGGCCAACGAGCCGATCACTGACGAGACCCGTTCATATCTGCTCAGTGAAGTTCAGGATCTGTACTGGAACGAGATCGAGTGGGAGCACATCACGGATGAAGAATCACTCGACGTGGGCCCGCTGGCAGAGCTGACCTTCCCGGGTTTTCTCGCATACGTGCGCGGGCTGCTCCTGAGTGAGGTGATGCCGGACTCCCTGTCCCCGGCGAATCCCCGGCCTCAGGTCGTGTCCGATACACTCGACTTCCTGGCCACCCGTGTCGTGAAGCTTCAGGACGAACTTGTCGGACCGGATGACGGTGAGGGGGAGCAGCTGCAGGCCGAGATGAAGATGACGCACCGCCTGATCGACCAGGTTCTCTACCTGTACCATGGCCTGAACGAAGCGGACGTCGCGCGCGTGGAGCAGGCCCCGGCCTGACCCTGACGATGACGTCCAGGCTCCGGCCCCGCCCTGGACGGGCGTACCTGGCTGGAGCGCCCATGCTGGTAGCCCATCGAGGCGGCGGCCGGCTGGCACCGGAGAACACGATGGTCGCGTTCTGCTCGGCGGTAGACGACTGGGGCGCGGACATGCTGGAGCTAGACGTGCGTCTCTCCAAAGACGGCGTCGTCATGGTGATTCATGATGAGACCGTGGACCGTACGACAGACGGTACGGGACCGGTCGCCGAGTACACGCGTGCCGAGCTACAAGAACTCGATGCAGGGTACCGGTTCGAGGACATTGACGGTCGACCAGCCTTTCGTGGTCAGGGGGTCACCATCCCTGCGCTTCATGAACTGCTCGAGGCATGTCCCGATGTCTGGCTCAACATCGAGGCCAAAGAGCGACAGGTGGCCGGCCCACTTGTACGGCTCATCCGCGAGCATCAAGCGCAGCACCGCGTGTTGGTCGCGGCTGAGCACGAGCGGAATCGAATCGATGCTCGCGGATACGAGGGGCCATGGGGCGCAAGTCGGACCGACTGCTTCCTGTTCTGGCTTCTCCA
>Ga0222718_10004222_pt1 | contig 12030 bp, 22 predicted proteins | sample C33_27DmetaG_FD_165045 | JGI IMG/M metagenome (GOLD analysis project Ga0222718, IMG submission 165045) | Estuarine water microbial communities from San Francisco Bay, California, United States - C33_27D | ecosystem: Environmental > Aquatic > Marine > Unclassified | place: USA: California... | reverse complement strand
TTCTATTCTTATGTCTGGTAATGAATCTATTGTGAAGTAAGTACCTTCTGGTAATTCCCACTCTTGCATTACATCAGTCCATCTAAAACCTTTTTCTTCATCTAGGTTTCCAGTAAAGATAGCGTTAGAAACAATTCTGAATGCTGACTTGTTAGCTCTACCTTTTTCGTCAAAGAACTTAATGCTCTTGCCTTCTACAGCATTTATAACTTTTATAAGGTATTTAATTGTATTAGGTGTAACATCTCCACCTTGGTTACGCTTTTCAAACCTAAGCATATCCTCTACAGTGTGTCTGTTAGTAGCCCCCCTAGCAACTGTAACCCTTGCATCTGCAAGAGTTGCATCTTCTTCAAGCAATAGTTCTAAATTAACTGTTGAATTCACAGTTAAATCTAATGTTTCACGGTCTAGTTGAAAAGAAACCCACGCTTCTGCACCGTTAGGTGTCCAACCAAAGAACCTTTTACCACCGAAATGGCTAGCTTTCTGAGCGTTTTCACGCATTGTATTATCGAAAGTCTTAGTCTTAGTACTCATGTACCCTCCTAATTTACTACATAAAAAAAAGAACTAGAGAATCTAGCTCTTTGTTATACTCCATTGTATCATACATTCAAAATTATTGCAAATTATCTCTTTTTTTTTCTTTTCTTATAAGGTATTTAGACATCAAGAATGTTGATGTTGTCCCTAAACTCGTTATCATACTGACTATCAGTGAAGTAATCGTATCGTACCAAGTGGTAGGTTTTCCATTTCGCATGTAATCTATGCCCTTTCGGTAGTAAATCAAAGTCTTCAGTTACTACTATGTCGCTCTGAAGCCTAGGATATCCGTTCCTCATAACAAATAAGAAGTCTTTTATCCTTCTAATACCCGACTTAATCTTTATATTTTCTTCTTCTGTACCAAAGCTTTTCTCTCTAAAGTAACCTCTTGAGAATACTTCTTTTAACATTTCAAGGTCTGCACTCTTTCCCGGCACGCCTTTAAATCTAGAGTTATGTCCTTCAACTCTTTTAGTTAAATAACGAAGTACATCTTCTTTAGTGGTCAAACTTGTATTGTCCTAACTTCTTACCATCTTCATATGGGTACCAAGCCTTAGAGTACTGCCAGTTTTGTATGCCTTTGATTTCAAAAACAGTATCAGCTAGCAGTAACTCTACTTCGTCCCTACTCATACCCAACTCAGTCATTAAACCTTTTGGTGTCATATCATAATCATTAATAAGTTTCTTAGCTATAACAGCCATTGAACTTGCTTCGTGTACACCTTTTGCTCTGTTCATTCTTATTGTAAGTAGCATTGCTTCTCTGTCACTTATGTCCATAACGACACAAGGAACTCTTCCAGAATACTTCTTATATAGCTCTTCAGAGTCCTGTGATAGTCTCCATCTATGAAAACCATCAATAATAATGTTGTTCTTGTTTATCAGTATCGGCTGAATCCAACCAAATCTAACCATATTAAGATTGAGTAGTTTAAATTCATCAGTCAATACTCTGTTAGGATTGTAATCATTTGGATTAAGCTCTTTGGCTAACTTCCAAACAATATTACTTATTGGCTGCTCATCAAATATATTCATTTTTTGTTTTTACTTTGTCCATACTTAGGTAATAAGGAGTAACTCCCTTGTAATGTTCTTCTGTAATAAAAGATTCAAGTTCTTTTAATAACCAATTAGGCATATAGCCACCTTTAGTTTCTTCTTCAGTATGTCTTACAAAATACACTGTTTTGTTTTCAAATTCAAATTGTTCATCTTTCCAAATGTCTTTGGTCTTGTTTGAATCAGCTAAATCTTGAAACTTAACTGAGTATCTATTGATTACTTGAGTTATATATTTATCGTTCATACCTAGTTTTCTTTCAAGGTAATCAGACCTGTGACCTCTAGGAATATTGTTGTAAGTAAACAAGTAGGTAGCAACAATGAAAGCTTTATTGATGTTGCCCTTAGTAGATAGCTTGTCATCGTTTCCTTTTAGTTCTTTAAGTAGAAGTTCAAAAGGGTCGCCCATACTTGGAATTAAGAACTGACTTTCCCAAAGATGTTCTGTTGCGTTGTAAAGAATAATTGATGTAGTTAATTTATCTGAGAATGTATCTTCTAAATCATTTTGATTGTTGATGATTTCAAAAGAATCTAACTTAATATTTTGTTGAGGTTGTTTAACTGAAACATAAGCACGAACAATAGCGCCCAATGGAAGTTTGATATCTTTACCTTTTGTAAAGGTCTTGAACACAATAGGGGCTTTGTCATATTCCTTAATGTGATTGTGCTTTGGGTCATCTCTATCTTCATAGTTGAACTCAACAACCATATCAGATTGGAACTGACCTTTGTTTGGTAAATAACATTTAACAGGCATACTCTAGCTTAACACATTGTTATATTAAATGTGCGTATAAAACTAACAGAAGTATTCCAATTTATTTCATGAGTCCATTCATGCTGCTCTTTTCTAAATCTTCTACGCATCATCACCCCTTTCATCAAACTGTGGAGAGTGTAAGAAAATTGGTGCATCTTCGTTGCCCTCACCTTTACCAACACCCTCAATATTGTATGAGAAGTATTCCATAGCTTCATTCATTGCTTCAGACACTTGGTCTTCCTCTTCAATAATATCTCTGTCTAATAAATCTTTAATGTACTTTTCATCATAAATTTTCTCTGATGCAAGAATATTTATTATGAAGTCATAAGAATACACAGCTACTGGTTTCATTCCGTTTCTGTGTGCCACACCTAGGTATGCTTCCTCAAACTCTTCGAACACTACTGCTTCTGGGTTAAGCTCTGCTAGTTCCCAATAGAAATCAAAGTCAGCCATTACTTCAATTCCAAAAATTTGCCCCAGTCAAGACTTAACAATCCAGTTTTTATTGCTGCATCTGTGTCGTCTCTGTCTGGAAACTCTATCTTAATTCCATCTGTTTCAATCGTGATTTCAACGGAAAAATCTCCTACTGTACCAAATATGGTTACAGAATCTGTCCTATTGAACTCAAGAGAATGAAACAAAAAATCTGTTGCTAACATTATTTACTCCTCTTACTTTTATTTATCTTTGGTCTTTGCCTACGCTTAGCGTTTCTAATTCTTGCTGTTGTAGGTGGGTAAATGTCCCCGTGTAATATCTTTCCATTTATAAAATGTTTAAGAATCCAAGTACAAGTACCGTCTGGCATATATCTCTCTGGCTCAGACTTAGTTAGTCTTTGAAGGTTCTTCCACTTAGCCATCATTGTCCTATATGTGGATGACTCTTCATCAACGTTAGCCTTAATCCAATTCAATACTCCATTCATATCCTTACCATATTCATCTAATATGTGTTGTTGACTGATAGTTCCTTTGTATCGCTCGTGAGCTCTTACTTCTGGAAACACTGCAGTCAATCTGTTGTAGAACTCTGGGTCCATCTGTGCCCATTTCTCAATAGACTTCATAGACTCAGCAATTAAAGGACTAGCAACTCGTAAGGCGTCACCAGACCATAATTGTTGTTCATACCAAGCTGAATATCTGTGTCCAGTTACATAGAAGTATTTAAATACATCTTGTACTAGCCAATCATAAATTGGTTTACAGAGACTAGCTCTTGGATGAAATGATTTAACAATGTAGTTATCGTGTACTTTATTTACAACAGAACGATACCTAACTATAGATTCTTCTGCTCTTACACCATTAATGATTCCAACCTTACCATTAGGATAAGTATTAGCAATCATTGCATCAAAATCATCTTGTCCAAATATTGTTTTTGTATCGTCAAGTGTCTCTGCCCACTCTGGCTTTGGTCTTACCCATTCCCTTTTTCCACTTGGGTCCCACTTAACAATCTCAATTGATTTACCAAGAACAAACATTGTGCTGCTTCTTGGTACACAATACCAAGTCATATTGAAGTGTGGCATGTCAAAATAATGCTTTATGTTGTCCAATATGAAACTTGGATTAAATTCTTCGTCACGATGGTGACAATCTACTACGCTCAGACCTCTCTCTTGAGCAACTTCCCAAACCAAGTTGAGAACCACACCCGAGTCTTTTCCACCACTAAAAGCGACGTTAACGTGGTCATGAGTATCGTAAATATGATGAATTCGTTTCTTTGCTTCTTCATAAACATTCTCCTCAATGTATTTCTTTTGTCTAGCCATTGTAAATGACTTGAGAAAGTTGCTTTCTGAGTTTAGTAATAAACTCTTCAGCACCTTGAATTTGCTTTTGCCACTGTATGTATTCATCACCTTGAGACTGTAATCTACTAGGTTCACTGAGACTCATTGCGAAGTGTTGACCTTCAAACCTTTTGAGTTCAGCTTCTAAATAAGCGACTTTATCTTCTTGCGTAAAATATTCGTAATCAAATTCTTTCATTACTCTCCTAATAGCAACTCTATATGTTGGTAGAGTCTTTCACCGATAGTTTCACCATCAGTATTATCTTTGAGCCAGCTTAAAAATGTAAACCACATTGCTTGTTGTGATTCATCATCAAAAACTATCTCGTACTTTGGAGCACCAACTGGTAGTAAAGAACTGTCTGAACCATCATCTGAGCTAGATTCATACTCTTCCATCAGTGCGTTCAAATCAGCATCATCAAAACCTGTACCTTCTAAGCTAGAACTTTCTGCAAGTTTTTGTAGTTCTTCAACTAAAGCAGTGGTATTCCATCCACCAAGTTCAGTTAATCTGTTGTCTGCTAGAAGATATGCTTGTGCTTCTTCTTCATTGTCAAAGTAAACGCCACGAATAATTGGAACTAACCAATCTTTTTCATCTACTTCTATATTTTTAGGTGGTTCCTCGCCAAACTGTTTTTTTTGTCTAAGTGCTTCTACTCTACCGTGACCTGCTACTAATTTCTGAGTAGCTTCGTTCATCAATAAAGGAGAAGTAAAACCAAAACGATTCATTGATTCATGTATTGCACCAATGTCGTGGTCTTTAACATTTCTATCAGCTTCAGTTATTTCACCGAGAGGCGTAAGAACTACTCTTACTTTTTCAGCTTCCATTTTCCTCTTCTCTTTTTACTAGTCCCGAGTACCATTTTGTATTAGACAAAGTAAAGTCGCCTAACTCGGAATCTTCCCATAAATCAATAATTGTTGTTAACTCATAAAGCTTTAGAAAAGGTATTGATTCTTCCCTAAGTGGTTCAACAACAGCCCTATTGAATGATGAAGTTGTATAACCTAATTCGTAAGTAAAGTAATCTATATCTTCATGCTCATCAATCCATTCGACAGTTTCTAATGGTTCATAAACAGCAATCTGCTTATGTAAATGTCTGTAGTAACTTTCATTTGAATGAAAATAATTTCTGAGACTTATATCAGTTTTAACTACTTGCTTATAACGTGGTTGCCTACCATCTTCTATAATAAACTTTGCATAGTTGCCTTGAAATTCAAAGATGTCATTGATTTCCATTATTGGAATCTCATCTTTAAGCATTTGGTTTATAAAGATAGAATAAGCACCCGGGTTTATAAACTTCTTTTTAATCACTAAGAATCGTCCTCTGCTGCATATAAAGCTCTCATTTGTGAGATTGCTTCATCTTCAGTGTCGTGACAACCCATTTCTTCGCCGGTAGGAGTTTTGTCTACACAAAACTTACCATCATCAGTCTCTCTTATGTTATAAGGCATTTCACCTCCTCCAATCTATTTGTACATCATTGGGTAGTTTGCCTACATCAGAAGCCCAGCTTACGATTGTATCTCGTAACCAAACTTGAGTTTTTCCACCATTAAGAACTACGTCTGGCGTAGGCATTTTACCTCTATGTGACCAAACACTTACTTGATTAGGACGTACATCAAGAAGTTCTGCAACTTCATTGACGCCTAATAATTCATCAAGAGTGATTGATTTAGCCATTTAATACTTTTTCAATCTTGTTCTTAGTTCTAGTAGGAATGTCTTCCAATTTTGAATCAAGATACTTTTTCAAAGTACTTTCTGAAACACCAGTTGCTTTTGCAAATGATGCTAGGTCATACTTTTGTTTTAAGTAGATTGCTTCTAAAGTTGTTGGTGCTCCACCAAATAACTTGCTAAATAATCCCATTAGAAAGGTACTCCATCTTCCCCTGTTGGGTCATAATTATCAGAAGTAGCTGCTGTTGCTGCAGGTGATGTTTCATCTACAGTAGCTGCTTTCTCTGCTGCACCTTTAAATGCTTGTGCATTCATAGGATTACTTGCTTTGATTACAGAACCAACTTTAGAATATTTCAAGCTGACACCTAAGTCTTCTACATAAACTGTAGAAGTTTCTCTTTGGTTACCATCTTTATCATTCCATTGTTCTGGAACCATTCTACCTGTGACCACTGCTCTGAATGACTTAGCACCAGAATTAGTTACATTCTGATAAGTCTCAGCAATATTTTCAGCTAGGTCTCCCCAAGCTTTAACAGTGAACCACAGTGAGTCTTTGTCGTCACCATTTGCATCTTTACCTTGGTAAACTGCAAGCGATGCTCTTGTAAATGCATTACCGGAATTGTTTACTGACATTTCAACGTTAGTAAGGTTTCCAATAAGCTGTACTTGTGATACTGGCATATATATGCTCCTTCTATTTATCTTCTTCTGGGCTTTCCCAGTTTTCTATTATTCCTTCAATTACCTCACGTAGTTGAGATAATCGAAACAGAACAATACCGTCTGAGGTACTGTCTGGCATAGCAACCATCATAAATGGTTTACTTCTCCCACCACCGACTTGATTCTTAACATTCTCCCAAGACTGAGCTTCAGCCTTTTCAAAACGTGTAGCAATCGGTCCAACTTGTTTGCCTGCTTTCACTTCAATGCGAACTGCAGACCTCCAATTTTCCTCGTGTGCATCTGCACCGTGGAATTTTCTATCTGGAATACCAAGTTTCTTACGCACCATATTTTGTTTACGGCGACCTTTAGCTCGGTTCTTCCTGTTTATGCAAGTTCTACACCTGCATTTACGCTTTTGCTCACCCGTTTCCGGGCATTCACCTCTAGCGTTCTTTTGAGAATTAGGTTGACCTGTACCGGCACGACCTTCAAAACGACGAGCCTTATACTCATCCCATGATTCATTTTCCGGGTCCCAACCATCTCTCATTGGATTATTGACTTGTCCACTCATTGCAATATCATATTACTATACATCTATGACATTTTCATCAACTTTGAGATTTTCTAATCTAGTCAATGCATCTATAGATTCATCTTTATAATTTATTAATGTCTCAAAATGTTTGCCCAATGCTTCAATTGTCATTGTTGCACCCTTAGGCATAAACTTCGGATAGTTATTTGCAGCTTTTGAAATGTCAGTTGGGTCTTCAGTAATGGTCTTAATAGTACCAATTACCTTACCCCATCTGCTATATGTACCTTTATCCTTAGGAAAGTAACCAAATACTTTACCCATTTCTTTCCAGTACAAGTCTGCCATCTTCTTCTTACGAATATCGTCTGGCACTGCAAATCCTGTATCTTCATTACCTTCGTCTAATATTATGTCGAAAGATTCAGAAGTAAACTTTTCGGGTACCTGCTCTTCCTTTATGAAACTCTCTTGTTTAGCAAGGTTAACTTCTTTTAAAGGCTTGTGAGGTAAGAAGTATTTATTAGAGGTTGTGAAACCTTTAAAACTTCTACGCTCCCAAGTTAATACGCCTGCATCTTTTAACACATTAAGGTATTTCCAAATGGTTGAACGTGACATACCAGTCATAGACTCTAGAGTCGTATAAGCTGGAAAGCACTTCCTTGTTTCGTTGTTTACGTGATACATAAGTACTGAGTAAATATGTATCGCTTGAGGTGGTAACGGTTGCCCATCAAGTCTTATTTCTAAAACCCAATTGGGCACCATTACAAACTTAGGAATATCAGACTCAACACCAAAATGTTCGTCGTCTCTGATTTCCATTATCTGACTTCCTCCAAGCTAATATCGTGGTCAACTGCTAATTGCTGACTTAAGAAGTATTGGTTCTGTGCCCACAAGTGTAGACCTACACCAATATTCTTTGCTGCTCTTTTGAGAGCATCAGATTCCATTTCTTTAATGATGTCTCCATCATCTTTACCTTTATTATTTTGGTCTGTACCAATGCCTGCAACAGTGACTTCTTTGCCATCTATAGTTGCAGTGATAGTACCTTTAACAGCCACAGGTTTGTCACCGGAATATATTATTTCTACATCCCAATCAAATGGACCACAAACTTGTAATAGTCTCTGTGTAATAACAGAGTGATTAATGTAGTCTTCCTTGTGTGTCTTTTTGTCGATTTGCGAAATCAATTTCTCTGGAAATTTCTTTGCTAATCTAATTAGTTGTAAGGGTTTACCTTCCATGTTTAGTCTCCTAATTCTACTATTTTCTCGTCTTCATCTAAAAGATTCTGTAAAAACTTAGGTGCTCTATTCACTGGCGTGACATCAAGCTGTTCAGTTTCTACTCTGTCAAATAAAGAATCCATAATTACTTTTTCGTTAAGTCCTCGTTCTTTTGCTATAGCTCTGATTGCTGAAGTTCTAAAAGCAGGTCTAACTGCTACCTTCCAATCGTCACCAAGAAATTCAAGTACCTTATCGTTACTGAATGGGACCAACTTACTGCTATTCTTTCCTCGGAAGACTCTGTCTCCAAATCGAAAAGCTTTGCCTGTAAGCCTACCACGTATCCTTGTATCAACAAAGGATTTAAACCTACCTAAATCTGACCTCATAGAATCTATTTGGTCTCTAAGGTAAGCTAACTCTTCTGTCGAAAGTTCATTTACTTCTGGAATGTCTAAGTCTTCTTCATTGCCATAATTTAATCTTTGGCTGACGACTTCATCAATCCAGTTGTAAAATTGCTCTTTACTAATCATTAACTCTTACGATTAGTTTGCAAGTATATGCTTTAGTCTTTTCATCAGTTGTACCGTTAACTGTGTATTCAAGACCCGGTATTTTGATGCGAGCATATTTAGCAGAAGCATAGTATGTACTTCTTTGGCTCCCAATCTTTGCCCTATTGGCTTCAAGATTACCATCATTGTTTATTGGTTGTACTTCAGTTTCATGAATTACAAACCATTCACCGGGATTACTTTTTATTAAGTCAATTGCCTCATCAGTAAAGATATATGATTCTCTACCTTTTCGGTTTTGACTATCAGCATCGGCTTTTAATTCAACTTTGTACGGTATAAATACACCATACTTTTGAACACCAATGTTCATGTTCCTCCTATTTTTCCTTCGGTATATACATTATCTCATATACATACTATATTTGCAAGTAATACAAGAAAAAATCTTTCAGCTATAATTAATATATGTTTGATGAAAATATGTTTAATCAAGACGATTACGAAGTCTGCGAATTTTGTGGTGTCAATATGGATGTTTGGGATGAGCATCGTAGTGAGTGTCCTGTAAATTTTGTTAGTGAAGAAAACTTTGAATACATTCGTAAAGAGCAAGATGCTATTTATGCAGAACTTTTAAATGGTGGTGACTTTTCTAAAATGCTTGGAACACAAATGTTAATTGCAATTGATTTACTTATTAACTCACAAAAGAAATGGCAAAATAAATCTCTTATGTCTAAGTTTGATGAGCTGCTAAACAGATATTCTGATTTAACTGGTTTCACAAAAGCCTTGCATCAAGCTGGTGTTTTAAATACAGCAGAAGATGTTATTAAATTTTTAGAGGACCCAGCAGAGCACGATGAACTATTCTCTGTATGGATGGAACACGGTCAGCCAGATGCAACAACAGATACTTGGATTTTCTTTCAAGATAGTGTAACATCTAAAGGATGGAAACAAGACAAGAACCTTTAACAGTTTATAAAAATGATTACTGGGCTTCAGAGATAGCCGACTTATACTTCAATCATCAATTAGGTTACACTTCATACGCTTACAACATTCCACATCATACTGATAAAGGTTATGATGTTCTAGCTATAAACAAACAGTTCATCCCATATTATATTCTGTGTTATGCCTCACCAGACTCGGAACTTGTACCAATACCAATTATGGAGAATGACAATGAATCAAGAATTATAGACTCAGAATCAGATTATGTTTTTTGGTGGCACATTGGAACAGATAAAGTATCAGTCATAGGAACAGATACATTGCTTACAAACTTTGTGGACACAGAAAAATACGAAAAGGTTAATAACATTCTCGCTCAGTGGGTCTCTACAGACGATGAAAATTGGAATGATGCTTTTTCTAAATTTACTTTATCGCCAAGAGTAGCTGAGAAAGCTAATCACATTTATGACTTTAGGGTAAGTCGTCTTCCTGTAGAACAAAGAAAGGTGCCTCAACCTTTGGAGCTTGCCAGAGTTTCATAGACCTTCGTCTTCTACCATATTTCGCCTGTACGATTGTATTACTACTGACCATGCCAGCAGACATTTTTCCTAAATAACTTTGTAAATCATACATAAGTTTTTATAGTAGCATATTCAAATTGCCAATGATGTTTCTAAAATGTTAACTCTATAAACTTGTAATTTAATAAAGTTCATGATACAATGTAGTAATGACAGAAAAGGACAATAATGGGAAAAGCCGTTTATTCAGCAAAATCTAGCTATGGTAAAACAAAGCTACAAAATTTAATACTGGAATCATTAGCAGAAAACTCAGAATTCTTGAGTGGTGAATTAAAGTTTACAGAAGCTGGTGGTTTTGAAGATAAAAAACAAAAGATAGATGCTTACATAGGTAACGATTCTATACAAGTAAAGATGGATTATCAAAGTACTGTTAAACACACTACTGCAATTGAGATTGCACAACTCAACTTAGTAACCTCAGATTTTAACAAAGGTGACTATATGAGTGAACCAATTGCTGGTGGTGTTACAGAGAAGCAATTAATGGATGTTAATTACATTTATTACATATTGCCGGGACAAGGTATATCTATTTGGAAGCCAACAAATCTATCAAGATTAGTCTTTCATTGCATGAGAAGTATTCCTTTAGATGTTAATCCACAAGAAATAGCCTTTGATGGCATACCTTTGAAAGGTGAGAATGGTTTTAAGATTGCTGTTGCTGCAAATAAAGAGAGTGAAAAAAATATGTGGAGCAGTTTATGTTATTTATTACCAAATGAATACTTAACATACAAGCTAGGGATACCTCTTGGTCACTGGGAAAGAGACTGGCAGTCTGGCGATTTAACATTTTATGCTAATGAAGATGATGATAAAAATAGAATTGTCATAAAACCAGTAGATGTTATTGAGTGGTATGAAGTTCTTAATGTATTGATACAAGACCGAGAAAGATATGAAGAGATTTGTGGATTAGTAAAAGAATATATATATAAATACAAGTACGGTAAGCGTAAAGCATTTATGATAGCTGATTCTTTCAACATAAACACAGATTATTTAACATTACACGATTGGTCTAATGGAAATACCTAATCACATTTACGAAATAGAATTTAATGAAAGTATGATTGATATTGCTTATCAGAGAAGTCAAGAAATCAATAAACCTTTGAACAATTCTATAACAAAAGATAGAGGTAGAACAGCTGGTTTTTTAGGAGAAGAAGCATTTAAGTATTTTAGCGGTGCAGTTCCTACAGAAGGAAGGGACATATATTCATCTGACTGTACGAAAAATAATGAAAAATTAGAAATAAAAACTAAAAGAAGTTTATATGAACCTCGATTAGATTTTAGTCAATCAGTAAATATTAATAGCAAGCATCAAAAACCAGACAAATATGTTTTTATACATATTAAATTTGCTCAAAGAAAAAAAGCTGAAGATGGTAATTGGATATATTATCAACCAACAAAAATATTTATTGATGGATATAAAAAATACAAAGACTTTTGGGAAAAGGCTTATATACTTGATGTAGGAGAATCTGACGGAAACAACAACTACAAGTCTAAATCCAAACAATACAATATGTTAATACAAGATTTAGATTTAAAATAAC
>Ga0222718_10004220_pt1 | contig 12034 bp, 18 predicted proteins | sample C33_27DmetaG_FD_165045 | JGI IMG/M metagenome (GOLD analysis project Ga0222718, IMG submission 165045) | Estuarine water microbial communities from San Francisco Bay, California, United States - C33_27D | ecosystem: Environmental > Aquatic > Marine > Unclassified | place: USA: California... | reverse complement strand
CCTTCAAAAAGATGGGAAGGTGTGCCGTCAATCATCACTTCCTCAGTCTTGATGGCAAAAAGGTCATAGCCCCACTTGATGTACTTGTTGTAATAAACATCAACTAACTTAGAAAATTTTAATTGATCCATCAGATAATCTCCCTTTGTTTTCTCTCTGATAAGTTAAATATAATTTAAGTGTATGGGCAAGTCAAGGGGAAAAGTAAATTATTTTTAAGTTTACGCTCCTATATGATGGTAATAGCCATGACCAAAGACATCCAGAACGTCACCACGCTCTGCCACAATCTCTAGCCCACCGCCTGTGAAAAATACTGCCGCCACATCCGCCTTACGATATTCCGATGTGGGGATAGTCGCCTTGATGCAATCCTTCCAGTTTTCCTGATTGCAAATCTTATCGAATACACCCTGCAATTCCTCACGAGTGTATCCACCCATAGACTTGCTCATCCAGTATTCCATTTCTTTAACGTCCATCAGATAATCTCCCTTAAAATGCGCTGATGCGTGTTAAGATCATATCTTTGTAAGCGATGCAGACATAGCTCTTACCTTCTGACATATAAAGGCAACCGTCAGAACCAATCTTAAAAAGCGGATGATTAGCGGTCTCAAACTTAGCGGCAGTCTTAGGCGTGATCTGTGTTGCGCGAAGATTGGTGGCGACCATAACGGTCAAGCCTTCTGCAATCTTGTCGGTGATAAATTGAAATGCTTTTTCTGCTTTAGTCATCAGATAATCTCCCTTCGGGTGGCACTAAGCCACCCACTCATTATTTGTTGCATTAATTTCTTCTTCAACAGCGTTGTCTTGGAATTTAAGAACACAGCCGCGCAGTTGATACCAAGCCCAGCCACTCCAGTTATCTTCGCAGGGCAACATGATCAAAGCGTTGTTAGTGTCATAATCGCCGCCAACCATCCATTTGCCGTTAGATTTTTTAGCGATCATTTTTGCGCCGTGGTGAAATGCTTTGTATGTTTTGGTCATCAGATAATCTCCCTTTTTTCTCTCTGATAAGTTAAATATAGTTTAACTATACACACACGTCAAGAGGAAAAGTAAATTATTTTTAAGTTTTTTAGAGGGCGTTGCCGAGATCAATAGATTTACAGGCTGGCTGGAAGGCGACTATATCGTCACGATAAGGATGCTGTGACAAGTATTCCTGAACCTTTGCCATGCTGGGACATTCTTCAACAAAAGCGTATTCCATCTCCAGTGGACGGTCAGGAAACACGAATATCATGATGAATACTATTACAGTCACCGCATAGAGCCTCTCAGAGCGATCAGGACAGCCAGTACGATGCTTCCTGTTATGATTATGGCTAAAGTAGCTACAACGCCGTGTACGAGCCTCTGACGGCGTTTACGCTGTTCTTCTATGGCTTCCTGTCTTTTCTTGCGCTGTTCGGCTTGGAATCGGACAAAATCGTTGTACATACCAGCCCTGCCATACAACTGCATCATAGACCGCAGTTCTGCTTTCTTTGCGGCGATCTGCTCCAAGGCCATGAACTCCTCAAGATCACTGCCATCACTCCCACCAAGCCTACGCCATATGCTGTTCTTCTTGGCATTGCCTCTAGCTTGCAGTTCTTCCTCTGCCTGTACAAATGTACCTATAGCCTTACCAGCAGACATCAAGTCCTTGCCGTTCATAACGGTCTGCTTCAGCACACCGAAAGCTTGATTAGCCATCATTAATTCTGCAAGCACTAGTATATCTCCAAGGAAAGCCTAGACGTGTCTATGAGCTTCGGGACGCAATACGCCACGACTCTATCCTTGCTATTATACTCTAAATGGTTGGGGCTGGCAAAACGGCGTGATACCTGACTGGCAAACCAGTTGCAACGCTCGATGCTGTGGAAGTACATATTGTCTGATTGTAAGTAACGACCATCCCCTGCCCCGATATAGACCAGAAGCAGGAAAACATGTTTCACTTTTCAGATGCCATACGCTCAAGCCTGTCCTCGATGCGATGCAGGGCTTCCAGAAGTCTGTCCATATCGCCCTTTAGTTCTAGTTTGGTTGCGTAATCTTCTCTAGTTCTATTGAGCAATATACCCAGACGCTTGACCTCTGTGCTAATCGTGACAACAAACCAGCCAATACCAGCTAGAACAATCCCGATTAATGTATCAATCATAGCGGCAGTTTCCATAGTCTTATTCCGCTAAATGCGCCGCATAAGCATCCTTGACTGCTTGTGTATGCACAGCCGCACAGATAGCCTGAACTTCTGCGCTTTCGCCTGTGATGTCAGCGTTAGGTGCTACAACATGCCGTGAAAAGCTACGGCTAATCTCAACGCCATCACGCTTGATGACCGTAGCGGTGCGTACTTGCACCATTTTGTAATCACCTACGATTTCGATTTTGTCTTGTACTGTTTCTTCTGTTAATGCCATCTCTTTATCTCCTTTGGCTATGGACTGTCTGACCCATTATCCAAATGGGTTAAAAATCTGTTGTTGGATAAGTGGCGGTGAAAAACATCTCTGACGTTGCGCTTATCTGACTTACTACAATAAAGTCATCAATTGCATCGTTGCGAGTTTCTACAAGTTTAATATATGTGTCGCCTTCAGCTATATTAGTATTTACATATCCGTCAGGACTGCTAGAAAAAGCAACATTTTCCATTCTTACAGACCCTATAAATTGCATACCAGTGCCTGTAAAATTACTTGAAGTAAAAGGCAGTCCGTAAATCCGCACATCGTCACCTGAAGTTAATCCAGTTACATCTGGGTCATTGAACCTTCCCCAAACAGTAACTAGATTACCTACTTTTATATATCTACCATTACCATTAATACCTGTCGCAGAATTACCACTGGAATCCTGTAAATCAACCGTCCAAGAACCTTGCTCATAGTCATCTAAAGCGTTATTAGCAGACGTGTCGCCATTAAACTTTAACCCATCGCTATCAAGGCGTATTACTTCTGAAGCACTTGCTTCAAATTTCATTGTGTCATTAGCGTGGTCATAATCAATTTGACCTACATTAGTATCATCAGCGTCACCAAACTGAATAATAGACCTTGCAGTAGTTCCACCAATTTTAGCTCTTATAACAATATTATCATTGCCAGCAGTACCACTGTTGGTGAAAACATTGTTTAATTGTGAACCACCACCGTCAGCAGTGGCTTCGATTTCTCCTCTAACATCCAATTCGACATTCGGCGAACTTGTGGCAATGCCAACCCGATCGTTTACTTGATCAACATACAATGGAGTGCCAGCACCAAAGGCATCAGCCAGATGACTCATCTGTTCGCGCAAAGCATTATTGACATTGCTGGGAAGCATCCCTTCCGCAATGGATATTCCACCAATATCAAGATTATTCGATGCGGTGCTATCGTAATCCGTTAATTTATCTTTTGCCATTTTTCACTACCTCTAGTGTGTTTATATCATTTGCCCTACTGGTCAGCAAGTAAGCCCTGTTGAGCATAAGGAACGGCTTGCAAGGATGTTGCAAATGGCAGTCCCTTTAAGGCTTTGCCTACACCTGAAACAATTTTAGCTGATGTTTTTGGTGCTAAATAAGTTAAGCCATACGCATATGGCAATGAGCCAGCAAATATCGAGGTAGGATCACCTGTCGCCATTAACCCTGCTGGCGCACCTGCTAAAAGTCCAGACTCCAAAAACTCTTTAGCTGAAAGTCTTTGTGCTGTTGGACTGCCCATTGGTCTGCTACCAATTGTTGCTTGTGCGGCTTTTGCTATTTGCTGAACAGGTGAATCCATTTCAAGCAAAGCTCTACCCTGCGCTGTTTTATCACCAGTTGTAATTGAGCTTAGTAATTGTTGCGGCGTGAATGTTTCCTCACCAAATGTTTCAGACTGGACACCCACTTTTTGCACCGTTGTGCGTATTGGCAGATATCGCTTAAAAGCCCTGTCAGCGTTTCTCAACGCTTGTGAGCTATCAGGATTATTCTTTGCCAGCAACGCAACAATATCATCACCGAATTGTTCAAAAGCATCGCCAACCTTCTGACTATTGACGTTTGGGTCAGCCTTATATCGAACCGTTTTTGCATCTATATCCGCTAAAATCTTCTTAATGTCAGAACCACTACCGCCAAAATTTTTCAAGTCGTCAATGATCTTACTCATTTCAATAGCGGCAGGGTCTTTGTAATCTCTTGAAACAACCAGACCCTTTAGATTGTTATTGTAAATCGTAGACAGATCACTGCCAACCTGAGACCCTTGTAACGTCATAGGGGTTAGTGCTTCATCGTAAGCATTATTAATAGCTTTATTTGCCCAAGCATATAAAGCATTGCCCTCAAGGTCTTTAGGGGCTTTTACTCCAAGAGGTCTTAAAGCCTCATTGATTGTTTCTCTATTAAATTGCACCTTTGCTTGCTCTCTAGCCCTTTGCACAATTGAGCCGACAAAAGGCATTGTCTGAGCGTATGCTTCCTCAAACTGACCCATGCCACTTTTGACACCGGATTGCTGACCAATTGTAAGCGGTATGCCCATTTTCTTCATTGGCTCTGCCATCGGACTTTTTGGTATGCCCTTAAATGGCGGTATATACGTTAATTGTGACATGCCACCACTAAGTAACGCGCCTGTCAGGGTTGTTGCAGGGTCAAAGTCTGATTCTGCCCCAGCATATAAAGCACCCCCAGCCGATGACTTGCCTACTGTTGAAGACAGTTTTGCGCCCATTGTTAAGCCAGCCGCAGGAAGACTGCCAAGCATTTGCCAGCCCATAGCGGCCGCTGGGTTTTCTTGTTGAAAAGCCGCCCTGTCTTTGTCAATTATCTCTTTGATTTCGCTGTATGACTTATCAGAGCCTAATGAAACCAGAAACGCATTAATTTCATCGTGTGTGCCAAACATCATGCCAGCACCGACCTCACGAGCTACATCCGTTAAGACTTGCTTCCAGTCGCGCTTTTTGCCTTTGCTATACTCTAAATCTTCGCCTAATTTTTTAGCCATTTAACTATCCATATATCTGAAAGCCGCCACTTACACTATCGTAGAAAACATCCCCTTCGCGTATAAAGCCTTTTTCGACAAGACTGTCCAATTCCTCATTGCTTTCAGGCGAGTAAAACGGTGACGCTCCGCTTAACTCAAACTGTTGCTCAAATCCAGTCGGATCGCCTTGATTGTTACTTAGGTAATTCATGTACTCATCACGATACTGCTTTTTAAATCGTGACATCTGCTTCATGCCCTTAATTAGAATTAAATTCCCACGAGTTGTTGTAGACAAGCTAGGTACTGCGGCTGAAAATAAATTAATTTCCATGTCAGATGTTGAGCCTGAACCAGCTACCCTGTAACGAGGAATGAGGTAAGAAATAGTTTTCTGCACTAATTCTTGATCGCCTAATTGATCTATTTGATCAGAAGGCAAAACGCCCATTGTGTTAGCTATTCTTTTCACGTCTAAAAGAAACTCACTGCCAGCACCTGTCGTAACACTTCCGCTTTCTAGGGCAGACTCAATAAGATTTAGGCGCGGAACAATATTTGTTTGTTCATTTAAAAGTTCTTCATCCAATCCCTTCAGTCGAGATACTGCGTACTTACCTAATTCAGCCTGATAAGCAGATTCAGTCTTAGGTGCTTCAACAGTAACACCACCAGACTTCATTAGGTATTCCCTCATCCACTGCTGACCTTCTGGGGTATCTGGGTCAAGCCCTATATCTATCGCCGCCTGACGAGCCTTTGACGGCTCTGGCATAGCCTTTTGGTACAACTGCATCATAGCAAGCTGATTAGCTATTTTTTGCTGTTGAGCCTCTGCCTGACGCTGTGCGGCCGCTTGTTCAGCCTGTGTATAAGACTCAAGCATAGCACCTAGACCAGCACCTGTCGTAATCGGTCTGTCCTGATAGCCTGACAGTTGTAAGCCAGTAGCCGCCGCCGCCCTCAGACCCTCTGCTGATAATTTGTCCATAATGCTTGGTGTTCTAGCACCTGTCGGTGGCATAGATGGTGGCATCCCTGCTGGACGTGGCTGTGGCAGTGGTACGCCCTGCTGTGTTGCTTGTCTCTGTGGGGTTAATGTTGGGCGCGGAAATGGAACACCAGCAAACGCTTCACGCTGTGGCATTTTTTGCTGAATAGCCGCCATTGTTGGCGCAAGCATAGAAGATTGTGGCTCGTATGGCTTCGGAACGCCAAACTTGCCCTGTTGTGCCGCTTGAAAAAAGCTGGTTGCTGGGGGCATTGGTTGAGCTAGTATATTGCCCTGCTGAAAGCCATAAGGAAACTGATATCCGTTTGCCATGTTAAAACGTCCCCAATAAACCGCCGCCTAGCAGATAAGGTGCATATGCACCAAAGCCAGAACCTGCTGGTAAGAAATTAGAAGCCAATGAAGCACCAGCCCCTGCACCACCTAAAAAGCCTAGTGCTGGGTTTCTGAATTGTGGCGTGATAGTCTGTCCACCTAATGCACCAGAACCGCCCTGAACCATCTGCAAGTAATCGCCTAGCTTCTGATAAGGACGCTGTTGCTCGAACTGGAAACGCTCAATATCAGCCGCTAGTTCTGCCTGTGCTTGCGCCTCACGAGCCGCACCAACGCGAGCCAACATATTCTCATCAGCAAAGCCAAACTCATATGCGGCTGGGGCTTGCTGGATAGCGGCTTGTTGTGCCTGATAAGCCATAGGTGCTAGTGCTTGTGCAATTGCGGCATCTGAGTAACCAGAGCCGTAACGCCCTGCCTGTGCCGCCTGTGACTGCACTTGCTCCATCACTGGTCTAAATGCCGCCGCCTGTAATGGGTTAGTCCCCATCAGGTTCTGCATCACAACCTCTTGCGTGGCTGGGATAAATGGACTGCCAGCCATGGCTTTTTCCCTAATGCCTCCAAGTGCCATTTGCGTTTCTGGAGAAAAACCTACTACAGTGCTTTCTGGGTAATACTGTGGAGTTGCAGATTCATACAGACGCTGTGCTTCTGCCATGCCGTACTTTAGAAACGGCTGTGCATATTTCGGAGCTAGTTGCTGTTGTGTAATGGTTCTTGTAGAACCGCCACCCTTAGACATATCAAAGTTCCCTTACAAAAACAGTGGACTTAGGTTCGTAGTCCTTTAGTTTACGTTGCCACCCCTTGCGGCCAATAATTTCCATTCCTGAACAGCCGATTGATCTAGCCCACTGAGCAATGTCTTTTTCGGCCTCTATTAACTCATCCAAATCGCCACCAGCTAACCATATGCGGCAAACGCTTCTGCGTGGATAGTCAACAATCTCCGTTACAATAGCACACTTTTCTCTAGGAAAAAACTGTGCCTTGCCATTCTGTACCGCCAGCCACACATCATTTATGCGGTGGCTATTACTGGCATATGGTAGTGCCGCCTCTATCCAGTGCTGGCATCGCTCCCACTCATCCAATAATGAGGTATGCAAAGTCTGCATCGTGTCCTGAATTGTCATAGTTTATAACCATTGTGCCATTCGTACTACTGCCGTCAATATAGGGGTTATGATGCCAAGGATTATGATTAACCCCTGTGAAGAAAACAAGGCTCTGTATATTATAGCGTGGCTCATTAACCGTAATCTGCGTCTCGTTGGATGGCAATGTCACATAGCCAACACTGTTTAGCCCACCTTCAATAGTACGGTTAAGCACCTCTGCAATTTCGCGTGTAGTTGCATTGATCGGATTAAGTGTGCGAAAATTTGTGGTTCTCTGCGCTATTGTCATTATCTGCGCCCAATCTCTCTAGCCTCAATATCAATGCCCTGCACAGACTTCCATTCACCTGTCATTTTCATTCTAACGCGGTGATACCTACCCTGTGCGCGGAAATTAGCGTAATTGTCGGTGTTTGGTGAAACTAGGCTAGTAAAGGTGGGATCGTCTGACATATTGTCCCTAGTGCCAACCTGTATAGATGCTGTGCCTTTTTCGTAATATGGGTACACTCTAGACAAGAAATTATGCTTGCCAGCCGCAAGTGGTATCTCACCTGTTTCAATAGTAGCCTCAAGTGGACTACCAGTCATTGTGTATATCTTATCACCTAACGCCCCACCAAAAAAGTAATCGCCACCGCGCCAGACATTTGAGTCAAGACTAGCTGGTAATGTTTCAATTGAGGTGCTTACATTATCTAACTGCTCAAGCGTATAGCCAGCCGTAAAGAATGGCACTAGCAAGTTAGCCTCTAAATTCGCCAACGACCAACGACCTAGATTGTAGTTAAATATAAGCAACCTATCAGGTGTCCCTGTTGTATTTTCGTTGGAAACATACGACCACATGGCAATCTGATTGATAGGATCAGTTGAGCTTGTTATAAGATTTTTGTAGCTAAAATCACAGTCTTCCTTGAAAAAATCATCTACCTTGTTTTCGCCGATAGCCGTAGTGCCTTGCCCATCAAAAGCAAAAAATCCACTATCAGAATAAAAGAACACAAGACTACCAACATTACAGACTGTGCCAGATATTTTACAGCCGCGCTGTGACTCAACCTTGTCAAACTGAAAGACCAGTGGCAAGCCGGAGTATGTGGCGCGGAATATCCCACGCTCTAAGAGAATTGTAGCATACTCGCCGCCAACAATCCCAGTAATAGCCCCTGAGTCTACGCAGTCCTGAAAATCGCTTTGATTTGTGCCTGATGTCCAGCTAGTCGGGTCATTAAATCCAGACCACTTGACACGGTATGGCTTGCGCCCAGACCCTTCGTCAATGTTGCCTGTGAACACAAAATCACGCACAACAGCGATATAGTCTGCCTTTGGTGCGTCAGTTGAAAGAGTGGCAAACTGTGTGGATGATCCCAGCGTGTATTCCTGTAAATACTCACCAATCCCACCAGAGGTAATGACTTGATTTCCAAACTGCACAAAACGCCAACGCTCGTTAGTGCCTAATGAATAAGTGCCACCAGAAATGTCGTCTAACGCTGAAGTTGCCGGATTAAACTCGTAAAGACGAGTAGAATCACCAGCAAATAGATTAGCCGTGCCATCGTCAGCCTTTGCGCTGTATATACCTAAAATCGTGTCACTTGCAGAACCAGAGAAAGCTGAAAACGCATTTAGGCTTTTATAGCCGTTAGCAATAGGCACAACATTTAGTGCCTGAACTAGCTGATTATTCATATCTGGCTGATCTGGTAGCCACTCGCCAAACTGTATCATTGTACTAACCAAACCTCATTGCCTGTAGAAGCGTTAACCCAAGTTCCTGAACTAACAGATGCATCAGACCAAACTTCACTGCCTACCGTTGCATTAATCCAAGTTTCAGAGCCTACAGCAATATCCGACCATATCTCCGAGCCAATTGCTGAATCCGACCAATCCTCGCCTAGTATACTCCCTGTAATGCTTCCTGTAAAAGCACTGGACGCTGTACCACTATAAGCAAATGTTGCGTTAATTCCGCTAGACACTGTCATAGCAATATTAGGCGTGGCTTGTGCATTAGTAACAAATTTACCAACGGCTGTCACCGTCATGGCAATAGATGCTAGTGCGTCCTGCAATCTGACCCTAGTTGCCGCAGATGTTTCCGTAATTGCGGCAGACACTGAAGCTGACACCGTTCTAATAGGTGTTATAACGGCAGAGAACGATGCCGCACCTGATACAGCCGCGCTTGCTAACTTTACTCTAAAAGCGTCAGCAGATGTCGTTATGGCTATATTAACGGCTGATGCGGCAAATCTTAGTCTGGTTGCAATCGTGCTAGTAGTGATTGCTGTGGACACCGATGAAGCTACTACAGCAACTCTAGAAGCTGAAGACGCTACTGAGGCTAATATTGCAACGCTTGAGGATGGTGTTCTTACCCTAGAAGCAATTGTGCTGACTGTCGTTGCCAGAGATACGCTTGAGGCAAGCTCTGCTATCTTTACCGCACTGCTAGTAACCGTTGCCGCTATTGATGGGGCGGCTAATACATTGGCTATTCTGGTGGCTATCGTAGAAACAGTTGCCGCGACTGAAACCGCCGCAGTTCCATCATGCAATGTAAGATTGTCTAATTGCTCAAGATTGCCATAGCCATCCAGAGCGTCCATTGACCCCCAATTATCTAATTGTTCAAGGGTGGCCATGCCCTACCCCTTAATCGGCTGATACGTCCAGATCGCCTGTCTGAATCCGTAGGATGTCACCAGTAGCAATAACCTTAGACGCTGTGAACGATCCATGAATCAACAGGTTTCCTGCTGTACTAGCATCGAAGATACCAAAATGGCTTACCGTTCCCCAGTCACCTGTTGCGGCTGAAAACTCAACTGCCGCATCGTTGCTAGCTGTGCCAGATGCCGCCGCACCAAAACTTGCCGCTACCCTAGCATAGCCAGACCCAGAGAGTTCTGCGCCAGAATTGTCGTCATTGAATGACACTGTGGAAAGCCCGACATACACCGTTGCTGGTGCTGTATAACTTGCTGTGGCGAGAATGTGATCAAGAATTTCATTCTCAAGATAGTCTGACATTGCGCTCATAGTTTACTCCAAACTCGCGTTTTGCTTGCTGTAAATAGACTTGATAAACAATGACCCCGAACCGTAATGGGCGCGTTCCTCATCTCGTCTAACTTCTTCCATACCACGACTGAACTTCTGATCATACTGTGCGGCTCTCTGCTCATCGAGCAAATACGCATAGGCCTCTGCCAATGCGCCATACAAGTAAAGATCAGGCGATCTCAGAAACAGCGTTGGTGTGTTGCTGTCACTGATAGCCGTTAGGCTTCCAATATATACTATTTCAGCCGTATATGCACTATCTGGAATAGGGCGTAGTTTCATCTCACGCCCAATAATGCTAAACCCTAGCGGCTTGCCTGTGGCGTTGTCAGGATAACTGGTATCCAGAGAGACTGGGCTGTGGTACGTCAGAACCGTTAATGGCGTTGTGTTTAACTTGACCTCGCGTATTTCACGCATGTCAGTCGGCAGGGCAATAAACTCATCACCCGATGTCAGTGTAGCCGTTGACCGTTTTTCCTGTTCGCGTGTCTCTAGCTCACGCGACATACGACCTTCTGCTAACTGGATAAAATTAGGAATCTGACTTGTAAGGTCATCCCTTGCAAGAAAATTGGCAATAGCCGTTTTCAGTTCTGAATAGGTACTAATGCTCATACGTTACCGCCACCAGTTCTAAATGCGCGGTTTTCGCCATCATTGAGCCACCGCTTCCAGCCTTTAGGGTTTTCACTAGGCTTGCCCAGTGTCTTCAAAAGGTGATGATACAATACATTCGGTATTTCGGCAATGTGCGCCATGTGCTTCTGTGTTCCACGCATCTGACCATACTGCCAGTCGTCATTCATCTGCTTGTTAATTTTAAGTAGTGGGTCAAACTTTTGCTCTGTGACGATGTGATCGCCTTCAGTGTCACTTTGTAGCCAGACTGTCTTACCTGTTTGGGGGTCAGTAATCAGGGGGCGTTTCATGTTTCACCTATGCTAATGATAGTGATAATTGTTCGCGTTCTCAGAAGAAAGGGGCGGCGAACCGCCCCTCTCAAGATTAGTTAGGCTGATGTGCCGTCCAAATCAAGCACGGCGGCGTGTGCCTTCGGTGCTAGTGGCTTGAGTGTCCATTCGCAGATGATCTGGAATTTCTCTGCATCACCAGTTGCCGCAATTTCGTTTTCTGCAAAATTACGTCCGTTCAGTGTAGCAACCTCAACAAAGCTAGGATCAATTAAGAACAGCTTGTCATTGCTCATGAAGCGGCTAGGTGCAACCTCAATAGTACCAAAGTCTGTTAGAAATACAGATGTTGAACCAACATATGTGACTTCCTTTGCTTTGGTCATGTTAACTTGGTTGCTGACCAAGTTGGTTGAAGCACTGAGGTCTGAGAACACTGCACGGTTAGCGGCAGATGTTACCATCAGTTCTGGTGAACCACCGTCTGTCCAAGCGTCCTGCATACCGTCTTCGATGAGTGCCAGTGACAGACCACGAGAAGCGGCTGTACCAACAGTCACTGTGTCAGTACCAAGACCAGCAGAGAAGGTT
>Ga0222718_10004218_pt1 | contig 12035 bp, 16 predicted proteins | sample C33_27DmetaG_FD_165045 | JGI IMG/M metagenome (GOLD analysis project Ga0222718, IMG submission 165045) | Estuarine water microbial communities from San Francisco Bay, California, United States - C33_27D | ecosystem: Environmental > Aquatic > Marine > Unclassified | place: USA: California... | reverse complement strand
GCTGGTATAGTTTGCTTCTGCTTGGACCTTCGTCGCCTTTGTCTGCTGTGAATGTAATAGCACCAGGCTCTACTTCATCAACAAATGCTTTTAGAGCGGCAACGGCTGTTGCTAGTATTCGTTGAGCATCCCCTTCGCCTGTTTTGTCGTAGTCGAGAAATCCAGACTTGTGTATAGGTCTTGTGCCAAACTCGTACGTCCAGTGCGAACCAGGTCCTGGTTTTTCTCCTGCCTGTCGATTGGCTTTAAATACCATTTCATGTGTGTCTGAATAGGCTTTTACGTCCCATTTGCCACTGCTGTACAAATAACTTGTTGGCTTTAGTTTGTATGGTTGATCCAAACTTTCAGCCAATCCTTCCATGCCATACTGATCTTTGTATACATCAATCAGTGTACGGTAGTTAATGCCTTGTAATTCTTTAGCAATCTGCTGTGCATAGTAGCCCAATCCGTGTGGCAGTTCTCTGCGACCTCTACTGATTTTAACCAGTTCTTTGTGTAGGTATTCTGCGGCTTTGTCGTAGTCTGCTTTGAATACTATAGGACCAAACTTCTTTTTAAGATCTGTGTAAATGCTTTCGTCGTACTTGCCGTCTTTGATGTTGCGCAGTTTGTTTTTGAGAATACCAATTAGTTCTTCTTCGGCACCGGCGCGGCCCATGCTTTGTACTGTTTGTGCTGTGCGTCCTACTGTTTGAATAGTCTTGAGTGCATCTTTGGTGTCCATGGTAGCACAACCAGGTGTACCAGCAACGCATGCACCTGCTAGTGCGGCTGCTCCTGCGGCTTTGGCAAACTTACCTTCAGTTTTAACTTCGTCGCTGTATACAATATCGCCTGCGTCAACTACAACCGCATCCAGTGTATCAAGTCCTGCTTTACGAGCGGCATGCATTCTGTGATGACCGTCTAACACTTGATAACCTTGTGCTGTTTTACGCACAACTATAGGTGGAACGGCATCTCCCGACTTCATTGCCACAGCAAGATCGATCAATTTATTTGCTGAAGCAGGGTCATCCATTTTATCATCTGGTTCGTAGCCGTAGAGCTTGTCTACAGGTACAGGTGAGCTTGGTCGTTGGAGATACTCATCTGGTACATCAGCACCAAAGTATCTTTGATCGGTGTAAAGTACAATCTTTTCGTTTTCGTTTAGCAGGTACGATATTTTCATAGAAACTCTTCTTGTATGTCTTATTTATCGCACATAAAGTAAAGCCTCTGTTAAGAGGCTTTCTTGGTTTTTGCTAGTACTTTTGCACTTTGCCGTTCAGGAGGCAATTCGTCGTGGTTAAATTGTGTGTCTGTTTTTTGTTCTTGAGGTGCTGGATTGCGTTCAACTTCTTTTTTAAGTGCTTCATACAGTGGGCGTTGTGCATTATGATCAAACACATAGGTTCCACTGTGCTTGAGTAGCACTCGTTTGTCTACCCATACTTTACCGCCAAGATCTCTCCAGTTCTCACAGAATGTCCAATCTTCACTGTAGTATCTACCTTCACGCACATCTGTGTCAAAAAAAGTATACATGTGTTCGTCTAATTCTTTAGGCAAACCAATGTCATTGTTGTAGGGCACAACAGCAGGATGCTCTTTTAATTTTTCAAATACGTCACGTTTGATTACCATAAAACCTGTACCAGTTTTGCTAACTTCAAGCACATTGCCATCTTCTTTTGTTTCGCTGCCTGGTACGCCATTTACGACCCATTGTATTGGCATGGTTTTCATTGGGTATAATCCACCAACAACATCTTCATCATGATTGATTAACAGTAATAAATGCCATGGTTCCCAGCCAATGTCAGCATCAATGAACACAAGGTGTGTACTGTCTGAGTTACTTAAAAACTTTGCAACTAGTGTGTTTCGAGCTCGACTAATTAAACTTTCGTTAGTCATTGTTTCAACAGTCCAGTCAATACCTAACTGCCTACAAGTGTTACTAAACTTGATGTAACTCATAAATGTGCTTTCAGTGAGCATACCGCCATAACAGGGCATACAAAGATGTATACGAGTTTGTCTCAACTTATCAATATTGACTTGAATTTCTTGTTCTGCCATTGGAACCTCTTGTTAAATTATGTGGGTATTTAATGATATTTTACAGGTTACTTGTTTTTCTTGCGACCAGCACAGTGTGCTCGTTGTGAAAAGCCTTTAGGATTGTTGCAGTCGATACTGCGCTTGTATTTGTCACTCCACTCTTCTTCAATGTAGTCAGGAGTGGTTTCTTCTTTTGTGATGTTGATTGCCTTGTTTGGATTTACTGCAAGTGGACGCTTGCCACGCTTTTCCATGAAGCGATCAAACTGACCAAGTGCTCTGACTTTAGCTTCAATAGCACCACGATCGTACAATACTTCTTCAACACCAGCATATCCGCCAATCTTGAGCAGTTTGCCAATATTAGAAAAGTCTCTTGCTAGACTTTGCACCAGTGTACTTTCATTCCAAGTGCCCATGCCACCGTCTGGGATGATATCAATGCCGCTGTCTGTGTTTACAATTTGAGCTTCGCCAACCTGCTTGCCAATTACCTGATCAAACATTTGTACAACTTTGTCTAGTGCCGCGGCATTGCCAGCAACAGCAGGATACAGCGAAGCAATTAGTTTTTGCTTTTGCTCTGGTTCCATTGCAGGCCATTTGTTGCGTATTTCTGTAGCACTTGACATGCCGCCAAACTCTACTGTAGGCATGAACGTTACATACCCGTGCTGACTCATTGGTTTACGGTTGCGTCCCGGAAGTTTTTGAAGATACCCAGGTGAGCCGTCCTTTTTAATACGTCCTAACACCAGCTTCGGATCGTCTCGATCTTTTTCGCTGCGTACAAAAATTAACAGTGTGTTGTCAGGATCATACATTTGCGTAATTTCTTTGGCTTGGAAAGGACTGCTCTTGACTTGTATGAATCTATTAGCAGGGACACCTGCAAGAGTCGCCAATTTTTGTTTTAACGCAAAAGGAAACGGTCTATCTTCTGTGCTATCAGTGGCAGCCACAAACACATCTGCTGAAGGAAAGGCATCCTTCACACTGTTGTAGAGTGCCATGTGGCCTGCATGAAATGGGTGAAATCCGCCTGGGATAATAACTAGTTTCTTCATTGTAGTGTATTTAGTAACTTAACGTGACTTGATCAATTGTGCCTGCAACAAAATCTTCAACTGTAGCTCTTATCCAAACAAACTTTCCATATATTCCGGTTGCATAGTCAGCAGTTACAACTGTGCTAGCGTCGATGGTGCTATCGCCAGGGAAAGTATATATTGTAAACCAATCAGTATCTTCCGTAGGATCGTCTTCTAAACTGGCTTCAATTTTTATACTTCCGCCAAACTCATCAGTTTGAAATCTCACAGTGTTTATAAAATCTGTGCTAAGGTAATATGCTACACCTTTTTGTCTATCACCAGAAAAGCTCAACTCACTTGAACCGTCATAGTTTCCACTTGGAATACCATATTCTGTTTCAGGTATCAGCACCAAGCTGTCTTGTTTCATGCTTCGTCCATTTCTACTAAGGTACCAGGTCCAGCAAGCTCTTGTATTACTGCGTAGAGTTGTTGCACAGTATCAGCGTCAAGAATTGCAACTTCTTGGTCGCTGTCTTTGAGTAGCTTGCTGAGTTTGATAACCAAAACTTTTTCTTGTATCTTTGCCATAATGTTATTTATCGCGAATTATTGCTACAGTCTTTTTGAGCTTGATACCCGATGCAAGTGTAAGCATGGTCAATATTGATGTGTCATTGTGATCAATAAAGTAATTATCTGCAACATACTTGCTGTTTTCATATCTAGTGAACCATTCCGACAGTCCTGGACCTATTCTAAGATCATCTCGCTGACAAAACTGTTGTAGTCTTTGTTTGTCTTCTAATGTAATACTCTGTGTTTTGAAATAAGTTCGAAAATCGTGTTTTGCTTTTTGGATACGAATAGTGTTAGGCGGACGATCTACTACCGCTTCTCTGGTTAACACATAATCAACACCAGATTGTTTGAGCAGTGCATCTGCGTCTTCTAATTTGTTGGTGTAAAAAAATCCTTTGTCTGAACTTATTGTCATTTTATAATCGTTTACAGTATCTAAAAACGCACTAAAAGTTACCAGGTCTTGTTTTGTTTTATCTGTTATTGGCCGGCCTTTGTGTGCCCAACTTCCAAAAAATCTATTGTGACTGAGATCTTTTCGCAGTTGAAGTATTCGATCTACTTGATCAATACCAATTCTGATTACAGTGAGTTGATGTAGGTAAAATTCTACACAATATGTATAGTGACCAAAGAATAATTTGTCTTTACTAAGCTTCTTGATTTTGTGTTTCATTGTGAACTTTTTCTTGATTGTCTACTTGCTCAAACACCACCTGTTCATCCTGCCAATCAGCATTTATAGAGCAGTCTTGCAAGTTTTCGAACAATATTTTTTTGCTCAAAGGTACTTTAATAACTTCGTCAATTTTACGTCCCAGTGGTCTTGCTCCCATCTTAGGATCGTACCCAACTTCTGCAAGATGATCAATAAGTGCATCTGTAATAGCAAACCGTATCTTTTTACTTTTTAAACTGGTACGCAATTCGTCTATAAACTTGCAAACAACTTTTTTAATGCTCATCTTATCCAGACCGTTAAACTTACAAATCAAATCCAATCTGTTTCTAAGTTCAGGTCTGAAGTAATTTTTCATCGCAGTGTCTTCCTCGCCTGTCCGAGTTAAACTAGCAAATCCAATGGCATTTCTTTCGTTGTCTTGTGCACCAAGGTTGCTGGTCATAATTATAATACAGTTTTTTAGATCAACTGTTTTGCCGTTACTCCCAGTTACCGTGCCTTCATCCATTATCTGCAGGAAGATATTTGAGATATCTGGATGTGCTTTTTCAATTTCGTCAAACAGCAACACACTGTATGGATTTTTGCTTAGGTCATTGATTAACTTGCCGCCGCCAAGTGTGCTGTCGTCATAGCCAACATAACCTGGAGGAGCACCTAGCAAACTACTAACCGTGTGTTTGTCACCATACTCACTCATGTCATAGCGTAATAAACTCATGTCTAGATGATTGCTTAATAATTTTGCAAATTCAGTTTTACCTGTGCCAGTTGGACCAAGGAATAAAAAACATCCAATTGGGCGTTTGCTACCGGTAAGTCCTGCATAGTTTACATACAAACGTTCTAGTACTTCGTCTACTACATGATCTTGTCCGTAGAGTCCAGTTTTAATATTATCATTGAGATTTTGTATTTTAACGCTTGCAGTGTTGTCAACTTTGTTGTCTGGTATGTTTGCAAACTTGCTAACCTGTTTTTTAATCTGATTGCTATCCACACGATTTTTGTTTTCTTGCTTGACTTTTTCTCTTGCGCATGCAGCATCTAACAAGTCAATACTCTTATCTGGGTTCTTCTTGTCGTGAATATATCTACTGCCCAGCATAACAGCAGTTTTAATTGTGCCAGGTTGAATTTTAACTTTGTGAAACTCTTCTAAACGTTCCTGTAGCCCTTGTAAAATTCTAACTGTGGTTTTTAAATCAGGTTCGTCCACTGATACTTTGTGGAATCGACGCATCAGCGCCCTATCCTTTTCAAAACTGTCATAGAATTCTTCCCAGGTAGTACTAGCAATTACTTTGAGATTACCTCTAGTGATAGCAGGCTTTAACATATTTGCAAAATCTAAACTGCTATTTCCATTTGCTCCTGCACCTTGCATGGTATGAGCTTCGTCTATGAATAATAAACAATTTTTCTTGCTTTCTAATGCATTAATAACGTCTTTGAGTTTTTCTTCAAAATCTCCTCTGTATTTGCTTCCTGCAAGTAGATTGCCTATTTCTAAACTGTATACTTCGTGATCTTGTAAAAACTCAGGTACTAATTTGTTTTGAATATGCAGAGCTAATCCTTCTGCGATAGCCGTTTTACCAACGCCTGGGTCTCCTACCAAAAGCACATTGCTTTTGAATTTTCTTGCAAGCACTGTAATAATATCTTCAAGCTCTTGAGCCCGGCCAATCAATGGTTCAATTTTGTCATTATTTGCTAGCTCAGACAAGTTAATACAGTGTTCTCGGAGCACATCGTTGGCTTGCTTGTCTGACATTTCATTGCTAGACGCTGTCTGCGTGTAATTTTCTGCCCAGTAGTTACTAAATTCTTCTCTATCATGCAAACCGTATTTTAAAATGTAAAAACAGGCGTGACTTTTTGCTTCCACTGTGATAGCCAATAGTAAATCAAGTGTTGTAAGAGTTCTACGTCCTGCAAACATAACCTGCGTTAATGCTCTATTGAACACACGTTCAAGAGCATGCGTTTTTCTAGGTGCATCCTTGTATTCTGACTTTACCATGAAGGTTTGGCCGTCGAGATAATCACTTAAATCACCAGCCATATAATCAGTCATTACTCCATAATTGTCTAAACACTTTTTAAACGGAGGATGCTCGATTAACGCTAGTAACAGGTGCTCCAATGTCAAGTATTCATGATTACGCTTCTCTGCTAACTTGTTTGCTTCATGTAAAATTTTATCAATTTCAGGATTTTGTTGCATGTATGTCCTCTTTACAATTATTTATTGAGTGCATGTTTATGTATTAACTGTATTATTTCATCTGGTACTTGCTCAGGCATGGTAGCCTGAATCTTAATTAATATGTCACCGTTGTTATGTCCTGGCCTGGTTGCACCTTGTCCTGCTAACCTAAGCACTGTGCCGGGCTTGCACTGTTGTGGAATTTTTAGATTCAAACTTTTTCCAAGTACATCGCTAAACACAATTTCACCGCCGGTGATCAATTTCCAAAAATTGACATCGAGTGTTCGTAGCATATCCATACCATCCCTCTGCCAAATTGGATGACCATGTACCCTATATCCAATAACTAGATCACCTCCTCCTGGTGCTAGTCCTTGATATCTTATGGCTTCGCCGTCATGTATGCCTGGTGGAACTTGTATTTCTACACCCTGCTGAGCAATTGCAATGACTTTTTTTGATCCTTGTATTGCGTCTTCCATTGACACCCACATTTCTACCCTGGTATTACGCATCTGACTTCTGATATCAAATTGCGTAAAGTATTGATTCATTATGTCATCAAAGTTTTGTCGTTGTGAAAAGAATCCTTGTGGATTATCATACTGTGCCCTTGCTGATTGATCACTTAGGATATCGTATGCTTCTTGCACCTCTTTGAACTCATCAGCATTGCCACCACGATCAGGATGGTGTTTGCCTGCTAGTTTGCGATACGCTCGTTTAATATCAGCGTCGGTGGCCTTGCGGTCCACTCCAAGAATTTGATAATAATCTTTCACTGATTAATTATACACTTAATTGTACTAGAATGCAAGTTATGAATCGTAGTATTTTGGTGCGCTGGGTACTTTAATGTAGTCGTCATCGGTGGGTTTTACTTCAGTGACTTCCACAATGGTTTTTTTGATTACATCTTCGTACTTGTTGTCTGTGAGGTTGTAAAAAACTTCTTTCTCGCCCTGTGCAGTGAAGTCAGGCTTGGTGACAATTTTTTCAATGATGTCACCAGTTTTCCAATGTCTAAATTTTAGTCTATACTGTTGTGTCACTCGCCTACCTTTGTTTCACTAAGTGTAACATCATCAGCATTAGGATCCACTGGTTTCACTGCATCTTCGTAGTAGACGATGATTTGTGTTTGTTGATTCAAGTATCGACGCATTTCTGCAATGTTAAGAGCAAGATTTTCATAGTCCTGCATGCTCAGTGCTACAAAGGCAATTTCGCCATGCCGCTCCTTGAACTCAGAGATAAACTGATCCAATATGCGTTCATTTACAACATAGACTCTTACATCATTGAGCTGTACTGGCTTGGGTCGGCTCACTGTCGGCACTGTTGTCTTTTCTATCTTGGTCACTACCTTGATCTCCGGCTCCGGGGCCGGGCTGAACAGGCTGCAACCAGTCAGGAAGAGGGCGGCTAGCATCGCCACCAGTGTCTTCAATGATGCCGCGCCATAGTTTTGCTGTAGCGCCATTCATCTTACCTTCTAGTGTTTTTGCGTCCTTGATTGCGTCTTGGACTAGATCCATGCGGTTAAGTTTGCCTTGTAGTTCATCACCATAGGCTTCTGCTTGTGCCAGATCGTTTTGCAGTTTTGAGTTTAGTTCTTGAAACTTTTGCATGTCTGCTTGCAAGACCTTTATGCTCTCTTCACTGGTTTGAACTGCAACCTCCAGTTGAGCATTGTTTTCACGCAGGGTAGCAATCGTTGCTTGTGTGCTGTCATAGTAATACTTGGCACCGTATGCAAATGTACCAAGTATACCTAGTATAAAGATTAAGGCGTATACCTTAAGCATTACTTCCTCAGCTTCTTAGCAAAGTCAATTATACCGTCTAGCTTCCAACGGATAATCCATCCTGCGGCAAAACCAACTATAAATCCTAGTGTCATAAACATTATGCGTTGATTCCTTGGCTGTATTCTGTTTTTCCGTCTACACGACTTGCAGTTAGGATACTCTTACGGTTATCGCCGTCTGCTTTATATGAAACGTGAACCCATCCGCTATCTGGAATACCTGGAGTGTAAAACTCAAGGATCAACTGATCAAATTCTAGGTTGTCACGAATCCATTCTGCCAGTTCCGCATTTGGAGTGCCTGGACATTCAATATCCGCTGCCTCACCTTTGCAATGCTGACTTTTACTGCTTCCTCCCACTGCTTCATTAAGCTCTGGGCTACGATACCCACTGTTAATCACTGTTGGTCCAAAATGATCTCTTACCTTCTGAACAACATTTTCAAATAGTGCAACAGCCGCATCATGATGCTCACCTTGTGGTGTGTTGTCAATGCCTTTGCGTTCCGCAGTCTGTGACTTGGTAAACTCGGCCATTGTAAAATTCTTACTTAAACGCATGTAGATAATCCTCCTTTGCATGGGTATTTAGTAGGTGCTTAACAGTAGGCAGCCAATATTCAGCGGCTTTTTGGTGAGATTCTTCCAATGGATGCCAGTTATCACTGATTGGTAAATTTTGAGATTTACTCCATTGCAGAAAATTACTTCCATTGTAGTTTTGTAAAAAAGGTTGCACATTTTCTTGCAACAACTGTACGCTGGTTGGAGCATGATATGTTTGGTCTAACAACAATTCATCCAGGTAAGTCATTAGAAATTTACATTTGTACTGCTGTAATATCTTTATTACTGCATAGATAGTTTGCAAGTTTTGTATTTTATCACCAAACTCAGAATGATAGTGTTTGTAATATGTTATTGCTTCGCTTGAGTTTTGAGTAGGAGTAACAGTGCTCCAAACATCAGGTTTAATACATCGAGGCATTCTATCAAAGTAGGGCTTAGGACCATGAAATGAAAAACGATCAATCCAAGTCCAGTTGATCAAATATATAGTTGTGTCTTGCTTATCAGCTATTACTCTAAAAACATCGTCGGCAATAACTTGATTACTGCATCCAGGTTGTGCAAAAATATCACAATCAACACTGAGCTTATTGGCAAGCAAACATGGCCAAACCAACTTGCTTCCACTGTTTTCATATATGCCAAAATCTGCGTTACAGTCATTGAGATCACTGCCAAAGATAAAACTATCGCCGAATGCTGTTAACATCATAGAGATATTTAAGAGTTTAGATTACTCCGGCAGCGTTTTGTAATGCTCTAAGTGCCCGGTCAGTATCGTGAATTTTTTTAGGTTGTATACCGCTGGCAATACGCATTTCATTTAATTTGCTTTCCTTTGCCTCACGATATTTTGTTGGACTGTCCGGAACTAAACTGTTGTATTGTTCTACTGTGAATGGATAATTTTTACCATCATAATGCATGGTCCAACCATCACCTTCATATTCTGTAAGGGTTGAAAAATCATTGACTAATTCGTGTAATCTAGCACCAGTTGTTGAACGGCGTTTCATCTCAACATACACAAGGTAGCGGTTGGGTTTGACTTCACCTGGACTCATATCTGCATCCAAGATAAAGTCATAGCCTTTCTCGAACCAATCCACAAGATCTTGTCCTGCTTGTTTGTCACGGACATAAAAACTTGCAACAACAATTTCGTCATCGTCGCCCATTTTACTTGAAAACTCGTCAATGTGTATAGTTGGCTTCATCATGCCAACTAGATCTTTATATCCAAATCCTTCGTAGAGATTATTCATTTTCGGTATCCTGATACTGCTGTTGGTCAAGATCTTCTGCGTAAGAATCTTCAAGATCCTTTAAATCAATTGTTTGATCTTCAAGTTCAACGCTGCCTTGTCTGATATCGTTCATAAGATTTTTCGGCATTGTTATTTCAACAAGCCACACTGGTTTTTCTGTTAGTTTTGCTACATGAGTTCCTGGTTTAAAGTCGCTTGGATCAGTTACTTTCACTGGCACTTTCATCTTGATTTTTTTATACTTGATGTCACAATCAAAAGGTATCAATCGTTTGCCAGCTCGTGGATCAGGCATAAGTTTTTCTGGCCACATAAAAATACAAGTTACATTGTAAGGACCAATATCAGGACCTTCTACTAGTTCACCTAGTTCCCAATTGCGAAATGCATAGATTCCCATTTCGTCTATTACTCGTTCAAAGTCTAGGAGTGTACTCAGACTGCCATCACTCATGTATAGATTCTTGATTGTGTCTGCAACCAGCCAATAGTCTTCGTTGTTTTTGAAAATATCTTTATCCATGATAGTGTATTTAGCTGAAAGCGTAGTATCTGTTTTTTTGTGAAATGCGGGTGTAAAGCCAAGTATTTAGTGTTACAGATCCTGTAATGTGTCCGGGTTTATTTGTGCAGTTGCACCCTTAAATATTTTTAGAGAAGCTATCATGCTTCCACAAGGAGGACTCATTTGAGCAAAGCTAAACGCAAACAAAATATAGATAACATAGTAAATTTTAATCAATCCCTTAGACAAGCCAGAAACGTAGAACTACGTCCCAAGAGTAAAAACCAAGAACAACTCGTAATCAACCTGTTAGATCCCAACCAGCACATAGTGGTGGCTGCAGGACCTGCCGGGACGGGCAAGACCTACTTGGCCATGTTGGCCGCAATCAAGGCTCTCAAAACAGGTGAATGTGATCGAATTGTTCTTACACGACCAGCGGTTGGTGTAGAAGATGAACGTCACGGCTTTCTACCAGGGGATTTGATCAGCAAGATGGAACCATGGACCCGACCCTTGCTGGATGTACTGCGTGAGTATTACACGCCAAGAGACATATTAGAAATGATGGAAGATCAAGTTATTGAAATATCTCCTCTGGCGTACATGCGAGGTCGTACATTTAAACACTCATGGATCATTGCTGACGAAATGCAAAACGCCACACCAGGACAAATGAAAATGCTACTAAGCCGCATAGGAGAAGGCAGTAAGATAGTGGTAACTGGTGATGTGGAGCAAGCAGATCGCACAGGAATGGACAATGGATTGCGTGACTTATGCTACAGATTAAAGGAGGTGAGATCAGGAATTGCAGTATGTCAGATGGGAGTCAAAGATATTCAAAGACACCCAATCATCGATACTGTATTAACACTTTACGCAGATTAATAACCTTTATGGCTCCTATTAAGTAAATACAACTTGATTAGGAGCCATACTGCACATGTACGAAAAACACTTTAGGTATCGACCTTTCCATACTCATATCTGGTCAAAGGAAGAACAACTAGAAGCCTATCAAGGATTTATCAACTGTAAGACCTATGGTGACTATGCTTCATATGTTGACCAGGGACATCCAAATCGTTGGTTAATTGGTGAGATGCAAAGTTTTTATCCAATAAAATACAGTGAACTTGACCTTCCTTGGAAAAAAGATAACTTCAAATTTGCCAAAGTAGCCGAGGTACGCAGTATAGATATCAATGGTGTGCTAGATCAAATTGAGTCAGAAACAGAACACTTAACCACACAAGAAACAGATTATCATTGTCCTGGAGAGCGCCCTAGTTTTACAAAGGAAATGACA
>Ga0222718_10004216_pt1 | contig 12038 bp, 9 predicted proteins | sample C33_27DmetaG_FD_165045 | JGI IMG/M metagenome (GOLD analysis project Ga0222718, IMG submission 165045) | Estuarine water microbial communities from San Francisco Bay, California, United States - C33_27D | ecosystem: Environmental > Aquatic > Marine > Unclassified | place: USA: California... | reverse complement strand
AAGGCAATTCACTGGTCAATATGCTGGATTTAGAAATAATCCAGTAAACTTTTTAGGAACTAGATCTTACACTGGACAATTTACTAGTGCTCCTGCTCAGTTTACAAGCGCCTCTTCTCAATTTGTATCATCTCCTACTGCTTTTCTGGGCACAAGGGGATTTAATTTTACTTCTCCAATTACAACTTCCGCCAATTTTACAGGATACTATGTTGGTTTCAGAAATTTTAATGGATTTAGATATCTTGACCAATATTTTACTGGTCCCGCAAATTATCTTGGAGAAAGAGTTGTTAATACTCCAGCGCAGTTTTCTGGAGTTCGTCCAGTAGCATTTAGTGGCACAAGGCAGTATAGCGGTATTCGATATCGTTCTTCGACGTTCGCTGGAACTTATAGTTCTGGCGCTCTTTATTCGGGCACTTTCGCATTGACGACCTTTCTTGGTCAGCGTTTAAACGCAAAAGAAACATCTTTAAGAGATTTCTGGTTTGGAACAACCCCTACTGGCACCTCAACAAGCGGGATAAGTTACTTAACAATCCCAAACTATACTGGAATAAGACCTGCTCCGCAATATTCCGGTTTCAGGTCAGTAACTTATGCGGGTAATAGAAATTTCACTAGCACTCCTGCTAATTTTGCAGGTCCTGTTTCTATTCAATTCGCTGGATTTACCGCGATTGATTCGCCTGCAAACTTTTCTGGATTCACATATTACGTTGGTTCAAGAACTTTCAGCGGTTTCTATAGTGGAGAGAGAACTTTCATAGGTTACTCAATTGCTAACTATGCTGGAGTCAGAACTTTTGCTGGAAACAGAGCAGCGAATTTCGCAGGAACAAGGCAGTTTTCAGGCACGAGGCAGTTTTCAGGCACGAGGCAGTTTTCTGGTCAAAGATTTTACTCAGCAAACTTTTTGGGAATTAGATCCTTTGCTTCTAACTACGTTGGTATAAGAGTCTATCCTGGTAATTTCTTAGGTCCCCTATCTCAATCTTTTGCGGGAACTAGACCAGTGCTATATACTGGATACTATAGCGGACAGTATACTGGACAGTACACCAGCAATTACACTTCCCAATATTCTGCCCTATATACTGGAGAAACATTAGTAGCAGTACCAACGACGATTGAAACCTATACTTTGTATGTGAGAGTTTCTGAAACTTAATTATTATTTTATCATAGGAGTTTATGATGGCGACTAGAAAATGGATGGATAATGCCTTTTGGCATAATGAAGAAAAAGAAATGGCAGAAGCCATTCTTGTAATTACGGACGATAATAGTAGAGAGATTACTCAGGTTGTTACTGTTCGTAAATTTGATATTAACGGCGATCTTAACACCGACTTCCAAGAATTAATGGCAGAAGTTGGTGAAGAGAAAATTGACGAAAACACTAAAGAACGTCAAGAAAGAAAGTCAAAAGAAAAAGAGATCGAGGAACAAAGGAAAAAAGCAGAAGAACAAGCGAGGGAACTCGAGAAATTGTTTGATGCTAAAATCAAAATCCTTGAAATCGATGCCATTAAAAACACTAGCAATAAATCCCTTAAGAGCAAACTTCGTCGTTCTAAAAATCAAGTAGAACTGAATTTGTATGCGCAATTAATTATGATGGAAGAACTTGGATTGGGATTTGTGTTGAATGATTCTGAAAAGACAGAATAATGGATACCTTATTGTTGCTTCAAAGGAATATGTTTATTATCCTTGGGCAATAAATTTAGCAGAACAAATAAAAGACTATTATTCAGAAGCAAAGATTTGTCTAGTAACTGAAGAAAGATTTTTAGATGATAGAGCAAAAATAGCAGATCATATAATTTACTGCGACAACTTTGTTCGTGCAAAACTTTGGGGCATGTCTAAAACTCCCTTCGATAATACCTTTTATATTGATGCTGATAGTGAGTGCTTACATGAAGATATCGCCAATGTATTTGATGAATTAGGCGATAATGATATGGTATTCACTGAGTTACGAGAAGAATGTTATCATTTTTTCAAAGACATTTATTTCCCTGGCGGGAAATTTACTCTTTGCGGTGGAGTTTGTTTGTATAACAGTAAGAGTCCAATGGTAAAACACTTTATGCAAGATTGGTACCATCTTTATATAAAACAAACAAACGGTCAATGGTGGCCGACTGATGAATCAGGAGAGTTTGATAAAGAAACTTATCCATATCACCTTAGACACTGGGATCAATTCGGTCTTTGGTGGTTAACTGAAAAAGAAGAAAAATATCGCGACCTAAAAGTTAAAATTTTCGAAGACAATTATCGTTGGAATTATTGGTCGTTGTTGCATAGGGAAAAACCTATGCCTGAAAATACAGTCATATATCATAAATCTTATACTGGTGATAGATCAATGTTTGATTCTATCAGCAAGTAACTTGCCGATAGTATAAATAGATTAATAAATTCATTGGCATAGCAGATAGTCATGGCGAAACCTTACAAGTTACCAATTATTCAAAAAGATACGTCTGGCAATTTGCAAAGGGCGACTTCTACTAATGAGAACTATCTCGCGTATCAGGCGGGATTGCGTTTTGCCTCAAGAGGGACTCTGGGTCCCACTGCTATTAAATCATCTATTACAATCGCGCATAGAGATTCTGCCATTGGTTCGTACACTGATACTTTCTACAATGAAGCAGTAGGAACACACCCAGGATCTTCGCTTTCTATTGGATCGACCACAACTACTCTCTATCAATTACAGGGTGATAGTGCTTCCGGAGCAGTAAAACTGGACGACCAGAGTACGGGATTGTTTCGTCGTCCTGTTTATGAATCGGATGGCAATATATTTGATATGGATTCTGATGCTATGGTTGGTATCGGACAATCGCTCATGTCAATTATACAGTCAAATGAGTATCCTGGATCGCAGAGACTTGCTGCCTCTGCTCCAAGCGGAGACTGGTCTGCCACTCTTTCTAATGTTTTTACTGATACAACTACAGATGGCAACGTAACTCAGTACAGTATTTGGCAGAGACAGACTATTACTGCTCCTGCGAAATGTAATGCGATGCACGTCAGGCGTTCAAGTTATGGGACATATCCTTTAGCGTCATACGATGGCGGTTTAGAAGCGATGACTGATGCAGAGATGTCGCTTACCTTTGGACAAATAGCAGCAAAATATTTTAGGCATGGGGGAGTCGGAACATATGAACTTCGATCTTCAGCACAAGGCGCACCTACGCGAACAGGAACTTGGGAAGCACGTGGTACTGCATTAGACACTCGTTATACTACTGCGAACCAGCAATATTCGGGTCAATACACAGGTTATTCTAATGTTCAATATTTGGGAACAAGGAACTATGCCGCCACTTATTCTTCTGGAGCAAATTTTACAGGAATAAGAGCATTTAGCGGATCAAGAAATTATGCGGCGAACTATTCCTCTCCTGCTACTTTCAATTCTCCTGCTGCTTTTTTAGGAGTAACTCCTCAAAATTATGTTGGAGTAAGGCAGTTTGGAGGAACGAGAGGAGCAAACTTTTTAGGAGTAACTCCTCAAAATTATTCTGGTGTAAGAAATTTCGCCGGAACGAGATCGGCAAACTTTTTAGGAGTTACTCCTGCAAATTATCTTGGTATCCGAACCTTTGCTGGAACAAGAGCAGCAAACTTCTTAGGAACAACTCCTGCAAACTATGCTGGCGTAAGAAATTTTGGTGGAAATAGGGCATTAAATTTCCTAGGAACTACTCCTGCAAACTATGCTGGCGTAAGAAATTTTGCTGGAAACAGAGCAGCAAACTTTGGAGGAACTACGCCAACATATTATGTTGGTCCTAGAACCTTTGCTGGAAACAGATCAATAGCATTTGGCGGCACTACACCAGTATATTACGTCGGACCAAGAAACTTTGCTGGAACCAGAAGTTTCTATTTTGCAACAACTCTCTATCAATCTTTTTCATCGAATGTTTATTGGGAAGGACCACAACAGTCATTTGCTGGAGGTTCTCAAAACTTTAATGGTCCTATGCCAGCAAACTTTGGTGTTTACCAGTCTTTTGCTGGTACTGCTAGTTATGTTGGTCCACGTGCCTTTTCGCGTTATCTTCCTGCCAAAGGAATTACAACTTTCTTCATCGGAAATAGAAGTTTTGGAGGTTCTCAAAACTTTAATGGATGGCGATTATTTGCTGGATTTAGAACTTGGCAATTTGCTGGCACTAGAAATTATACTGGTCCGCGTGGATATTTAGGAGCAAGATATTATGCTGGCTCAAGAACAGCGCAATATTTGGGAACAAGACCAGCAAACTTTGCTGCAAACTTTAACTTCTTAGGAGTTACACCAGCAAACTACACTGGTGTAAGGGCAGGAAACTTTGCTGGAAACTATAACTTCTTAGGAGTCACACCAGCAAACTATTCTGGCGTAAGACCAGGAACTTTCGCTATTTCGACCAATTTCTTAGGAGTCACACCAGCAAACTATTCTGGCGTAAGACCAGGAACTTTCGCTATTTCGACCAATTTCTTAGGAGTCACACCAGCAAACTACTCTGGTGTAAGACCAGCAAACTTTTCGGTTGAAACTAATTTCTTGGGAGTAACTCCTCAAAATTATTCTGGCGTAAGACCAGCAACTTTCGCTATCACAACTAATTTCTTGGGAGTCACACCAGCAAACTACTCTGGTGTAAGACCAGCAAGTTTTGCATCCGCTGATACTAACTTCTTAGGAGTCACACCAGCAAACTACTCTGGTATTCGTGGATTCCTCGGAGTTCGTTCTTTTGGCGGTTCTAGAAATTATGCTAGTGCTAATTATACTTCCTCGGCAGCATTTGCGGGCGTTAGAGGGTTCTCTGGATCGCGAACATATTCTGCCAACTTTGTTGGATTTTATACAAATCAGTATACTGGACAATACACTGGAGAAACGCTAACTAGTACTCCTGCTACTGTGGAAACTTATACGTTATATGTAAGGACTGAATAATATTATGGATTTTTTTAAAGCACCTATGAATACTGCAAGTATTCGTAACGGCGACTTGATTGAACTACTTAACAAATTTTCTGATTTAGTACAAGAAATAGATGTTAATGAAATCTCTACTCTTCGAGATATGACGGAAGTAGGTGACGATTGGTATACAAGTCAAGAGTACTGTAAGAAAATTATGTACAAAGGGAGAGAACATTTTGGGTTTCCAGAAGCTTCCCATGGATATGAATTGCGCGCTCACTTTTTTAGGCATGATGATAAGGTAAAGCAGGTTGAGTACTGTAACAGAGGCGAAAAAATAGTAGATGACATAGTCATGTATTTGGGTGCGCATCGAAAAGCATTATCTATGGTGTATCCTTCTGGTGGATATATTGGGTGGCATAATAATGCTAATGCACCAGGATACAACATTATCTTTACTTGGTCTTCAGAAGGCGATGGGCATTGGGAACATATTGATCCGAAAACCAAGGAGCACGTTGTAATACCTGATGTAAAAGGTTGGCAATGTAAATATGGTTATTATGGTACATATGACGAACCAGACAAATTATTATATCATGCTGCTAAAACTAATTGCCTTCGCGCAACTGTCGCATTTGTCTTCAATAGTGATGAAACAGGTAAAAGAATGGCAGAACACGTGGTTGAGGAAATCGAAACTGCCTAAATAGTAGTTGTACTGATTATAACAACTATAAGAAGGTTGACCCTTGGCATCATCAGCACAGTTTATCCCATATGTAGACGATACATATCATGATCCAGGATATGTTGGCGGCGAGCACAGACTCGTCGTTGAACTCGTTGCGCAAGACGCATCAGTAAGTGGCGTCGCTGAAGTAACAAAAACTGGTACAGGTACGCTACAGGCACAAAATTCCAGCGTAGTTGGGACAACTGTAAAAACATCTAATTCTTTAGAAGCAGATTTAACTGCTAATGAAATTGGCGTTTCCTCCGTAACTGGTAATGGTGAACGCGAAGTTGTCTCTGAGGTTGCTGCTCTCGTTGTATCTGACGCATCAGACGTTACAGGCATTGCTGAACGCGCCATTGTTAATGTTGATGCATCCCCTGCTGCTCAAGAATCTTCTGCATCTGGCACCACGGTTATTACCAGCAATGGTACTGGTACACCGAAAGCACAAAACGCAACTGTTTCTGGATCTGGAACCACAACTAGAAATTCTTCCGGATCGTTAGTAGCACAAGATGCTACAATTGTTGGCGCTGCTGAAAGAGAAATTACACAAGTTGGTACTGCTGCATTTAAACCAACTAATAATAACGTAACAACAGGTCTAGCACTACCCAAGAGAACTGCTTTTGGTGTGTTAAAACCAACTGATAACAACAATGTCTCTGGCGTTGCTGAAAGAATAATTGATGATCAAGGCGGCATTACAGTAACAGCAGAATCTTCTTCTGTTTCTGGGTCGGGTAATCAAGGATTTGTAACATCACCTGCGGTATCTGCTCAAGACGCCACTATATCTGGCGTAGCAGAAAGAATCGTTGTATCCGAAAGCGCCACTCTACAATCACAAAGCAGCACGGTTGTCAGTTTTGCTGAAAGGATTATCACAGCTTCTGGTGCACCAAAACCAACTTCTAATAACCTAGTCATTGGTGTTGCTGAGCGTGTTATTGAACTTGAAATATTTGGTGTTGAAGATGGCGATTTAAATGCAGATATATCTTCTGTTTCTGGCGTCGCTGAAAGAACTGTTGTTGATGTAGATGCAACTCCTGCTGCGCAATCTTCATCTATCACTGGCGTTTCTGAAAGAACTGTAAATGGTACAGGAACTCCTGCTGCTCAATCTTCTGTGGTATCTGGAATATCCGAACGCAAAATTGTTGCTTTAGAAGCAACTCTAGATGACCTAGATGCAAAAGTTATATCAGTTGCTGGTGATGCTGAACGTAAGGTTGTCGTATCAACCGCTGCTCTTACCCATGACGATGACGTTGATATTGTTGCAACAGCAAATATTGGACGATTAACTTCTGCTGCTTTACAACCAACTACAAATAATGTTGTTGCTGGCGTCGCTGAAAGAACAATTAACCAAGTAGGTTCAGCAGACCTACAACCTAGTGCCAATAATACAGTTACTGGCGTTGCGGAAAATAAAATTGTTGGTTCTGGTGTTCTACAGGTAGATAGTTGGGCAGTAACAGGTACTGCTGAACGATCAATTGTTGATGTTGATGCAACTCTTGCTGCTCAATCTTCAACTATAGAAACTTCAGTTGTTGAACGTATTATAGTTGGCGTTGATACAGATCTTACTGCTGCTGAAGTTGGAGTTGTAGCAACTACAGGTAATGCTGAAAGGAGCGTTGTTACGCAGGCGAGCGCTCTTGTAGTAGACGACCCATCAGACGTAGTTGGTGTCGCCGAGCGCATCATTGTAGATGTCAGCACTGCGCTCGTTGCGCAATCTTCTAGTATTGAAACTGGTGTTGCAGAAAGGTCTATAGTTGATGTTGATGCAACTCCTGCTGCTCAATCTTCAACTATAGAAACTGGAATTGCTGAACGATCAATTGTTGATGTTGATGCAACTCTTGCTGCTCAATCTTCAACTATAGAAACGGGAATTGCCGAGCGTGAGATTAGATCAGCAGTTGTTCTACAACCAACAACTAATAACGTAGTTGCTGGTGTTGCAGAAAGAACCATAGTTGGCGTCGATACCGATTTAACTGCTGCTGAGGTTGGACTTGTTGTAGTTGCTGGAAACGGCGAACGTGTAGTAGTAGTTGCTAACGGGGATTTAACTGCTTCTGAAGTTGGTGCTTCCGGCGTTGCTGGTGACGTTGAACGCATAATTGATGATAACGGCGGAAATTCTATACAAGCGCAAGACGCAACTACGGTTGGCGTAGTAGAAAGAAGTATTGTAGGTGTATCAACTGCTCTCGTCGCGCAACATTCAAGCATAGATACTGGCATCGGTTCACGCATAATTGATGATAATTTAGCAACCCATGCGTTTAAACCAACGATTAATAACAATGTCTCCGGCGTAGCAGAACGCGAAATTAGATCAGCAGTATCTCTATCTGCTCAATCATCTACTGTTACTGCTGTAGCAGAAATAACTGCTAATGGTCAAGGAAATTTAAATTCACAACCTTCGACGATTGCTGGTGTTGCAGAAAGAACCATCGTTGGTGTCGATACCGATTTAACTGCTGCTGAGGTTGGCGTAACATCAGTAACAGGAAACGCTGAACGACAAATTAATACTACTGTCTCGGCACTAGTAATAGACGACGCTTCTGATGTTACTGGCGTTGCCGAAAGAATAATTGTTATATCTGAACCCACGGTATTCAAAGGCGCATCTGCTGTAATTGGTCATGCTGAACGATCAATTGTTGATGTTGATGCAACTCCTGTTGCTCAACCTTCAACTGTTTCTGGAGTTGCCGAAAGAACTATTGTTTCTGTTGAGGCGGATCTAACTGCTGCTGAGGTGGGTGCATCTGGAGTTGCTGGTGTAGCAGAACGTGAGATTGATGATAACCTTGCTACTCATGCGTTGAAACCAACAATCAATAACATAGTTGCTGGTATCGCCGAACGTGAAATTAGATCAGCAGTAACCTTATCCACCATTGATGCTGTTGTTACTGGCGTAGCTGAGAGAATCGTCGAACTAGAAGTTAATGGTGTTATAGATGGCGACGTTAATGCTGGACCATCTACTGTTAATGCTGTCACCAAGAGAACAGTCTTTAGTATAGAGGCGGATCTAACTGCTGCTGAAGTTGGTGCTTCCGGAGTAGCAGGTGTAGCAGAACGCGAGATTGATGATAACCTTGCTACTCATGCTCTAAGACCTACTGTTAACAACATTGTCACTGGTGTTGCTGAAAGAGAGATAAGATCAGCAGTAACACTTCAAGCAGGTCAATCAACTGTAACAGCAGTACCAGAAATCGTATCCAATGGTTCTGGGGTCTTGGTTTCTGATGATTCTATTGTTTCTGGCGTTGCCGAAAGAATTATTGTTTCTGTTGAGGCGGATCTAACTGCTGCTGAAATAGGTGTGTCTGCTGTAGTTGGTGTTGGTGAGCGTGTAGTTGTCGTTGCTGAAGGCAATTTGACTGCTTCGGAAGTTGGTGCTTCTGGTGTAGCAGGTGTTGCTGAACGTGAAATCGACGACCAAGGTGGATTATCTGTTGAAGCAGGACCATCCTCAGTTTCTGGTGTTGCGATAAGAACTTCTAAACTTTCTGGTCCATCACAAGCAATTGCTCAAAACGTACAAGTCGTCGGTGTTGCTGAAAGAATTATCGTAGCAGTTGAAGCAGATCTGACTGCTGCTGAAGTTGGTGTATCAGTCGTTGTCGGTGCTGGTGAACGCGAAATTGATGATCAAGGTGGCAATGCTCTAGTCACCACCGATTCAATTGTTACAGGTCTTGCTGAAAGAACCATAGTCGTAGCAACTGGTGTTTCAGACAGTAATGGCGTAGCAGTTATAGATGCACAACCTTCAACTGTTAATGCTGTTACCAAGAGAACAGTTATCAGTATTGAAGCAGATCTAACTGCTGATGAAGTGGGCGTAGCAAATGTAACAGGTATTGCCGATAGAACAGAACTTACAGAAGTTATCCCGCTTGTTAAAGCATTTAGAATCAAGAAACCACCACTATCAACTATTACTATAAGACGACCTCTTGGTCAAGTTGAAGTATAAATAGAAATATTGTAGAAGTTGGAATAACAAATGGCACTGTACGAAGATTTATATGTAGACCAAGGAGCGGATGCTAGATGGCGTTTGCGACTTCTTAATGCAGATGCATCTTATAGGGACTTGGCTAATACCACTGTAAGAGGAAAAATTAATCGCAGTTATGGCGCTGATTCTTCTGAGGCGGTTTCTTTTGATGCCAGAGTTATTTCACCTTCTAGTGACGGGATTATAGATATAATCTTATCGAACACTCAGACCGACTCGTTGTCTAGGAGAAGGTATGTGTATGACGTGGAAATTGAATATACTGATCCTGATTCAGGATTACCGTATGTTGAAAGAATACTAGAAGGCAAATTAATTGTGTCTAAAAGTGTGACTAAATAATTTTTAAATCATTGAGGATTATAAATAATGGGTATTAAGACTAAAACTGGTCTTGGCAAATTGACGGGAACTGCCACTGTTATCCGAAAGGATGGCACTCGTGAAGAGGTGAAAGTGACCGCAAAAGTCTCGAAAGAGCAAATCGCAAAACTTGTTGCCGACGATAAGTTGCGCGAATTGGATAAACAAAAGTAATAACATCCTAAAAGGAGATAAAAATGGCTGTTACTCACCCAACTGATGTTCGCAACGGTATTGCGGATTATGTCGTTGATCTGATTGACGTAGGCGGTGCTGGTACTATTAAGTTTCAGAACGGTGGCCAGAGCGATTCAGTAGTTGCTTCACTTGCTTTTAGTGCAACTGCATTCGGTGCTGCTACTGGTGGCATTGCTACTGCTGCTTCAATCACTGACGACACTAACTGCAAAGCAGGTACTGTAACTAAGTTTACTGTATTCTCTGGTGGCGGCGACTCTTGCTTCACTGGTTCTGTAACTGCTACTGGTGGCGGTGGCGACATTATCTTGTCATCTACTTCTATCGGTGCTGGCGACACAATTAGTATTTCTTCACTGACGTACGAAGCACCAAACTGATTCTCAGTTTGGACTCGTAACATGAAGGTTTCACATGGGGGGAAGGATTACCTTCCCCTTAATTTGCCTGAGGATATGATGGTATGGCCGATCTCACTCTACGTTTAACAAAAGGTTCTGCTCTAACTTTACAAGAGTTGGACTCAAACTTTCAGGCATTAGATTCTGATGTTGCCAATCTTTCATCATCCTTAGCAAGTTCTTATGTAACTCTTGGCACTACTCAAACGATTAGTGGTGCTAAAACTTTTAGTGCTGATACAATTTTTAGTTCTACTGGTGCGATAAAAGTACCATCGGGTGCTGATGGCGATCGCCCTTCTGCATCAAATGGACAACTTAGATACAACACTACTCAAGGAGCATTTGAAGGTTATGCCTCAGGTGCTTGGTCATCTCTTGGCGGTGTAAAAGATGTTGATGGCGATACTAAAATTATCGCTGAACTTTCTCCTGGTGGAGATTCTGATCGTTTAAGATTCTACACTGGCGGCACAGAAAGAATGTCTGTGCGCCTTAATGGAATATTTTTAGATGATTCAGTAACTGTTTTAGGTTTATACAAACTGCCTACAGCTGATGGTACTGCTGGGCAATATTTAAAAACTAATGCCAATGGCACTACTGTTTTTGATTCAGTTCCTCCAGGATATAATGATACACAAGCAGATGCTAGAATCGCCGCTGCTTCTATTTTTGATCTTAGTGATGTCTCTTCTGGAGTAGTTGTAACAAACTTAAATGCGGACCTTTTAGATGGAGTTTCTATAGCATCTTTATTAAGAAGCGATGCTACTGATGCATACACTAGCGGTACGTTAACATTTAACAGCGGCACTACCCTTACTGCTGCTTCTGGCGCAACTGTTAACTTCAGTAATACAACAGGTACAGCACCTTTTACTGTCGCGTCGACAACTAAAGTAACAAACCTCAACGCAGATCAAGTTGATGGTTTTAATGGTATCGGAATTTACGACTCTGCTGGTACATTGCTGAACGGAGCATAAAATGGCGGTAGTTTCATCTCGCGCTGACCTGATCGAATTTTGTCTTCGGCGACTGGGCGAACCAGTTATCGAAGTCAATGTAGACGAAGATCAAATAGAAGATAAGATTGATGATGCCATTCAGTTGTATCAGGAGTTTCATCACGACGCAACTATTCGCGTCTATTACGAGCATCAGTTAACTGCTGATGACATTACAAACAAATATATTACTCTACCTACAAATATATTGTATGTAACTAAACTTTTTCCTATTAGTAGCACTATTATTAATAGTTCTAATTTCTTTTCATTCAACTACCAGTTTGCGATGAGC
>Ga0222718_10004215_pt1 | contig 12039 bp, 22 predicted proteins | sample C33_27DmetaG_FD_165045 | JGI IMG/M metagenome (GOLD analysis project Ga0222718, IMG submission 165045) | Estuarine water microbial communities from San Francisco Bay, California, United States - C33_27D | ecosystem: Environmental > Aquatic > Marine > Unclassified | place: USA: California... | reverse complement strand
GCCCCAGATCAGATTCCTCGCTGCCGTCTACGTTGGCATCGTGCGATCCCGTCCCGTCGCCGACCGTGTCGAGGTGACGGTTGAGGAATTGCTTGTCGTCGTCGATGCGCTCGTAGACGTTCGCCATAGCTATAGTCCGAGACCGCCAAGCGGAGACTGCGCGGGCTGCCTGACGACCTCCTCGCCGGGCTCAGGCTTGCGGAATCCAGTTTGCTCGAGCACGTCCTCGAGCGAGAGCTCGACGCCCATGCCGGCAAGCACCTGCGCGACTGCGGCGCGCTCCTGCGGATCCTCCCTCTTCTCCTGCGTGATGTTGAAGCGCGGCTTCTCGTTGCTGATGCCGAGCTCTTGCAGGTTGGCGTGATTCTTCCACCAGATGCAGCCGAGCAGGTCGTCGGTGAGCGTGTCCTCAAGCGTCTCGCGGTCGTATTGGATCAGCGCCTCGGTGCTGTTCTCTTGGATCTGCGCAAGCGCGTAGCTGCCGCCGTCGTTGGCCGAGGTCGTCAGGTTCGCGCCCATGATGAGCGTGTAGATCGTCGACCGCAGCTCGTCGCGGATCGTGTTCATTAGTTGCCAGCCCTCGCCGCTGACGCTGACGCTCTCGACCGTATCGCTGCTGTCGTAAACCAAGACGTGCCGGCTACGCAGATCCTCGAGCACGTCGCGCCACTGGTTGATCAGCTCCGTGTTCGGCAGGCCGGTCTCGGCGTCGCGCGCGCCGTCGACCTTGGCGGTCAGGATGCCTTGAGCGAACCGCTCGACCGCTTGCAGGCTCTCTTGGAACACCTGCGTCTTGGCATACCACCACCAGCCCAGCGCCTCGCGCAGCCCGCGCCCGTGGCCTAGCGTGCCCTCGTCGTCCTGGTAGACATGCCGGATCGTGTGCGCGGCGTCCTGCACGCTCTGCGTCTGCCACTCTTGACCGTATACGTCCCACCGCTCCCAGTTAGCGGTCAGCGTCTCGCCGTGCTGCGGCACGATGCGGAACAGCCGCTTGTCGTGGTCCTCGATCCGCATCGGGCACCACCAGCGACGAGGCTTGCCGTCGCCGATCGTCAGCGTGCGCACCTTGCCGTGGATTGTGCCGAACCGGGCACCGGAGAAGAACGCGCGCGCAAGGTTGAGCCGCGCCTGCGTGAAGTCTTGGATGCCGTCGAGGAGCTCGTTGGCGATACCGACCGACAAGTCGGCGCGCGGGCTGCCGGTGACGCGCGGGATACAGTTCCACCGCTGACCGGCGATGAGGTGCCGCCGGTATCCGACCGCGTGAGCGATGTCGGCGTCTCGCAGCATCTTCTCCTCGAGCTCGGGCTCGCGGAGCAGCCACAGGCTCGGGTCGTGGACCTGGATGCCGCTGCGGTAGGCCGTCGACAGCGCGCGGACGTAGAGGTTCTGGCTCTGGTTCTGAACTCGTAGCTCGGTCGTCATGCTGTCGCCTTATGGTGCGCGCAGTGTAGCAGATTAGTTCTGCATGGATGCGCTGGTGCGGATAGCCCACTCGATGCCGGTCGTGCCGCCCCATCCCAGCCAAGCGACGTATCCCGCATCCTTCCACGGCTCGTCTTTGTGCTCGGCGCTGACCTCGGCGTTCTTGCGGTGCCTGTTGAAAGCAGCCATGCGCTTAACGGTCTCCGCGCTGATCGGCCTGCCGCTGGCAAGCTGCCGGGCTCGGACCCATCCTACTCGCGTCATGCCCTGCACCTCGTCGCCGTGCTCCTCTCGCCAGCGCAGAACCTTCTTGGCGTTGCCCTTGGCACCTGCGGGCGGGCGATACGTTTTGGCGAAGTAGATGACCATGTCTGTGGTTGCCTGCTAGCTCATGGCATGAGCCATCGGTCGGTCCGCTCCTGCCGGTCGTCTGGGTGCACGTCGTGCGTGACGTTGCGGCGCTGCGGAATGTTACCAAACGGCTGCCGGTTGCCTAGCGGGTGTGCCTCGAGCCACGCCCACGCGCCGCTGGTCGCGTCCACCTCGTCGCACGTCGCGGCGTCAGGGAAGCCTTCAACGATGCTCAGGTAGTCCGCTGTCCACGGGCCTGCGAAGAGCCGGATGCCGTCGGTCTGGTCGTGCACAGCCTTGCCTGCGTCGACGCCGTGCCACGGTGCGCCCGTGTCCGGTCCCTCGCCGCGACGTTGAAAGCCACGCTCAAGGCACGACGCAACCGGGTCGGCGCGGCTGGTCTTGGCCGACATGCTCGCGCTGCCCCGCGTCATGGTGCGCGCCTCGCGGTCCGTCATCGAGCTCGGGCGCGCGCCGACGACGCGGTAGCCTTGCGCCCGCAGCCGCTTCTCGAGCGCGTGGAACTGCGCCAGCCCGCCGCTGCCGCCCTCGATCTCCAGGCCGACCGTAACGGCGTGCCCGTCCGCCTGCGCCGTCTGGACGATCAGATCGTCGCGCTTGCCCGGCGTCGCTCGGAATGCCCGGCAGTGTTCGATGGCTCTGACGCCGCGCCTGTGCCGGGCCATGAGCACGCCAGCGGTCTTGGCCGCGGTGCTCTTCTCGCTTGCCGCAAGATCCCACCAGCGGATGCGCTGGCAATCAGAGCTCGGCCAGCGGTCCAGTTCGGGGTCGAGAAGCGGTCCGAACCACTCGGCGCGGAAGTAGTCGCCGGGCTCGCGGGCGGACCAATCGCCCTCGAGAAGTTGCTGCCGGACGGTCGGGTGCAGGTGCTCAAGACCAGCCACGTAGGCGTCGCGGTCGAGGTAGGGGTTGTCCGCGATGCGGGCGGGCACGTAGCGGTGCTGCGGCGGCGCGCGCTGCCCGGTGTCGGGGTCGATGCCGCCGATGAACTGCCGCGCGACCCAATCGTGGCCGGGTCCGCCGGGGTTGCTGGCTGCGAGAGTCCGCAGCGGAATGCGGCTGTCGCTGCCGCGCCGCACGCGGCTGATGCCGACGTATTCGTATGGTGCAGCCGTAGGCCACTGCGTCAGCTCGTCCCAGCCCGTGAACTGATACTCCGCGCCCTGGTAGCGCAGGTGGTCGTTGGGCTTGAACAGGTAGGCGAACGCGACCTTGCCGCCGTTGGGGAACCGGAAGACCTTATTCGTCCCGTCCCAGTGCGCGCCTTTTGGGATCCACCACTCCATCGCCCGGTCTAGCAGTGCGCCCGGCTGGGTCAGGTCGGTAAACGTGCGCCTAAACAGAATGCCGGCGAAGTCGGGCTCGTTCCACGCATACTGCGCCGCCGCCATGAGCAGCGCGTCGCTCTTTCCACCGCCGGCGCTGCCGCCGTAGAGAGCCTGAAAGACGCGATCGGTTGGCGAGCTCAGGTGCAGGCCAAGGAAGACCTGTTGCGCTGGCAGCGGCCAGTGCGGTATCCACGGGTTGCCGTAGACGCGCGGGCAGAGCTGCTCGAGAGCCGCCGCGCACTTCTCGCGGCCTTGCGCCTCACGTTCCGCCGGCTGGCTCATTCTCCACCGCTAGGACGCGCTGTGCGATCTGTGTGGCTTGGATGAGCTGCCGCGCGAACTCGGCGCTGTCGGGCACGGGCGGGCCGAGCTGCGCGACGCCAGCCTGCGCGTGCGCTTCGTTGTGCACGACGACCTTGGGATCTTGCTTGGCGTAGCGTTGGGGGAAGCGGCGCTCGAGCATCCACGCAACCGCCGTCCAGTTGTCGTCCATCGCGCGGAGCATCCGCCCGTGCAGCGAGGCCTCGGCCTTGGCTTCTGCTTTTTCTAAGTCTGTGACAAACTGTGGATTGCGCTCCTTGTGCTTGCGCATGGCTGCGCCGTCGATCCCTGCCATGCGCGCGGCGCGCTCAGGCCAGATGCCGAGCTCGACGTGCCGGAGGATCGTCTCGATCACCTCAGGCGTCATGACGCTGCGAGGTCTGCCCACGGATCGTTTGCTCATGATGTTGTGCGACGCAGTTGCTCACGAACAATCTTCGGCGCGCAGGCGTTCCAGTTGATCTTGTGGTGGATGCGCTTGTTCTGACGGCCCATCTCGCCGACCGAAACCGCGGACGGGCAAGCCATTACCGTCGAGAATGCCTTCTGGTAGGTGCCGTGCTTGATGTAGAGCTCGGTGATCCCTCCCTCCTGGCTCTGCGTTTCCGTCTGGTTAAGCTGGAGCGGCGTATATGTGAAGAACAAGTCGCCGCGCCGGGAGCCAGACGTATACGTGTTCACGTCTTCATTCATGCGTCCAATCCACTGGAACGGTCGCTGGACGTCGCAGATGAACGAGTTCATGGCCTTGCGCTTAAGCTGCGGCTTCCAGCCAAGCTCGCCGCCCATGTGATCTCCGCCCTGCGACATGGCGACAGTCAACGCTCCGCTCTCGTCGAGAAAGTCGATCATCCGCTCAAGGCAGACGTCAAGGTTCTTGATCTTCCAGCCGTGGACGGACTCGTGCTCCTGGCTCGGGTCGTGCTTCCCAACGGTCCGATACCCAAACCAACCGTAGTCATCGTCGAGCTCGATGAAGTAGCGGACGCCGACCTTCGCTGCGAGATCCCAGCACGCGTTCCGAGCGTAGGTAATAGTGCGGTGATCTCCGCCCTGGTCAAACAGGTCCAGGGTCGGCTCCATCGCTGGCTTCGAGAACTGAAGCACTTGGTCGCCGTAGCGTTGAAAGTAGTCTGGCGCGCTTTGATCGAGGTCGTCGATGACCAGATAGATTTTGCCCGTGTAGCCACTCTGCTCGAGAGCGCGCAGCGTCTTGATGTTGTCAGGCCGACCGTGCGTCAGGATGAAAACGGCAAAGTCATCGCGCATGAGGGTAGTCCCTATCAAGCTGCTCGTGGATGGCGTTGTTGAGCTTGACGAAGCCTTTCTCGATAGCTGCGTCAAAATCGATGATGACTAGTGCGCTATCCTCCATGAGCCGCTGAGTTGAGGCGTCCGCGTGCGCGTAGAACTCTGCGATCTGGTCGAACCGGAACTGCGTGTGACGCTCTGCAGCAGCTTCTAAGAACGCGCGCACATCATCGGGTAGATCCGTCGCGGCGATGGCCGCTTGGAGCTCGTCGCGCTTACTAGTGTCGATTAGGTCGGCAACATCGGGCTGATCACCGTAAGGTTCGTAGACTGGCGACTGGACCTCCTGAGTGTAGGGGTTTGCCTGATCGTCGAGTCCGCTACTGCCCTCGAGGTTGCCTAGCAGCTCGCTGATGTCGGCTGGCGAGAAGGCCAGCATGTCGCGGATAGGCTGCTCCATGCCGTCTAGCAGGGTCGCCAGCGTCTCGTCGTCCCACTCGGCCAGTTCGGCGGTGCGGTTGTCGGCGATGGCGAACTGCACGGCTTGGGCGCTGTCCTCGTCGATGACGACCGCCGCGATGTGGTCCCAGCCCAGCGCCTTGGCAGCCTCGAGCGTGCCGTTGCCGGCGCGGACAATCATGCCCTCGCGTTGCACGACCAGCGGCTTGCGCTGACCAAATGCCGCCAGCGACGCCTTGATCGCGTCGAGGTTGCGCTCGCCGTGCCTTCGGGCGTTGCTGGGGTCCGGGTTGAGATCCGCGACTGCGACCGCAAGCTTGCGTAGATCCTCAGCGATGTGCGTGTGCTTAGTCATGCGGCTGGATCTCCAGCGTGACCATAACGCGACCATGCGGCTTGTGTGGATCCGCCATGACCGGACGCTCAAGCCGGAAGTTGTAGTCGTCGACGCCGATGGCATCTGCGATCCCATCTAGGCTCGACTTCATGCGCGCGACGAGGTTGTCGATGTCGTAGCGGTAACGGGCGGGCGGCTCGAACGTGAGCTGGACGTTGATCTGGTCATCGGTCCCTACCTGTTGAAAGGGTGCCCATGTCTCGCCGGGTTGCGTCATGCTGCCGCGCGCGAGCAGGTAGGCTTGACTGCGGGCGCGCTTGACTGCGGCGCTGCGCTGTGCCCAGTGCTGTCGTGCGTTGGGGCTGAGTTTCTTGTCAGGCCATGGCAGGCAGAGACCGACGCGGCTGCTAGGCATGGGTGTCGGCTTGGGCCTCGGCGTGCGCGACGGGGTTGTGCTGCATCAGGTAGGCGACGATCTCGTGGTAGAACTTCTGGAGGAGCGGATCGGTCGGCAGCTTGCTCTCGACGTCTTTGATGTAGTAGATGATCGTGGAATGATCGCGCAGGCCGAGCCAGTTGCCGATGTCCTCGAAGCTCAGGGGAAGCATCTGACGGATCATGTAGCACGCGAGCTTGCGCGGCACGCTGACCTTCTGAGCTCGTGACCTGCCCTTCACGTCGTCGGGTGTGATGCTGAAGTAGTGGCAGGTGACTGCGAGGATGTCGTCTGGGCTCATGCGGCGGCAGTGTAGAGTCTGCGCATATATTTACGCAAGGGGAGGAAGGCCGGGCGACGAGACCTCGAGCAGCACGCTACAAATGACCATTCGGTCAGGTTTTAGTTCTCGTCGCCCGGTTGCCTACCCAACGCAGGTAGGCGGGTATGTCAAAGTTGCTCCATCAGGTAGTGCCAAGCGGTCGCTGCGGCCATCGGCACTTGTCCGTTGCCAAGGGCTCGCAGCCGGTCCACCCGATGGGCCAGCCCATCAACCACTCGACCCACAGGGGGCTCAGTTTGCCACCAGTGCCATGGACCGTGTCGCAGAGCGTCGTCCCGCTGTGGTGCTGGCTGTCCGGCTGACGGCTTGAGGTCGCGTTGCGCGCGTTCTTCGCGTCGCCCGCTGTCGGCGTCGGCCACAGCCCCTTTGATGCCATCGTGCTGAGAGATGGTCGCTCGGGACCGTCCGGGTTCGCGCCGCCCTTGTTTCGCCCGTAGCTTGTGGCTGTCGGCGTCGGCAGCCAGCAGCCACCAACGCTTGCGGAGATGCGGTGCGCCAACATCTTCCGCAGCGACGCAGAGAGCTGGCGGGACTCGGTAGCCCATCCCTCGAAGGTCTCGCCAGGGTTCTCGCATGGCGTCCAGTTGAACGTTCTCTGCAAAGACATAGCGCGGCCTGACCTCCTCGACGATGCGTGCCATCTCAGGCCACAGATGGCGCGGGTCGTCGGTGCCCTTGCGCTTGCCGGCTGTAGACCATGGCTGGCAGGGGAATCCGCCGGCCACGACGTCGACGCGACCGCGCCACGGCTTGCCGTCGAACTCCCGCACGTCCTCGTAGATGGGGAACTCGGGCAGCCAGCCATCGGCCTGCCGCGCCGCCAGCACCTTGCGGCAGTAGGCGTCGATCTCGACGGCGCAGACGGGCGTGTGACCCAGCAGCAGACCGCCCAAGATGCCGCCGCCTGCGCCTGCGAACAGGTGGAGCTCTCGCAAAGGAAAATCCACCACACGACCGGCAGCAACCGTGAGGGCACCGTTCGCACTCGCTCTGCCCTGAACACGAACCGGTCGCGTGGTGGTCACCGGAACATCCGGCGAATGCTGTTGCGCCTCGAGGAACCGGGCGCGCTTGTCGTCGGCGCTGCGGCTCATCGTTGAAACGGCAGCAGGCCCTGCGGCGGCTCCAGCATGTTGCGGACGATCTCGTCCATGCGTTGCCACCATGCCTGCGGATAGTGGACGTGCCCCTGCGTGCCGCCGCCGTGCGTCTTGCATCGGCGAAACAGCTTGCCGCGTCGTCCCGTGTCTTGAAGGTGCGCGCGCTCTAGTGCGCTGCCGAGCTGCCACGCCGCGCGCTTGGCTTCTTGGCGATCGGCGGGAAGGTTTAGGCCCAGATGGATCATGCGGTCGCGCCAGCACGCCCATCCGGTCGGCGCTTCGTCCCAGGCTGCGTCTTGCTCTTCGATCACTGTCATGCGTCTAGTAACTGGATAGCGATGTCGCCGTCTTCCCACCGTGGCCGAGCCTGATTGCTAAGGATCAGCCGCAGCATGATGCACCGCAGAGCGGTCTCCTCCATCCACTGAGCAACCTTGAGATGGTCGTCGTGGTCGATGATCGTCTCGAAGAGCTCGGGGTCATTCTCGAAGTCCTCCTCGAAGCGTTCCCGCTGCTCGGGCGTCATCATGTGGTGCATGACTTGAAGCAGGAACACCTCGAGCTTGGTCATCTCCGGGTCGTCGGTGCCAGGACCGAACGGGTCGATGATGTGCTTGAGCACCCATTCCTGCGACTGGTAAGTCAACCTGCGGCGTCCTCTTGCTCGGCGCGAGCGTGCTCGACCATAGCCCGACGCTCGTTGAATGCCTCAAGCAGCTCGTCTCGGTCGAGACCTTGGAAGCCGCTCGCTGCGGTCTTCGCGACCCAAGCCCTCAACTGCTCGTCATCTGTGCACAAGCCCAGCGCCTGCTCGGCGTGCTCGCGGCTGTCCCAGCCCTCGACCTTGATCGGCGTGACCTTCTTGGCCTGCACCTTGCGCGGCGGCGGGTCGGCGATGTCGCCGTCGTCGTCCTCCATGCCAGCGGCTAGGCCGACAAGCGCCAGAGCGGCGTAGCGTCGCTGGTAGGTGACGCTGCCGCCCCACAGGTGCAGCGGGTTCTGCCGACCGCCGCTGGCCTCGACGCGGATCAGGCGGCAGAAGCTCTGGATGGTCTCGCCGCTCGTGTGGTAGAGCCGGCTGACTAGGATGTCCTCGCCATCTTGGATATCGAAGGTCTGGACCAGCGCCAGTCCGTGCTTCGACAGGGCTGGCGTGATGGCCGACAGCACCGTCGAGAGGTCCGCGAAGTTGCCGTATTGCGCGCGCGCCGACTTCTCGATCGTGCCGACGGTCTGGTGGAATGCCGCTAGCGCGGCGGTGATCTGCTTGTGATCGGCGCTCATGCCACAACCCCTTGCGGCACCTGCGGCGGGAGTTGCGGCAGCGCCGCGACCGTCGCGCGCAGGTTGTTGAGGATCAGTTGCGCCTCGGCGTGCCCGTCGATGACATCGTTGATCAGGCCATCGGGCGTGTCGCCGTTGAACGGGTAGCTGCCGAGATACTCCTCGAGCGTGCGGCTGATGGCGTCGATCTGCGCCGGGATCTTAGAGACCGCCTCGCGCATCGCGCGTGCGTTGAGTTGGTTGCTTTCCATGGTTTCCTCCGTTCAAGCTAGTGGTCGCAGTAGTATCGTTGAGTTTCCGCGCGCAGTTGGATCTTGGCGGTCTGCCACGGGAACCTCTGCGTGTCGAACGGGACTGGCCGACCGTCCGCGCCGAGATCGATGTCGTGATTGCCACGCTGCCAGATGTCGACGTAGAATCCGCTGCGGCCAATGCTGACGATCGTGCCGCGGCACTGACGGCCAACGCCGTCGGTCCAGGCTAACGTGTCGCCCTCCATGCAGGTCTTGCGGGTCGCGTCGATGAGATTGATCGTCTTCGTGCTGCTTTCCATGGTTTCCTCCGTTGGGGTTAGTGATCGCAGTAGGGCTCGCAGGCGTCGCAGACGGTGCGGTCTGTTGGCAGCGATCGGCGGCATCCGCAGACTCGCACGATGAGCTGCGCTTGCCGGTCCATCGCGCGCTCTAGGGCGCGGAAGTGCGTATCGCAGACAAAGCAGATGCCCGTGTCCGTGGTCATCGGGTCGTCGCAGGTGTTGCAGAAGAACATCGTCTGGGTGCTTTCCATGGTTTCCTCCGTTGGGTTGTGCGCGGCGCGAGGCCGCGCGGTGTAGCTTAGATCCAGCCGATCCGCTCGCCGTTGACCGCAACCGGCGTCCAGCAGCTCGTGTCGATCGCGCCCGCGCGGTCGATCTTGTTCGCCAGCTCGCGGCCCTGCTTCGCGTTGAGACGGTTGCGGGTCAGCCCGCTCGGCAGGAACTCGACGACGGCGCGCAGAGCGTAGGTGATAAAGTTGCTGCCCTCTTGGGCTTGCGCGTAGACGCGGCCCTTGACGTTGTAGGCGGTCTGGATGGGGGTGAGATCGTTGTGCTGCGTGCTTTCCATGCCGTTACCGTATCGACCACCTAGGACCGTGTCCAGCGCCCTTCCTCTATTTTTCCGCAGAATCTTAGACCGCCGCCCAGACGGTGATCCTTCGCCCGGTTGCGCCTCGGCGTCGATGCCCGCTGTCGCGGACTAGGCCAGCCCGCACAAGTTCGGCCCGCCGAGTCCGCGCGCCGCTCGCCGACATCTGCCCGCTCAGGCTGGCGACGATCTCCTCGTCGGTGCGCGGTCGCTGCCGCAAAAGCGCCAAGACCTCGAGCCGGTGCCCAGCGATACGGACCGTCCTCGGGCCTTGCCGGCTGGTCTCGGGATCCGTGCTGCGCGCGCGCGGCTGTGCGTTCATCGCCTCGATGGCTCGCATCAGCATGATGATCTCGTCCTCGAGCTCCTCGGGGATGAACTGCCGCTCGCGCCGCCACGCGGAGACGACCTTGCCCGCCGCCGCCAACACATCGTCGCGCGCGCTCATGCTTGCCAGTCCGGCGTGTAGCGGTTGCGCGCCTGCCAGTAGCGCAGCAGCGCGTCGAACATGCGCCAGCCCTGCTCGAGCTGCTCGGCTGTGACCTCGACGGCGTGGCACGCGCCGGCGTGCGTGCGGCTGACGTAGATGATGTAGCAGCGCCTGCGCTCTTGCTGGTCGTCGTCCTCGCCCGACTCAAGCGCCGCGCGCGTCGCCGCTAGCTGCATCCAGTGGCTGTCGTAGGTCTTGAGCTTCTCAAGCTCGGCTTGGTCGCCGTCCTTGCCCTTGAAGTCGGCCAGGAACGTGCCGGCCTTGTCGGTGATGTCGGCCTTGGTGCCGTAGCCGTAGGGGTGAGTCGTGCCACGCTCCGACACGAACTCTGCGTCCATGCCCGCCAGCTTGACCAGCAGCTCGCGCACGCCGACAACGTGCCCGATGTAGTTGCTGTCGTAGATCTCACCGTCGATCGACGCCTCGATGGCCGCGTGGATGCGCGTGCCCTCCTCGGCGGCCTTGCGGGCCGTCTCGCCCATATCGACCTCGATGCGGCGCAGCCAGTCGTCCTCCGACTCATCCGGCGTGCGCGGCAGCGTCAGTGCCGACATGATGGCCTGCCGCTGCTTCCAGCGGTCGAGCTGCGGCGCGTGCGCGCACTTGATGATGGTCGTCACGCCGGGCGCGAGGTTCATGGTCCTCGCCTCCCGAAGCGTAGTGCGCTTCCATCCGTCGCCCTTGGCCTTGGGCACCTCGAGCACCTGCGTGCCATCCTTGGCATACCAGTGGCCGGACTCCTTGACGATTGTGCGGTCGCTCATCCGATCACCTCCACCAGCATCTGGAAGCACGGCTTCACCCACCAGAAGGAGGTCATCACGAGGGCGATCATGACGCAGGCCCCGTATTCCTCGAGGATGTCCAGGCCGTTGCGCTGGCGGTAGCGGCCTGCCTTGTCGCGGTAGTCGCTCATGCGGACACCTCTCGATCGCTTTCGATGCGCTCGATGATCTCGCCGCACTCTTGCATCGCACTCTGCGCGCCTTCCACCGCGCGAATCGCGACCTCGACGTAGCTCATCGCACTAGCCACGTTGAGCAAGCGCAGCGGCGCGTCGTGCGCGTCGTCGCAGATCAGGTCGCCGATCTCATGACGCAGATCGCGCCGCCACGTTTCCAGTTCCTTCAGGTTGTCTTCAAGCATGGGATCCCCCTCTATGGTTGGTTTTCTTGGCACTCCGCGCAGCGCCAGTTGCCCGTCTCTTGTTCGTCGTGCTCAAGGTCAAGCAGCAGCGCCTGCTGCCCGCAGTCGTCGCAGCGGTCGGTGTCGACGTCGTAGTCGGTAGGCCGCAGCTCAGGCGTGCCCATGGAGCGGTAGCCGATGTAGCCGTAGTGGGTCATCGCTGCGCCTCCTTCGGGACTGGTAGCGCGTCGACGATCTGCGTCATCTGCTTGCGCAGGTCTTGCAGTTGACTGATCTGGCTCGCGAACTGCTGGAACTGGGCAGGCGTCGCATCCTCCGGCTGGCAGTCGAGCATGTAGCTCAGGACCAAACTATCGACCCGCAAGACTGCCTGCCTCAGAGGCTCGACACCGTGGGCACGCACGCGCGCCGATTGGGCGCGCAGCATCTCCATGCGCTTGGCGTTGCTCATCGTGCGGCCTCCATGACGACCGCCCAGACTGGACGATCTGCCGAGATGACCGGCGACATCGAGTAGACGCCGAACGGGTTGAACTTCTCACTGCCCTCATAGACGTAGATGGCTCGGCGCTGGACCTTCTCGCTGCCCTCCTCGCGGAACCAGACACTCTTCTCGGAGC
>Ga0222718_10004212_pt1 | contig 12045 bp, 11 predicted proteins | sample C33_27DmetaG_FD_165045 | JGI IMG/M metagenome (GOLD analysis project Ga0222718, IMG submission 165045) | Estuarine water microbial communities from San Francisco Bay, California, United States - C33_27D | ecosystem: Environmental > Aquatic > Marine > Unclassified | place: USA: California... | reverse complement strand
AATTTGAATATTTTAATCAAAGAACTCACGAAATAGATTGATATATAAAGAAAAATTAAGTGGCCATTTTGGACACATAAGATATAGCCAAATTGGCCACCAATCGTAAACTAAGTAAAAGAATAATTACAAAAATTAATTTGTTTTTTTCCTTCCTCACTCCTTGCTTTAGTTTGCCTCGCCTTTCTCTAGGGCAAACTAAAGTTTTATATAATAGTCCTTCTACTTTTTTCAAAATAAACTAATTAGGATGGACGATAAAAAATTCATAGATAACTACTTTGCCATTACAGAGAATTTTCAAGAATTCTTAAAAGCTATTAAAAAAAATTATCAATCGATTGATCATCTTATTGTCGTCTTATCCGTGATTAATCATACGAAAAAAACTATTCAGCAAACTATCCAAAATAGCTCCAATCAACCAAATAGCGAAGCAATGAGTAAAGAAATTAACCAAGCTCTGGCAGATCATCCTGACTATGGGGTGACGCATAGCAGTATTTCCAGAGAAACGAATTTACCTCGAACAACGGTACGTCGTATTTGTGATACCTTTTTAAAACAAAAAATTTTTAAAAAAAACTCTAAAGGTCTCATTACCATTGGTATTAATTATCGAAGTAATAACAAACAACGACGGATAGCCTCGTATCATTTTTTTCAGCAGGTCACCAAAATAACTCAAGCCCACGCCTTGCAATCGAGTGAAGAGTAATCATTCCCTGTCCTCTCCTTACCCATTTACACACAGAATTATTCTGGTTCCAATGTCTTCTTCCTTTATGTCCTGCTGAAGTCTTTATATAATAAGACAATGGGATGGTGGATTGGAGAAGAGGAAAAAAGAGAGGAATCAACCCTTCCTTACGCCAAATGCGGTGAATGTGGTGATTATAAGGAGGTTTCCAAGAAATATCTTAATAAAATGACTGAAGAGATGGTGACCATCTGTTATGACTGCGGAAAGCAGCGCTATATCGAGTCTCTCATGGTCGTCTCGGCGATTGATGGATTTGACGATCTTTGAATTGTAATATTTAATAATAAATCATGAACAACCCCGACAACCAAGGTAAATACATTAAGCTTTTAGAGAGCTTAAGATTGTACAATACGTATAGCTGGATAGCCTTTATCCCTTTGGGGGCATTACTGCACTTTTTATTGGATTTTAGTTATGTTGCGGGCTTGTGGTTTGGGGTGAACCTCATGCTCTTGGCCATGTGGGCCATCGTCTATCTATTAAACAACTTTTCGAAATCCGACTCTTAAAACCTTACAGCAGATACGAAACTAAAAAAGATTGCAGCAATCACCTATACCTATGCAGCAGCACGTATAACATACGTGCTAGTAACTTAGAAAATCCTTGTTCATTTTCAGAAATATATAAATAAGACTAGTTAGTTAAATTGAGCGAAATAGTGATTTTTCTTTATTTATCAAAAAAATTAATCAACATTAATTTTACAAAAAAATAATATTGTGTTTATTTTTGTTCAAAATTATATCAGAATGATGCTATTAATTAATTTAAATAGAACTAATTTTTTTCACTCTTAAAATCTTTTTTCTATAAAAATTTAGGAGGGCATATGAAAAAAAATTTTCTACCAAACATTACTTTTATCTTATTTTCCTTTTTTATTAGTTTTGCATCCTTTGCCAATGAGGCTCCGACTATTGGGGGTGGAGCAGAGATTAACGCTGTAATTAAAGATGGTGGCGTTATTAATGCAGGCGCTGGTGGCGGTGAGGGCAATAGTTCCGTAACAACGCAAAATATCTGTAGCATGCAAGAAGGAGAGGTTGATGGAAATTTAAACTTAAACTGTGAAGTTGATAAAGGCGGGATAGTGAATGCATCCGGTTCGGCAGGTGAAGGAGTTTCCTCGGTTGTCACACAGGACGTAGGAGCGGCTGTTGGCGATGTCAAAGTATCAGGTAATTTAGAATTAAGTGTCAAAGTTGAAGAAGGCGGTATTTTAAATGCCGGTGGAAATGCAGGTGCAGGAAATACCTCAACAGTATGTCAATCTATTGGTACGGTTGGAAGCTCCTGTGAGGATGCAAAATCAACTCTGCCCTAGTTTTTAGAATGTTTCAATACACCTTAAAAATCTTTATTACGCTAATAGTGATATTTGCTTCACCATCGTTTGCTGATGAAGGTTTAAGTTTTGATAGCGCAGAGGCGCATATGAAATTACTCAAAGCCAAAGTAAAACAAAATTCAGGAACTCACATTGAATTTTTATCACAACATCAAAATGGTGCGGGCAGCGCTCTACGTAATCGTATTACGTCAGCTCTACCGCTCCGATGTGGTCATGTTTCAATAGGAAGTGTTCAAGGTAATGGTAATCGCGATAGTGTTATTTTAACCGGAGATATTATTATTGCCGCTAATTGTAATAACTAATGATTAAACTTTTAAGTTTTTTTACTATTCTTTTATTTTCAGCCTGTTCGACCGTTAAGCCTATTATTCCTCCTAAAATAATCAATAATACACCCGATTACCGTGCGGTGACGAATTTAACAGATTTTAGTGAGGCTTTAGTTTGCATGGATGAATTATTACTTAACGCCAAGGTGAGTCCCATTGCAATCTCTTCTGAAAATATTAATAATTTGACGTCCACTTCCTCTTTTTCTAAAGGGGGGAAGGAGATGTTAATCAATGCACTCTCGAAAATGAGTGCAAAGAGCAACTCAATTATATATGTGCGATACGGACCTGATATATCAAGCATTTTAGATTTACAGGGCGCTCACCCTGATAACGCTGAGTTTAAAGCTCCTGATTATTTTATTGCGGGAGCAGTGACAGAATACAATCAAGATCTTTGGAGAGGCTCCACTGGAAGCGCCGGTTCAGTAGAGATAGATAGTGGGGAAACTACTGCGAGCGGTTTAGTTGCTATCGTATCTGGGCAAGAAGAAGGTACCTTAAGTTACTCCAATAATATGTCCTATGGGACGATAACCCTCGATATGAGCTTAGGTTATATTAAAAATTTACAAATTATCCCTGGAACTGTTTCGTCCAATACCCTCGCCTTAAAAGTATCTAGATCTAAATCAATTTCTGCTGATTTAACTTTAGGGGATGTGGGCACTACTTATTCTATATCCGATACCAGCAAACTCGATGTTAACACTATCATGAGGTCTTTAATAGAAATTGGGTCCATTGAAATTATTGGGAAAATCCATCAAGTTCCATATTGGGACTGTTTGAATAGTGTCTACGATAAAAGTGGTCGCCTAATGGAGCTATCTTCCTTATACGGTAACTTAGAGCTTAATAATAAAACCACTGAATTTGCTACTTTTGCATTAATGGAGTTAAAATATTTAAACGATAATGAATATAGAGATGCTCTTGAAAAATCGGATACCAAAAAAATGAATTTATTAGTTTCGACTGCTCTGACTAAGTTCCAAATTAACAACCAATTAATGACTTCAGGTTTAATTGATTTCCAGACTTTTAGGTTTATTTACGAAACCTTAGAGTCAAATGAGCTACTCAGTAATTTTAATGATTATTTACTTAAGTAATGCCTGCAAAAAAATTTTTGTTTTAATAATTTTTTTTTTACTGCCCTTTCATTTATTTGCTGATCCGACTCCAACTAAAGCGGGAGGGTCCTCTATATCCGTACTAGTGAAAGGGGTTATCGTTAATGCTAGTTTTGGTGCTGGCACGGCCTCGAATTTAAATCTTGTTCAACGTATTGCCTCTAATAATGCATCCAACATAAATTCGACAAATATTTCAGTAAATGTTGACTCTGCCGTTAATGTGGGTGGTTCAGTTAATTTTGGAACGGGCGCAACAACGGAGCAGAATGTGGGATCTATTATTGAGGCTGATACTAGTTCAAATACAACAATTGGATTAAATATTAATAATGCATCGAACGTTGGTGTTTCTGCGGTAAATATTGGTAGCGACTCTACAACTATTCAAAATATCGCTGATGCCAAGGGTACTAATATTTCTAATTCATCTATCAATGTAGAGGCCAACAATATTGTCAACTTATCGGCGGACGCTTTGTCTTCTAGTACGGTTAACCAAAACGTCGGGACTCTGTCTGCATCCAGTACTGTTTCCAATACAAATTTAGAGTTAAACATAGATACTGCTGTAAATGTCGGTGCTTCTGTGGCTTCGCAAGATGATGTAAGTCAAAATATTGGATCAATTATTTCTAAAAACTCAATAGATAGTGCGACTATAACAGGCGATATTGGTAATATTACTAATGTGGGAGTTTCGGTTGCGGGCAACGCTGAAGCAAATCAAAATATTGGAACCGTAAACGCGAATACCGTAAGCGGTAGTAACGTCGATATCAAAACAGGCTCGATAACCAATGCCTCCGCTGATTTGGCTGCCTCTTCAACTTCTAATCAAAATGTCGGGAGCATTGATAATAATTCCTCAACGAATGACACCTTGGTTATTGACACTGTAAATGCACAGATCATCAATACCTCTGTTGGTCTAGCGGCGAGTAGTGCCGCGAAACAAAATATAGGTTCCGTGATCGGAGGTTCATCCAATCAAAGTTATTTATCTATTTCAACAAAAGGGGTTATTTTGAACACATCTGCTGCCTTAGCCGCCAATGCCAAAGCTACCCAAAATATTGGATTATTGTCAGCAAGTAGTGCGGATCAAAATAAGATTACGGTTGATCTAAATGGAAATATCACAAATGTCGGAGGCGCCTTAGCGGGTTATGCCGAAGCAAAGCAAACTATTGGCACCATTCAATCCGAGACTGCTAATTCCAATATTATCAATATTGCCAGCAATAGTATTTCAAATTCCTCGGGTTCACTGGCGGCCTCGGCAGTTAGCAAACAAACCATTGGTAATATTAGTGTAGATACTACCGCAGCAAATAATACAGTTTCTGCTTCAATTAGCGGTAACATTACTGCATCTACTGTCGGGGTTGCCTCTTCGGCTGAATTAGATCAAAATATAGCCAACATATTCGGAAAGAATGCGCAAGGAAATACCCTTTCATTAAAGGCGACCTCAATTACTGGGGATGATGTGAGCACGTTATCGTCTAGTGCATCCTTAGTTCAAAATATTGGAATAATTAACTCACAAAACAGTACCAATAATACGATTGATTTAACCTTAGGCAAGGTTTCGGCTACCGAAGTGGGGGTTCTAAGTTTTTATGGTACATCTTATACCAATATAGGCATTATCTCTTCTAACTCATCTACCAATAATTCCATAAAAGTTAATTCCGGTAAAATCCAGTCCTTGGGTGTTGGCTCGAACTCTACATCTGATGTTGAAATAGGTGTGATCGATACCGCATCGGCTCAAAATAATATGATTGATGTAAAAATTAGAGACAATGTTTTATCCGAGTCTTATGGTGTTAATACTATTTCTAAAATTAATATTGGAAGAATTACTGGTGGGAGTTCTGCATCAAATAATAAAATTACTGTCTCAACAGGTTCTATTACCAATAAAATTATTGGCGTAAATGCTACATCCATAATCAATGTTGGCTATGTGGGGGATGGAGCAAGCAATAATACGATCAATGTGACCACTGGAAATATTTATAATGAAAACGATGGAGTATCCACAAATTCTCAAATTTTAATAGGAGAATCCATGGGAGCAGGTACTATTAACGTCACAACAGGAGATATTAATCAAAATCTAATTGCCGATAACTCCGTTGGAAAGATCTATGTTGGATATAATAATGATCATAGTAATTCACACAACATAACTGCAAAAACAGGAAGTATAACTCAATCTATCAATGGTACAGCCAAAACATCAAGCAGCGTCATGGTGGGCGCTATTCTCCCATCCGCAACCCACAATACTAGTTATATCAATGCCACCACAGGAAATATTAAGTCTAATTTAAATGCTTCGGTTGACTGGAACAGTGGCGTGTATGCTGGTGTTTGTAATAGCAGTGATTGTGGCAACTTTACTGTCTCTACTGGGACCCTTGACGCCAGTGGCACTGCCTGTATGGATGGAATAGGATGTTGGGATGAACTGACCGGGAACTCAAGTTGCATCGTTGTTGGTTCGAAGGGAATTGATACTCAGTGCGGTAATACAGATATAATAAATGAGGCAATAAAAGATACAGAGCAGTATTGGGATGATATTGAGCAAGCCGCGGACGACGTAGCAGACGATGTTGAAAAAGCAGCCGATGATGCTTGGAAAGAAGTCAAAAAATGGTTTTAGTAATCATTTTAAGTCAGCGGTAGTCTGCAGATGTTCTCAATCAAAAATTTAATTTTCTTTTTCTTAATTTTTTTGAACGCAAGTTTTAAGTCTATCAATGCCCATGAGATTTATAAGGATTATTGCAACCCTGAGCTTTATACAGCTGAAGTAACGGACGTTAAATGTAGTAACCGTGCAATCGAATTTAAATCCAAAGGCTTCCCTGCCGCAAGTCATATAATGATGGAGGGAATTACTATTACAAATCAGCAAATTCCCCAAACTCATTCTTATCAGTTTTTCATTACTCAAAACCCTGAAGTTAGTGCTAGAAAAACAATTCCTGATAGTGGACCTATTGGTGTAGCCATTAACGGCATTCCACTTTTTGACCCTGCTACGCAAGGGCCGGTTAATCCGGCAACGGGGAAAAGACCCAGTTCTTACCCAGAAGAATTAGATAAATGTGGAGGGCATGCCGGCCGCGGGGATGACTACCACTATCATATTGCGCCTGTTTGTTTAATTGAAGATTTAGGTCCAAACCATATTGAGATTTCCAAAAAACCAGTGGGTTTTTCAATGGATGGTTTTCCTATTTTGGCTTTAGGTTGGTTCGATCCTCAGAATAGTGTCGAAAAGCAATTAGATGACTGTCGGGGCATGTTAGATGAGACGGGGGAATATTTTTATAATGTTAAAAATACAGCAGACTATGACATTTTATCTTGTTTTCATGCAACTCCCCAAAACTTTGCTAAAGATGAATATAAAATGAGAAAAGATAAAAAAAATAATGACATTGTCGGTGATCCTATCAAATTTGAAATCAAAGCCTTTGCAACAAACTATATTAACGATTTCAAATGTGATCGCATGTCAGGAACTTTAAGTAAGGAAAGCTTACTCCAAACCAATGGAACGGTTGATAAAATTAATCAACAAAACGGCGATATATTTTATTGTAATTCTGGTTGTTATGGCATGTTTTTTGAAGCTGATAAAAAACCAGAATTTAAAGGACGCGTGATGTACTATGAGAAAGTCATTAATAATTGTCCATCAGGTTTTCTAGATAATGAAAAGAACGATTTTGTTGCCTATGAAGGCCCAGAGCAAACACCAAAAGCTCCCCAAAGCACTAAAAAATAATATCAATTAAAAATTTTATAGAGACTCACTGAAGATCTATGATTTTGTATAAACTTCTGAATTCAATTAAAGTAGATAAGATGCTAAAAAGGTATGGGTGCGAGACCACGCTAAGTTTGCATCATCTTCATCGTAGCGACCGCCTGTGGGATTAGCAAAAGCATGATTGGCCGTGTACCAGTGTGTGGTCAATAAATCATCTTTCCCTGCATCGCGAAGAGACTTTTGAAATTTACCAACCATCTCTTCATTAATGGAATTATCCAGCGTTCCAAAATGACCCAGTAAAGGACATTGAATAGACGAAGCTTGTTCTGCTGTAATATCGACGTTGCCATAATAAATCACGGCCGCATCTAGTTCATTTTGAATGGACGCTTGAAGACTCCATCCACCTCCAAAACACCAACCCATAGTTGCTACTTTACCGTTACCATTTTGTTTAGCCCAATTCACCCAATGGGTAATGGTTTGATGGGCTTCCTCTTCTTTTAAACTTCTAATTTGTTGCATCGCGCCATCGCGGTCTGTTGCGACTGACCCTTGGAACAGATCAATAGCAAGAGCATGAAATCCCTTGGAGCTGACTTCTTCGGCCATCGCTTTGATATGGTCGTTCAAACCCCACCACTCATGAATTAAAATGACGACGGGCGCATCTGGGTTTTCTGCTTTTGCGAGATAAGCCTGAACGGAGCTTCCCTTGAGATCAGCTCTAATGATTTCACCTTTACCCGCTTGGGCGTGTAAAAGATCCATATTGGTAAAAATTGCGGCTAAGGGAAGGGCGACCATTCCTTTAAGAAAAAGACGACGTTCTTCACGAGAGACGCTAATGGGTTTCAGGGGGCTATTACAATTATCAATTTGGCACATATCACTCCTACAATAATTTTTAACAAATAGATCAATCAGAAACCCCAAAGGTAGAACTTAGCCTTTCGAAATCTGAAAACAAAAAAAAACGTATGAATGATTGAAACTTTAAAATTAGTTATGAAAATTATTCTACTCATCTTAAGTCTTTTAGGGAGCTCACTATCCCTTGCTCAGGATCGCGAGGGTCTATCTATTGGAGCCATTATGATGAGTGGTAATTCTATTTATCAAGGCGTTGATAATGTCTTTCGTGTATATCCATCTATCGAGTATCGCAAAGGCCCATGGGAGCTAGGATTAGCCAATGGTATTAAATATCAAGTCCTCGATGGCGAAAAGATTGAACTCGATGTACAGCTTAGTCCTAGTTTTGGACCTTACGACAGTGGAGACTCCAGTTCCTTGTCGGGTATGAGCAGAGAGGCAACGGCCGATTTTTCATTGGGCTCCAAATATCAAATCGCCTCCGGTACTAACCTCAATTTGAGAGCAGGCATGGAGGTCACCAGGGAGCATGACGGCACATTTGTTAATGTATCCGTTAATCAATTTATCTTTCCTTTTTTGGGAAACCCTGTTTTTGCTGATGTCGGCGTTAAACGTTACGATGCCAAAAAATCAAAGTATTTGTACGGCGTCTACGACAGTGAGGTGATCAGTGGTCGAGCAGCCTATTCCCCAGGAGCAACCATGACTCCCTATCTAGGGATTAATTCTTTTTTTCCAATCACCGAGCGGATATCAGGATTTGTAAGACTGAATATGGATTTTTTACCGAGTAAAGTAAAAGACAGCCCAATAGTCTCGGAGTCTACAAGCGTCTTAGCTCTCTTGGGTGTTTCCACCACATTTTAATTAAACACAATTCAATAATAAAGTAAGCTACATGCCTCAATGAATATTGCCCATATTCTCCCAAATGAAAAAAAAGAAATTTCAAACTTCTTCTATGATGTTTTTTTTCAATCGGAGGGAAAGCAAGAGGGACTAACTCTTCAAGAGCTCACCCTTCAGCTAACGGAGCAAATTCAAGATCCTTTAATCCTGGGAATTAAGGCACACTCAAATAATGAAATTCTTGGAGGTCTTTTTTTAACGCAATTACAATTTCAAGAGGGGATACGGGCTTCTCTCTTGGCGCCGGTGGGTGTCCATCCCAACCATCAGGGAAAAAAAATAGGAACGCATTTAATTGAGTATGCCGTGCAATATATAAAATCTCAAGAAACTCCTTTTCTGATGACCTATGGCGATCCCAAATATTATTCTCGATTTGGTTTTCAGTGGGTGAGCACGCAAAGCATTCCGTCCCCCCATCCTCTCTCGCAGCCTGAGGGTTGGCTCTTAAAAGAAATTTCATCTGATATGATAACTGAATTAAAAGGTCCCGTTCAGTGTGTCGAACCTTTTAATACATCAGATCTCTGGTAGGGCGCTCTTTAAAAAAAAATAATTTTAATTTTTTGAAGGGGTTATCAACCATTTATTATCTCTATCTTTTTGAGTATGATGAAAAAATAAATGAACGCAGAGATTATTTTCCCCCTGATTTACATGGTCTGCTTGCTTATTTTAATTGGACCTCGGTTTTTAGATATGAACTCCAATCTCCGACAGTTCCTCAGTAATCTATCCATTTGGGCCGTGATCGTGCTGGCGATAGCAACCGCATATCAGGGATATTTTTATTTTTTGAGTCGTTGAGGTAAAGCACAAGACTGGGTTTAACTCAGTTTTCATAGTTAGCGGAGGAGTAGATGTTTATCAAAAATCTTATGCGACCAACACCATATTTAAATTAAAGATAAGGTAGGTAGAAATTAATCAGTAATAGATGTTAATAGGGTAGCATTGCCCCCCATCGCCGTTGTATTATTAGAAACACTGTATTCGTGGCATAATCGAGATAGGTATTCAGGCCCTCCTGCTTTTGGCCCTGTTCCAGAGAACCCTTGCCCACCAAAAGGCTGGACTCCCACGACTGCCCCCACAATATTTCGATTAATATAAATATTTCCTACCTTACATGTTTTTGTAACAGTATTAATGACACTATCTATTCGACTATGAATACCCAGCGTTAGACCAAATCCTAATTGATTAATACGCTCACACAGAGATTTTAAATTGTGGGATTGATAGGGGCAGATATGTAGAACCGGTCCAAATACTTCTCGAGTCATTTCCTCTAATGAGGAAATTTCAATTAAGGTGGGAGGAATATAGTATCCCTGTAAAGAAGAAGGTAGAAGAGGTTGATAGCGCATGGGATATTGTTGAAGATGACTTTGAATTGTATCAAAGGCCTCTTGATCGATGACCGCACTCATATCTGTTTTTAATTCTAAGGGATGACCCACCACCAGGCAGTCCATCGCCCCCTTGAGCATGTCGAGGGTTTTAGCGTAAACATTTTCTTCAATTAACAGTATCCGACAGGCCGAACAGCGCTGACCCGCCGAATTAAAACTGGATTGAACGACATCTCGAACCACCTGTTCGGTTAAGGCGGAACTGTCGGCAATCAAACAATTAAGCCCTCCTGTCTCTGCAATCAAATTAATCACCTTGGGGTGTTGGGCAAGATTGCGCTGGATAATTTTGGCTGTCTCTAGAGAGCCAGTAAAAACTACATTTTCCAGTGACGGATGAGCTAAGATAAAGGGGCAGACCTCCTCCCCTCGACCCAGAAGAAGACTGGCGGCGTTCGCGGGCAGCCCGGCTTTTAAAAGCAAGCGGAAGACTTGATAGGCAGTCAAGGAGCTTTGCTCTGCGGGCTTGGCAATGGTGACGTTGCCGCAAACAAGGTTGGCTACTAACTGACCGACAAAAATGGCAATCGGAAAATTCCAGGGGCTAATTACTAAACTCAACCCTTTGCCTTTGAGCGTGTATTCATTGATCTCCCCAGTGGGTCCCGGCAGACTGTTGATTTGAAATAACCTCTCCGCTTGCTGGCTGTAATAGCGACAAAAGTCAATCGCCTCGCGGATATCGGCAAGGCAATCTTTGATAGTTTTTCCTGCTTCCTGAGCGCAGAGAGCAACGAGGGGCTCATAGTTTTGCTCGAGCAAATCGGCAAAGTTATTGAGGATGCGGCAGCGCTGGTCGACAGGATAGTTTTGCCAGGTGGAGGAATACATCACCAGTTTCTCAAGGGCCAAGGCGGTAATCGCTTGATCTGCATAGTGAACTTTGCCCACGACTTGCGTTAGGTTGGAGGGGGAGTAAAGGTCGATGACTGTGGAGGAGGGAATATCCTGACCCTCAACGATATTGAAAGCGTTGGAGGCAGCGCTTTTAGTTAAGGCACCAAAAATTTGAATATTACTTTCCTCACTTAAGTCCACCCCCAGGGAGTTGAGTCGCCCATCAGGAAAGATGGCGCGAGGTGAGGGAAGAGGGGTTTGGTTAATATGATCAATTTTTTGCAGCGGAGAGTGGGCCAGTTCACTCACATTACTATTTTCTTTTTTGAGTTGATGAATGAAAGAGGTATTGGCACCGTTTTCGAGCAGGCGGCGAACCAGATACGGGAGCAGGTCATTGTAGCCGCCCACCGGAGCGTAGACCCGACAGCGGAAGTGGTCATGGGATCCAAAGTAACTATAAATTTCATCTCCCATGCCGTGTAACTTTTGAAACTCAAATTCTTTATCTTGAAATAAATGATGAATATAGGAAATTGAAAAGGCATTGTGGGTTGCGAATTGAGGAAAAATCTTGGAGCTCTCATGGAGCAGGTGACTGCAGTACAGGTA
>Ga0222718_10004210_pt1 | contig 12055 bp, 8 predicted proteins | sample C33_27DmetaG_FD_165045 | JGI IMG/M metagenome (GOLD analysis project Ga0222718, IMG submission 165045) | Estuarine water microbial communities from San Francisco Bay, California, United States - C33_27D | ecosystem: Environmental > Aquatic > Marine > Unclassified | place: USA: California... | reverse complement strand
TCGGCGCCGCTTTCGTATTTGGGGCGGGTTCTACGGTTGACAAGTTCGATCAGGTCAACATCGAGATCGGGGGCGATGCCTCTCTACCGACGACATCGACGACGGAGCCGTGCGCCGGTAGTGGTCTTCGTTGCGTGTTGGATTTGGACACCGTGTCCGCAGAGACCCGAATCTCGTCCGAAGAATGGGAACGGTTGTAAAAGGAACTGGACCGTCGCAACCGAGAAGCACGGGAAACAGGGGAGCGATCCACTTGCGAAGGCTTGCAGGTGATCGCCTGCCGTGGCGGGAGTCGTTGTGTCTTGCCCCTGTGCGGCTGAATCCTTCAATCGCTGGCGCTTGACAAGGCCGGCCGTCTCACAGCGGCAATGATTGCCGCATGGCAGGAGGTACGAAACGTCACTGGTTCGAAGATCTCGCCGACCATATGGGGCCGGCCTACCTTCGCTACTCGTTCACGAAGGGAACCGAAAAGGAGATCGACCAACTACTTCGGCGTGTTTCGCTCGATGCAGGGGCTCGGGTCCTCGACGTCGGATGCGGTCCTGGTCGCCACGCCCACGCGCTCGGGCGACGGGGTTTCGCCGTCCATGGCGTCGATATCAGTGAGACCTTCATCGCCGTCGCCAGCGTCGACGCGCCAGTAGGGGTGACGTTCGAGCCGATGGATGCTCGCGCGATGGGCTTTGATGCCGAGTTCGATCTTGTCCTCTCGGTCTGCCAAGGGGCGTTCGGAATGAGCGGTGGACCCGCAGCGGGCGGGGCAGTCGACCCAGATCGCGAGGTTCTCGAACGGATGGCACGGGCGGTGAGGCCGGGTGGCCATGTCGTGTTCACTTCCTTCAACGCCTACCTCCAAGTCGCCAATCTGCTCGACGGCAACGAGTTCGACGCCGTCCGGGGCGTCCATCGCGAGACCACCGAGGTACGTGACCCGGCCGGTGTGGCGAAGGAGTGTGATCTTTGGACGACCTGTTTCACGCCGCGCGAACTCCGCCTGATGTGCGAGATGGCGGGTCTTGCCATCGAGTCGATGACTGCGGCTGAGCCGGGCAACTGGACGGATTTCCCGCCTGACGGAAACTTCCCGGAACTGCTCGTGATCGCCCGACGTCAGGGGTAATTTCATCTCGCATGGTTCGTCGCGGGGAACGTCGTCGAGGTGCCGCCGAGCGTGAGTCGGTGCCGCCGCTGACCTTCGTACCGATGCGGCGAAAGTTCGCCCCGTCAACCGTGCTTACCGAGGAGGAGGTCCGAGACGTTCACCGTCTGTCAATGCGGATCCTTTCCGAGGTTGGCTTGACCTTTCATGCCGAGTCGGCATGGGAGACGCTTGAGGCCAACGGGTGCTTGGTCGACCGTGGCACCGGCAACGTCCGCTTCGACCCCACTGTCGTGGAGCACTTCGTCGGGCTTGCCCCGTCGAGTTTCGACATTGCAGCACGCGATCCGTCCAAGACGGTTCACTTCGGGGGCGACTCGATCGCGTGGGGGTCGGCATCAAGCGCCCCGAACGTGGTCGATGCCGAGCGGGGTCGTCGGCCCGGCACCGGCGAGGCGCTTCAGGAACTGATCAAGCTCGGTCACATGCTTCCGAGCTGCCACCTTTTCGGCGGCCACTCGGTCGAACCGATCGACCGACCGCCAAACACTCGGCACCTGGACTCCGTATTCGACTGGATCACGCTCTCCGACAAAGCACTGCGGGTGTATGGCATCGGCACGACCCGGGTCGACGATGGTCTCGAGATGATCAAGCTCGGCTACGGGATCGACGAGGCTCAACTCTGTGCCACGCCGCACACCATGTCGATCCTGAACGTCAACTCGCCACTGCTGGTCGACGAGCCTCTCCTCCTCGGCTCGATCGCGTTAGCCAAACGGGGTCAGGCGACGGTGGTTTCTCCGGTGGCGATGTCGGGGGCGATGTCGCCGATCACCGCCTCGGGGAGCCTCATCCAACACAACGCCGAGAGCGTCGGGGTCTCGGCCTACCTGCAGATGGAGGTTCCGGGGTGTCACCTCTTCTACGGTTCACTGGTCGCTGCGGTCGACATGCGAAGCGGTGCGCCGGCGATGGGTGTTCCTGAGGCAGTCACCGGTGCAATCGCAGCCGGTCAGATGGCGCGGTTTTACGACATGCCCTATCGCACATGGCTTGGGAGTACCGCTAACACGGTCGATTCGCAAGCGACGTACGAGTCGATGATGTCGATCATGGCTGCGCACATGGGTGGAGCGCACTTTGTCCATCATGGCCATGGCTGGATGCAGGGCGGTCTCACCACTGGCTTCGAGAAGACGATGCTCGACGCCGACCTCATCGAGATGTACGACGCAATCAAGCCCCGAATCGACTTGAGTGATGCTGATGAGGTAATCGACGCCATTAAGGAAGTGGGTGCGGGCGGCCACTTTCTTGGCTCACCGCATACGTTGAAGCGCTACCAGTCGGAGTTCCACACGCCGAAGTTGTCGGACTGGAGCAACTACGAAGCCTGGGAGGAAGCCGGCTCCACCCGGGTCATCGATCGCGCCACCGGTGCGTGGAAGGAGTTGCTCGAGGCCTACGTGCCGCCCCCGCTCGACGATGCACGCCACGCAGAGTTGGCCGACTTCGTCGGCCGTCGCAAGCGCGAGATCGGCCTCGAGGACATCGGTTGAAGCGGCGGTAGCCTGACGGCGCTGTCTGCCTGACAGGCCTACGCAGTCCGATACTGCCCGGGCACCTCGATTCGCCGAGAAAAATACAATGACTGATACGACCGAATTCGGAACCTTTGATTCCGACGGCAACTACACCCCTCGCCAGATCATCGACACCGACCTTGGTGGTGTCGACATCGAAGAGGCCTACACCTCCACCATGGTCCTCGTCGAGGACGGTCAGCTCGTCGAGGGCACCGTCGTCCGAGTGGACCAGGACGAGGTCCTTCTCGACATCGGCTACAAGAGCGAGGGCGTCATTCCCTCGCGCGAGCTGAGCATCCGCAACGACATCGACCCGTCCGAGGTCGTCTCGATGGGCGAGAAGATCGAGGCGCTCGTTGTCACGAAAGAAGACAAGGAAGGCCGCCTTGTCCTGTCGAAGAAGCGTGCCCAGTACGAGCGAGCGTGGGGCAAGATCGAAGAGCTCAAGGAAGCCGACGGCATCGTCAAGGGCCAGGTCATCGAGGTTGTCAAGGGCGGCCTGATCGTCGACATCGGCCTGCGCGGTTTCCTTCCGGCGTCGCTCGTCGAGTTGCGTCGAGTGCGCGACCTTCAGCCCTACATCGGCAAGGAGGTTGAGGCCAAGATCATCGAACTCGACAAGAATCGCAACAATGTGGTGCTCAGCCGGCGAGGCTGGCTCGAGGAGACCCAAAAAGAACAACGTGGTGCCTTCCTCGACAATCTCAAGCCGGGCGAGCGTCGCCAGGGTGTCGTGTCGAGTGTCGTCAACTTCGGTGCGTTCGTTGACCTTGGGGGGATGGACGGGCTCATTCACGTTTCGGAACTCAGCTGGAAGCACGTGGACCACCCATCGTCGGTCGTGGCGGTCGGCGACGAGATTGACGTTGAAGTTCTCGAAGTCGATCTTGACCGCGAACGCATCAGTCTCTCACTGAAGGCCACGCAACAGGACCCGTGGCAGGAGTTTGCTTCAGGGCACCGCGTTGGTGAACTCGTTTACGGCCGCGTTACGAAGCTCGTTCCATTCGGTTCGTTTGTTCAGGTCGGCGATGGCATCGAGGGCTTGGTGCATATTTCTGAGATGTCGGCCCACCACGTTGATTTGCCGGAGCAGGTCGTCACTCCGGGTGAAGAGCTCTGGGTCAAGATCATTGATCTCGACTTGCAACGTCGCCGCATCAGCTTGTCGATCAAGCAGGCGGCCGAAGGTGGCGATGTTGCCGCCGAGTACCAAGAACACTTCGGAGAGCACGCCTACGATTCTGACGGCAATTACATCGGAGGGAACGAGGCCTCCGAGGGTCAGGCTGCCTGGGAGGAGTACTTCGCGGAGCAGGGCGATTCTGCCGTCGGCGAGGTTGTGCCTCAGGGCGAGGATGGCGAAGACGTCGAGTACGAGTACGAGTACGTCGAGGAGGAAGTCGCGGTCGACGCCGAGAGCGAGTGAACCGGTAGGTCACGTCTCGGGCATGCAGTCCGATGAACGGGTACTTCTTGCATTCCTTCAGTGAATAATTCGTAAAGGAGAAGCCTGTTGGTGACGAGAGCTAAGCAGATTTATATGTAGGGTATGGAGGCTGCATTCGGTTGGCTTTCACAGCCGTGCCCGATCTTCGCTCGCCCTAATTCGCACAAGTTCCCCACCCCGATCCCGAGGTCTTCGTGAGTTCCCGAAAGACGCTTCTCCTCGTTGTTGCAATCTTTGTCGGAATTGTTTCCGCCGTCGCGCTCCTCAACTACATCCGAGGAATCGAGGACGACATCGCAGCCCAGAAGCAGTCTGTCGACGTCTACATCGCAGCGCAGGACATCCCAGTCGGCACGCCGGCTGCGGAGGCGCTGTTGCTGTTCGAGGTGGCGCAAATCCCGCTCGAGTTGCGGCCGAGCACCTTCCTGCCAATCGATGGCGAAGAGCAAATCGCGGGGCTGGTCGCTGGCGGCATCATTGCGAAAAACCAGGTCATTTTGGCCAGCGGTCAGTGGGTGAGGCCCGAGATCGTTCGGCGAAGCTTTGTCGACCAGATCCCGTCAGGCCAGGTGGCGATCACGTTGCAGATCGGGCAGATCAGTGCTGTCGGGGGCTATCTTCAGCCCGGCGATGAGGTCAACTTGATGGTTCGCCATGACTCCTTTTGTGTGACCGACGAAACCGAAGAGGACGACGAGACAACAGTCGATGGCGAAACGGACGCGACCCTCGACAGCGCTATTCCAACTGCCTTGGAGGACGTACCGATTGAGGAGCTGTACTGCACCTACGACCAGCCAGCCCGGTATGTATTCCAGCGACTTGAGATCCTTGCGATCGGCGCTCGGCAGGCGTTGGCTCCTGGCCAGGCGGATACCGGTGCGATCATCCCGCAGGGCGGTGCAGTGACCTTTGCGGTGCCGAACGAGGCAGCCCAACTTCTTGCGTCGATCTCAGAATCGAAGATGTACTTGACGCTTTTGCCCGAGGACTATGAAGCCGAGCCGCTGCGCGCCCTCACGCTCGACCTGTTGCAGGGGCAGACCCCGGCAGAGATCGCTGAATGTCTCACACCATACGGTCCGAACGGCTTCATCGAAGGTGATCTGGTGGACGACTCGGAGGCTGTCGATGGCGATGAGAGCGTGGGTGCGACGGGGTATTTCAGCTGCGATCCGCTCTGGGTCGAGGACAACGAGGAGTAGACCTGGAGATGTCGGGTTCTTTCATCGATGACACAGGGATTTCCTCGCCTGGCACAGGTGCTGCCGCCGACGCAGGCCTAGGCGCGGATCGAGCGCCGGTGAATCTGGTTGTTATCGATGCCGACGAGAGCGCTCGCGACTTCCTGATCGCGCAACTGGGCTCCGATGTCAGCAGCTTCGCAACCATTGCCGATCTCGTGCCGTACCTCAACGGCGAGGTGATTGTCCTCGTGCTCGGTCCAACCTGCGTGACCGACGGTTCGCTCGCTGACATCGAACAAGTCCTGCGGACCAATAGCGAGGTCGGTGCCATCCTCGTTGCTGAAGAACTCACCACGAGCATTCTCCAACAGGCGCTTCGGGCTGGTGTGAACGACGTGATCGCCTCACCGATCGATCAACAGCAACTTTCCGAATCGATCAAGCGAGCCACGCCGTCGATTGCTGACACGTCCGGCACTGCCGGGCCGGATCAAGTGTTCGAGGCCGACGGTGAGCTCGGCCAAGTCATCACCGTGTTCAGCACCAAGGGCGGTGCAGGCAAGTCGGTCATCGCTACCAACCTTGCGGTCGTGCTCGCCGCTCGCAGCGACAAGCCGGTTTGTCTGGTTGATGCAGACCTTCAGTTCGGCGACATCGCGGTGATGCTGAAACTCTCGCCACAGCACACGGTTGTCGATGCCGTCAGTTCTCTCGATCGGCTCGACGCGAGCCTTATCCAAAGCCTGCTCGTTTCCCACGAACCGTCGGGGCTACTCATTCTCCCCGCTCCGCTCGAGCCGGCGTTCGCCGACCAGATCGGCGCAGCGGAGATGATTCAGATCATTGAGCTTCTGCGCAGCTTTTGCTCACACGTAGTAATCGATACGCCGGCGTACTTCAACGACGTCGTCCTAGGGATGATCGAGATAAGCGACGATGTTCTCCTCGTGGCTGGGATGGACATCCCGAACATCAAGAACGTGAAGATTGGCTTGCAGACGTTGCGCCTCCTCAACACGCCGATGGAGAAGCTGCGACTGGTCCTGAACCGCTCGAACTCCAAGGTGATGCTCGATGTGAACGAGGTTGAGCGGAATCTTCAGGTGAGTGCTGATGCCCTTATTCCGAGTGACATCGTGGTACCACAGGCGGTCAACCGAGGGGTGCCTGTCGTGCTGAGCTCGCCGCGCTCAGGTGTTGCGAAGGCGCTCGAGCAGCTCGCCGATCTGTTTCTTCCGCAGCCCGCTCCTGGCGGCAAGAAAAGACGAAAGTAAGCCTTGCCGCCCACCGAACCCGTATCTTCAGCATGAGGAACACCCATGAGTCTCTACAAGCGTCTCCAAGAGTCCGAGCCTGGGGCCGAAACCGAGCCGTCGCCGGATATTGGCAACAAAGCTGGAGGTGCCGGTGACAGTGGAGGTGCCGGTGACAAGCAGAGTGCGCTAACTGGGCTTGCTGCCGCACAGAGGGCCAAGGCGGCTTCGGCGGGGAATTCCCCCGGCAGACGCGACCCGATCCGCGACGAGCTTCGCAAGCGGATCCATCAGAGCTTGATTGCGGAAATTGGCCCCACGCTCTACGAGTCGCAACCTGATCAAGAAGAGTTGCGAGCGAAAGTCCAAGAGCAGTTGCTCGCAGCGCTCGCAAAAGAGCGCACCCCGTTGTCGGCGGCCGACCGGGCCCAGTTGATCGAAGAAGTCACCGACGACATCTTGGGTTACGGACCAATCGATCCACTGCTGCGCGATGACGACGTATCGGAGATCATGGTCAATGGTCCTGACTCAATTTACGTGGAGCGTTCGGGCAAGCTCACCAAGGATCCCATCACGTTCGTCGACGAGGCTCATCTGCGACGAATTATTGACAAGATCGTGGGCCAGGTGGGTCGTCGCATTGATGAGGCGTCACCGATGTGTGACGCCCGTCTTCCCGATGGGTCTCGTGTAAATGCGATCATTTCGCCGTTGACAATCGGTGGCCCGTTCCTCACGATCCGAAAGTTCAAGGCTGACCCGCTTCAGGTTGATGATCTGATCCGATTCGGAACGTTCGACGCAAACGCAGCTCGTTTCTTGCAAGCCTGCGTCGTTGGGCGCCTCAACATGATCGTCTCCGGCGGTACTGGCACTGGCAAGACCACCACGCTGAACGTGCTCTCCTCGTTCATCCCGTCTGACGAGCGCGTCGTCACCGTTGAGGACGCCAAGGAGCTCCAACTCCATCAGGATCATGTGCTTTGCTTGGAAACCCGTCCAGCCAACATTGAGGGCCGTGGCGCTGTCACCATTCGCGATCTCGTGAAGAACTCGCTGCGTATGCGCCCCGACCGCATCGTGGTGGGGGAGTGTCGAGCGGGTGAAGCGCTGGACATGCTCCAAGCCATGAACACAGGCCACGACGGCTCCCTCACGACGGTCCACGCCAACACACCCCGAGATACGCTCTCGCGTCTCGAGACGCTGACCCTGATGGCGGGCTTCGACCTTCCCGTACGGGCAATTCGTGAGCAGATGGCCTCGGCAATTGACGTAATCATCCAAATCGCTCGTCTGCGCGATGGCTCTCGCCGTGTCACCCATATCACTGAGGTGCAAGGTATGGAGGGTGATGTGATCACGCTCCAGGACGTATTCCTCTTCGATTACAGCGCTGGTGTCGACGACAGTGGCCGTTATCGCGGCACCCTGAAGCCGACTGGCATTCGCCCGAAGTTTGCGGAGAAATTGACGTCTGAAGGGATCAAACTCGGCCCAGAGACGTTTCGGGCCTCCGGTGGAGCCATGGGGGCGTCGTGACCGAAGGCTGGAAAAAAGGTGTCCGGACAGGCGTTGCCGCACTGCTTGCAGCGCTGATACTTCTGCTCACTGTGGGCGCAAGCCCTGCGCTGACGCAAGGGGAGAACGGCGCTGCGGTGCCCGAGTTGCTTCTGGTCGATGCAACTGGTGAGCCCTTCGTTGTCATTCGTACTGCGACCGAGCCAGGACGGGTGGCTATCACCACCGGTGGTGTGCCCGCAGACACGGCTTCGCCGGTCGCCTTGAGCGACGCATCACTGCAAGTCCAGACGGCGATCGTGATCGACAACAGTGCTGAATCATCGGATTTCCTCGACACGTTCAAGACGATCGCACGTGACTATGTCCGAGAGGCGCCACCGGACGAACGGATTGAGGTCTGGACGACCGGCGGCGAGGGTCGGATCCGCGTCGGGTTCGGAAGCCCCGAGACGCGGACTCTCCGAGTCATCGATAGCCTCGTCCCCGCGGCAGGTTCGAATCGCCTGTGGGACGCGGTTCGCGGTGTCAGTCTCAGGTTCGACGAACCCGTGCCTGGCGCAACCAATATCATCGTGCTAACGGCCAATGTTGACGGCGGATCAGAAAACTCTGAGGCCTTGGCTCGCGGCTCGGTACTTGGCAGTGGGGCCGGCGTGTTCATGGTTCATGCGGGTCAGACGACGTCGAGTGCTGAAAGCCTGCTCGTGAGCGTAAGCGCAGGCGGCAGTTATGCGCTCGAAACGGACCGTGCGGTGCTTGCTGGGTTTGGCTTGCGTCTCAGCAACGCCATCCAGTCGACGTGGGCGGTCTACTTCAACGGCGATGCTGTGCCGATGAGCACCTCGATCACAGCTGATGTCGATGGCTACCTCATCCGCGGTTCGTATGTTTCCGGCTCGGTTGCGGCTGGTAGCGCGTTGGCTGAGGTTACGCCACCGGCATCGACCACGCTCCCGGGCCTCGGGTTTCTTGATGGCGAAATGGGTCGACGCGTCGGATTGGGACTGGGCGCGTTAGCCGCGGCACTCGGGGCGTATTCGACAGCGAGCCTCTTCGGCAAGGACACTTCGGAACTCGACGACGTGCTTCAGGCGTATGGCAGCCCACTCGGAGCGCAAGCCGCAGAGGCCGATAGTGAGAAGCGGTCGTTTGCCAAGAATCTGTTTGTCAAGCGGGCGGTTGAGCTCACCGAGGGCATTGCAAAGCAACAGGGAGGATTTGAGCGGGCAGAAGCGATGCTCGAGCGTGCTGAGGTGCCGTTGCGGGCTGGTGAGGCATTCACTGCGTACATCGGAATTGTGTTGAGCTCGCTAGTACTCGGCCTTCTTTTGGTTGGCGGCATCAGTGGCCTTCTCGTGATGGGTCTCCTCGGTGTGCTCGCCCCACCTGCGGTTCTCAATTTTCGTGCCACGCAGCGAAAGAAGAAGTTCGCAGCGCAGCTGCCCGACACCCTCTTTTTGCTGTCGTCGACCCTCAAGGCCGGTTATTCGTTCATGCAAGGGGTCGAGGCCGTCTCGCAAGAGATTGAGGACCCCATGGGCGTTGAGCTTCGCCGAATCGTCACTGAAGCCCAACTTGGACGCCCTTTGGAGGACGCGATGGATGCAGCGGCTGTTCGGATGGACTCCGATGACTTCGCTTGGGCGGTCATGGCGGTGAAGATCCAGCGTGAAGTTGGCGGTAACCTCTCGGAGTTGCTGACGACTGTTGGGAACACGATGACCGCCCGAGAGCGTATGCGCCGCGATATCGCGTCGCTCACCGCTGAAGGCAAGATGAGCGCAATCTTGCTCGGTGGACTGCCGCCCATTCTTGGAGCGGTGATGTGGGTTATGAATCCGGACTACATCGGTGTTCTCTTCAACGACACCCTTGGGAACATCCTGCTCGGCACGTCGCTCGTGGCCGTGATCATCGGATTTGCTTGGATGAAGAAGATGATCGATATCGAGATCTGACGACACCATGCCGGAACTTGATCCCCAGATCGCAGCTGCCCTCCTCGGAGGAGTGATTGCTCTTGTCCTTTGGGCTATTGGCTCTCAGTCTGTTGAGAAAGCGGCCGTGCGCGAATCACTTCGCGCCCTTGACGACTATCAGGTCGACAATGTCCGAGATCAGGATCTTTTGGTCCCACTTGCTCAGCGTGCGTTCAAACCGGTGCTCCTTGGGTTGACCAATCTGGGTCGCCGTCTGACACCAGTCGGGTATGTCGAAGGTGTTCGACTGAAATTCGTGCTTTCTGGTCGACCTTCGGCACAGATGATCGATCGGTTCCTCGCAATCCGAGTCGTCACCGTTGTTGCAGCACCGATCTCCATCTGGTTCTTTCTTTTCTGGAATCCAGTCGGCCTGACCGGAAACCCCCAGCTCGGTGTCACCGCCCTAGTGGTGCTGGCACTGCTCCTTGGTCCCGATGCCCAACTCAACCGAGCTGTCGAGGAGCGTCAGGTCGAGATACTCCGCGGCCTGCCCGACATCATCGACTTGCTCGTCATCTCGGTCGAGGCGGGTCTCGGTTTCGAACAGGCGCTTCTACGAGTGGTCTCGGCGATCGAAGGACCGTTGTCAGAGGAATTCAATCGTATGCTCGGCGAGGTTCAGGCCGGCTCGACGCGAGCGGAAGCGATGCGGGCCATGGATGCCCGGATCGAGGTGGCCGAAGTGCGCAGCTTCGTGCTCGCAATCATTCAGGCTGACACCTTCGGTGTGTCGATCGGCCGTGTGCTGCGAAGCCAGGCGGAAGATATGCGAATCAAGCGGCGGCAGATAGCTGAGGAGAAGGCACAAAAGGCACCAGTCAAGATGCTGGTCCCGATGGTTTTCTGTATTTTTCCATCGCTGTTCACGGTCATCCTCGGCCCGGCGGTCCTCCGCATCGTTGAAAACTTCGGATGATCTGCCATGAAGGCCGTTGAGGTCCCGGCTCAATCCCGACTCACCCTCTCCACCCTTCTTGGTTGTGCGTGCGCAGTCGTTTCGTTTGGTATCGGCGCTCAGAAATTGGGCGACAATAGCTTTCTGACCCACCTTGCGACGGGTCGGCTGATGCTTGATGAAGGCATCATCAGAAAGGATGCGTTCACGTGGACTTCTGGCGGCGAGCCACTCGTCGTTCAGTCGTGGTTAGCGTCGCTGCTTTACGGCATTATCGATAATTCTTTTGGGTTTGCTGGGCTACGGCTCCTTATGGCTGCGAGCGCTTGTGTCCTCGGTTGGTTGGCCTGGCAACTCACGGATAGGGCGCCGTCGGTTATCAGTCGGGTAGTCGTGATCGCTCCTGTGCTGGTCATCGGAGTTCACACGTGGAACGAACGGCCGTTGCTGCTGGCCTTCGTGTTTTTTGCAACGGTGATGCTGGCTGCAGAACGTAACCGTGATCCTCGGTGGCTTGCTGCGCTCGGCTTTCTCTGGGTGAACATTCATGGCAGTTGGCCACTCGGCATTGTGCTCTTGTTTGCCCGATGGTTCGGCGCGCGTCTCGATCGTGATCTTGATGCGGGCCAGGACGCACGCCGGGCTGTTTGGCTGGCGGGAGGCATGCTCGCTGGCGGTATCGCCAATCCGTACGGGCCAGCGATGTTGTGGTTTCCGTTAGAGTTGCTCGGCAGGCACGACACGCTTCGCCAGATCTCGGAGTGGCAAGCCTCGAGTTTCGAGTCGACGTGGACTCGGCTTTTTCTCGTGTTGCTCGCCGCAACGATTTTTGCTTCGCGGCGTGCGCCCTTGCGCCTCGTGGCTCCCGGGGTGTTGTTCGTCATCGCAGCACTCCTGAGCGTCCGGAACATCCCGATCGCAGTGATTGTGCTGCTGCCGCTGTTGGCGGAAGGACTGCCGGACCTTCATGGCCCCGACGCCAATCGTGACTCGACTGCTATTCGCCTTGGGACCGTCGGGTTTGTGGCGATGGTGGCCATGCTGGCCGTCCTTGCAGTTTTGCCACCCCA